>Ga0209400_1000760_pt1 | contig 27994 bp, 24 predicted proteins | sample M_130807_EF_Meta_FD_187313 | JGI IMG/M metagenome (GOLD analysis project Ga0209400, IMG submission 187313) | Freshwater microbial communities from Lake Montjoie, Canada to study carbon cycling - M_130807_EF_MetaG (SPAdes) (version 2) | ecosystem: Environmental > Aquatic > Freshwater > Lake... | reverse complement strand
CCATATCTAAATATTTTTGAATTCTTGAAGGATGAAATGCTTTTTGTGTCAATTCTTCTTTGTAAATATTACAACGTTCTTTTAATGCTACATAGTCCAATTCAAATATAGATGGATTTTTTGATAAAAACTCCCACTCAATTTTATCTTGATTTTTTTCTAATAAATGAATAGCATTTGGATTTTCTGATAAACCATACCAATTGAATTTATCTTGATTTTTTTCTAATAAAGGTATATCATTTGGATTGCATGATAAATAAAACCACACAATTTTATCTTGATTTTTTTCTAACAAATGAATAGCGTTAGGATTGAATGATAAACCTCCCCACCTAATTTTATCAGGATTTTTTTCTAATAAATGAATAGCATTTGGATTTGTTGATAACCAAAACCAATTAATTTTATCTAGATTTTTTTCTAACAAATGAATAGCGTTAGGATTGAATGATAAACCTCCCCACCTAATTTTGTCTGGATTTTTTTCTAATAAAGGTATAGCATTTGGATTTTCTGATAATTTTTCCCAATCAATTTTATCTTGATTTTTTTCTAATAAATGTATAGCATTTGGGTTTACTGATAACCTATTCCAATTAATTTTATCTGGATTTTTTTCTAATAAATGAATAGCATTTGGATTTTCTGATAAATAATCCCAATCAATTTTATCTGGATTTGCTTCTAACAATTGAATAGCATTTGGGTTGCTTGATAATCCAAATAATCCATCCCAACGAAGTTTATTTATGTCTATCCAATTTAATAATTTGTATAAAGGTTTTGGTTGGTACATTTTTGATACTTGTTTGAATATAGATTTGTATTATAATAATAAATCAATTTTTTATTATTATAATGGGCGTTTTGAATGAGAAAAGGTGTAAATTTTTGTTTTTTAAATTTTTTGTTTTACAGTTTTTTTATTTTTTTGCCTTTTCTTCATAGAGGTGTAAAAATTGTTTCAAAACAAGTAAAGAAACACCATTACTATCTGGTTGAAAATGTTTTTTCAATTGATTGCAAATACCATACGTCATATTTTTTTTCAACTCGTCATCTGCGACACTGTATATATATGAACCTAACATTCGCGCAAAAGAGCGAATCTCCGTCAAAACGATGTTGTTTTTAATATCAGTTGTACTAGAATAATTATCAACGCCATCATATTGCAACCAATCATGAAACAATTCATTATTTTCATTGCGCCTTGTTGTATTATCAATCGGGTTTTCAAAAAAATCAAAATAAGAAACTAATGAATAATGGGGATTACCATAATTTTTATGAGTTTTCTCCAATTTATTTGTAATAAGGAATGCATTTTTGCGAATGTTATTGGCATCATTAAGTAAAAATTCTTCCAAAACATGTTGTTGAATTACAAGTTTTTGTATAATGGAAGCTATTTCACCACCTGATAATTTTATATCTGGATTATATTGTTTAAAATATTCTGCTATTAACTGTTTAATAGCTTTATATATTTCATAATTAGTATGACGTGAATTAAAAAAAAGCGTGTCTTTCAAATATTTGGCTGTTTTGGATTTGTTTTTAACTTTTTCATCTGTTAAATAAAAATTGAAATAACGCTGCAGTTTGAACAAAAATAAAAACAAATAATTTTTTATTGATTTTATCAATATTTTATTTCTAGATTCAACTAGTTTGAGTTTATACCCGCGAAGATTTAAAATGGGACGCTCCACAGGAGCGTCATTTGAAGTCGTCACTGGTAACTTAGTTGAAGAATCAAATGGTGTCCCATTTGAATTCTTCAACGGTGTAATAGTTGTTTTCGTTTTGTGTTCGTGGGATTTACTGTGAACGTTTGTGTTGGTTAATGTTACAATTGGACTTGATTTATTATAATTTTCAAATAATTTATTAATGCATTTTTCAATGTTGTCAATGACAGCAATACGTTCATCAGCAATTCTTTTATAATTTTCAAAGTTATTTATAGAATCCTTTGAAAGTTCCTTAAAAATATCAACCATATCTTTAATGTGACATGAAAAAGTCATTTGCGGCACAAAACAAATATCATCAATATCTAATTGTTTATCAATTAAATGCGTTTGGAGATAATATAAATTTGTATTAGGTAAATGATATAAATTACGTATTTCAGTTTTTTTCATTATTTCTTTATCGTCTTCGCTGAAATTCATGATCAGTCTTCCAGTTTGTTTTTCTAATTGATTCAAATGAAATATCAAATTTTTGGCAACATTTATAAAAGTATTTAAAATGACATTTTTGTTTTGTTTTGGCTTGTAATAAGTGATAATCCATTCTACGTCAGAGAACATTCCACAATCTTTTTTGCTCCAAGTTTCAAAATTAAGTTTGTATTTATTTCCGTTCTCTGTTTCAAAAGTGTAAAGGTCGTTTTTATCAATTAGGTAACTGTCTGTTTTTGTATTATGTGTATTTGCGGTATTTGCGGTATTTGCGGCATCATTTATATTGCAAAAAACATTCAGATATTTTGTAAATGGTGTTACTGCCATATCATTTGCCACTAAAAATGTAGTATTATCATCTTTTACTAAGACAGTTTGTTTTGGTTTACTTTGTTTGGCTTGTTTGGTTTGCTTAGTTAGATTATTGCTTATTTTAGTTAGTTTGTTTACACCGTTGAAGATTTCAATCCGCTCAGCGGATGAAACTTCAACTAAGTTACCAGTTACAGTTTGAACTATAGCACCCCGTAGGGGTGCGGTTTCAAATCTTCGCTGGTATAAACTTTCTGTAGTATACGCATCTATTTCAAGCGTTTCTTCTAGACGATTTGCGTAATAATCGTAATCATCGTAATCATCTTCATTATTAGAATTGTTACCATTTTGTAAGGCCATCATTTTTTCATAATCTTTTGAATTTGTATCAGTGTTTAATAATATAGGTTCATTTTCATTGTCTGTTGTAATAAGTGTAAATTTTGCTAAACTCATTGTTTCTAATTCATATCCAATACTCAAAATCTTTCTGAATATATTATGTTTATCTATATCGCCGCCATAAATTTTTCTAGTTTTATTTTTTGTTGTGAGTTTGGTTCTTCTATTTTTGGTTTTCATTTATATATATCTACTTTTAAAAAAAGTAGAGCAAAACAAAGGTCAACATGTTTTGCGCAACTTTTCCACCTTTTCTAAAGGTGGAGCCAAATGTTTTGTGCAATTTTTCCACCTTTTCTAAAAGTAGAGCAAAACAAAGTTCAACATGTTTTGTGCAATTTTTCCACCTTTTCTAAAAGTAGAGCAAAACAAAGTTCAACATGTTTTGCGCAACTTTTTCTAAAAGTTGCTAATAAAATTGATATCAAATAATCATCCTATACAAAATCAATAGACAAACCAAATATATGAACATTCCAAATCAACAATATCAAATCAAGACTCTTTGCATTCCAAGAATTCTAACTAATATTACAAAGGAATATATACATAACACAATCAATAATTTAAATCTTGGAACTATACATCACATAGATATTATCCGAAATAAAAATGTATCAAGCAAAGCATTCATCCATTTTAGCAAATGGAATAATGGAGGTAACGCTGATATAGCAAAAGAAAGATTATTAAACGGTAAGGACATTAAGATAATACATAATGAACCTTGGTTTTGGAAAATTGTAACATTTCGTGAAACAAAAAAATAAAAATATACAATAATTATATATTTTTATATAATAGTAAAAAATAATGAAAATTAACAAATATTATCCACAAAACAATATTAGAAATATAAACAATATTAGAAAATATATTATGCATAACAATAAAAGTGTTACCACAAATAACAGTGACGACGATGATACAATAAGTAGTCAAAGTTCTTTTTCTACAAATAATGATAGTATAAAAAATATAAATGACAATGGCAGTATAATTATTAACTATACTACTGGAAGTATTAGTAGCAATAGTACCAATAGTACCAATAGTACCAATAGTACCAATAGTACCAATACTAGCAATAGCAACCATAGCAACCATAACAACAATAGCAACAATAGCAACCATAGCAACAATAGCAACCATAGCAACAATAGCAACAATACTGGCAATAGTAGTTGTTCTAGAAACGAAATAAAAAGTGTTATTAGCAGCAATACTAGCAATACCAGCAAAACTAGCAATACTAGTAACAGTTTTTATTATAACAATAACAATAACAATAATTTATCAATCAATAACAAAATAACTATTGATGTAGCAGTATTATGCCAAGAATATACTACAATTGAAAAAATGTGTGATGATCATATTATTAATTTAGATGAAATAGAAATAACAAGAGAAACATTCCAAAACATTTTTTATCCGTATTGTGAAAATTTCGGCATAAATAAAAATAACGTTTCCAATAATTCTTTTTATGCAGAATATATTTCATTTTTACCCGAATACCGAACAGTAAATAAAAAAAAATTTTACCTACTTGAAGAAATCATTTCAAATATAGAAAGCGATTTAAATATTTCTAGAAACTGTTTTACAGTAGAGTCACTTGTAGAATTAACAAATGAGATAATTAGCGTTAACTCATTTTGTGATGTAAATTGTTGCAGCGTTTTATCCTCATTAACATGGAGTAACATATTAGAAATAATACAAAACTATAGTATTATTAATGAAAATTGCGGGGGGTGTGATAATTCAAGTCAAAATCAAAAAGGGCCACTAATACCAATATGTGTTATTAGTATTGTTTTTAAGACACCTACACCTGGTGTTAAGAACACAATTGTTAGATTTAATTATAAAATAATAGATTTGTAAAATAAAAAAAATAAAAATATATTATTACTATTATATCTTTAAAATATAATAGTAATTTAACATAATAATAAAATATTAAATGAGTGCCAACACTAAAGCGGACTTTGATTTAAACATTCATAATTACAATTTCAATGAAATGTTAAATTTATTTAAAATACACGACATCGGTTCAGACGATAAAAAATATTACAAATACAAAATGGATGAAAAATTGGCAGGTATCAAAGAAAAATATTCAAACGAAATATATAATTTTTTTTACAAATCCAAAATGATTATTTTGTCCATTTTTAACCTGCTTCATAATAACATTATAAAAAATAATAACAACGAAATAGAAGGTTATGTAAATTATTTAAAAAATATGAAAAATTTAGAGGTTTATATAGACAAAGAAGACGATCTATATAGTAAATTAGTAAATGATAATCAATATAAAATTAAAATAATAGATTCAGATGAAAACACCACAAGCAATTCAATATTTAGTTTGAATTTAAATACGCCTTATAAAAATACGCATAGCGGCAGAGTAGATCCATCTTTAAATGGTAAAAATAATACAAATTTAATAGTGAATTCACAAATCAATGAAATATCTCCTGGAGATTTGAATTCAGTAAAAAGAATCACACAGCTTTTCAATTTAAATTTAAATAGTTGTTTTCGCAATAATTATTATCAAAGTAATCCATGTGATTTTTTATATATGATTCCGTCAGAAATTAAAAATGTAACAGCAATGCGTCTTGTTTCCATTGAAATTCCAAACTCTTGGTATCTTTTTTCAAACCTAAAAAAAAATAATGTATTTGAAATAGTTTTTAATATTCCTGCCAGCTTCAATAATAATAATAATACTAACAAACAACACCCACCACATCCGCCACATCCACCACATCCACCACACCCACCACATCCGCCACATCCACCACATCCGCCACATCCACCACATCCACCACATACAACCTGTGCATATGTAATAGAAATACCTGAAGGAAATTATGATACTGAAACATTGCAAGATTTTCTGAATTCTACTTATTTTTATGAGGCTCCATCAAGTTCGGAATATAAAAAAACATATTTAAAATATATAAAATTTTCCATTAATAAATACAATTTAAAAACCACCTTTGAGTTGGTAAATTTACCAAAGTCAACCACAACAGAAAATGACAGTGACGATGAAGACGAAATTTTCAGTGAAAAAGACAGACTACGTTTTTCTTTAAAGTTCTCACAAGGCATCAACCAAAATATAATGAATACGTTTGGTTGGATAGTAGGTTTTAGGTCAGGTAATTATGTAAATATTGACGAAAGCGTAACGTCAGAGGGTCTTTTTGATGCAGGGGGTGATAGATATATATATGTCTGCATTAATGATTTTCAATATAACAACAACCCGTTAAATATGGTTTGCTTTGACAAGAGTGTATTTAATGAAGATGTAATAGCAAAAATCCCAATGGTAAATGGAAAGCTGTCGTTAATAATAAATGATAATAACAACGCATTAGCAAAAGTAAGGCGATATAATGGACCAGTAAATTTATCAAGATTACAAATCAAAATAGTAGACCATTTTGGAACGATAATAGACCTGAACAATATGGACTTTAGTATGACAATAGAATTACAATTATTATATGAAAATTTCAATTTCAAAAATGTGACTTATTAAACATAAATACTTCAAAAATAAAAATGAAAGAAAAATAAAAATAAGACTATATAATATATACAATGAGCAATGAAAAAGCATTAATACGTAGAAAAAAGACTAGAAGTAATAACAAGAATAAAAATAACATAAAAAGCACGCGACGATATAAACAGACCAAAACCAAAACCAAAATGCAAAAAAAACTAACCTCCATGTTTGGGCGCGGTAAACGCGGTAGAGAATCCATAGAAACAAAATTGCTTGGCAAACCAACTACAGGATACGTGTCAAAAAGCATTAAAATTACTAAAGACGCAGAACTAATAAAATTTATAGATGAAGAAATAACTGATGGTCCTCAAATAGTAAGCATACCAGTACCACCATACAGACACGCTTTTCTTGTGGACATTCAACCAAAAAAGATAATGATATCGGATTGGGGAGGAGAAGAAAATAAACCATTAGGGATTATTGGAAGTGAGGATTATCAACCTGGTTGGGAGCAATACAGTGACCTCATGATAAGGCTGGAACAAAAATACAAACGACCAATTGAATACTATCCTGTGGATCAAGAATTATTTAAAATTGCAGTGAATCATAATGAAAGAAATGGTGGCGGTGGTTGTTCTTATTATATTTATGCATGGGTACAAAAATATTACCCCAATTATAGTAGTTAAAAAACATGAGAAGTAACATACTCTTTTATTTTTCTGTATGTAATGTCGTCTTCCTTTAATAATTCTTTAATCTTAGCAATAACATCATCATCATATTTTTCATTCAATTCTCGTTTAGGTCTACCAAAAATACTGTCATAAATCTCATATTCCGGTAAAAGTTTAATCATTGAAGTCTTGAATACCATTGTCATTATTTCATTTGGATCACGTTTACCATTTCTATTTTCATCATAATCTTCCAATAATTTTTGTTTTTCAATTAAAACTTTAAAAACCTTTAACATTTCATTATACGCAACAAGCTCATCTGACTTATATATATCATTATAGTATTGTATTTTCTTTTGTATTTCATCAATAAAATACATATTTTGTTTCAAAACATCCCATTGTTTGGAAACAAGCGGTATTAAATAATTATTCAAAATTCTATCCTTCAATTTTTTTATTTTTGAATTTCCCGAAGCAAAATTATAATTATGGTTATAACTATATTTTCCTAATAAATTCAAGTCACTTCCATAAAAATTAATTCCAGATAAATTATTTCTAGATGAAGAAGTATTTATCATTTCTATGTTTCTAATGACCTAATCTTATTTACTTAATAAATATATTTTTTAAAAAATAAAAATAAAAAATAAAAATAAAAAATAAAAATAAAAATAAAAATAAAAATTTTATTATTATACAATACATTATACAAAAAGTGGTTTTGCGTTTCCACACATTCCAGTCCTACATTTTTTACGTTTTTGCAGCTTTGTATCATTATCCCTATTCCTTACATATTGCAAATTATAACATTCCTCACTATTCGCGCAACCATTAAACCCATCAATATTACACCGAAAAGAAAGAAAATTAGGACGCAAAGCGTCCCCTGAATTTCTTTCTGTCGGCGACTTATCCGTAAAAGAAAATGAGTTTGTCTCATTTTCCTTTACGGATGGTGTAATAACATTATTATCAAAATTATAAATTTTATTATAGTCTAAAAGTGTTTTATTTACACACCATTTGTTCAAATCTAAATTAAAATGTAAATATACTCCTCCGGATAAATCATTTGAAACATAATAACTTTCAGGATATAATACTTGCGATAATTTTGAACATTCGTTATAATAATTTGAATTATTACAATCATTGTTGTCTTGCTTGAAATTATTTTTTGCATTTGCGTCACTATTACCATCAACAACACTAATATTTGAGTTATATAAATCTTCTGTCGCTTTTAAAGAATAATTGTTTAAATTTACATATTTATAATAAGTTTTTGTAAAGTTTATTAAATCTTGATGATTCGCAAATTTTTTTATTATAATATTATTTGGATTGTCACCTTGATAATGATATTGATTATTTTTTATATCTTTAAGTATTTCAATAGCGTTTTTATTTTTTATATAATCATTATAATTAATATCTGTTGAATGTGAAAACACTCTTTGTTTAGATGTCATTATATTATTAATATAATTAATTTATTAATAATATTAATATTATTTACCACTCTGATGAGGCAACACTTTCGGCACTATTATGTATAAATTTTGAAATTTCACTAAAAACTGATTTATCAATTTTTGAATGTTGAGCTCCCGAAACAACTGAGCATTCTTCTAAATTATTGTCATTAGTCCTTGACTCATAGTCAGAAATTACAGATGCATCATCATAATTATTTAAATCAAAATTAGATCTATCATAGTTTTTAGTGTCGTTACTGTATGGACAACTACAGTCATCTGAAAAAGGGAATGTATTTTTATAACATGGAATACTAGTAACATATGTGAATGTAGTTAATAAAACAATATCTAAAGGTTTATAATAATATTGGTAGTTAATTAAAAATTTAACGATTGCTGAAGTATCAGAATCTCCAATTACAATACTACCGTCATTAAGTAATGAACTTAGTGCTTCATCATAACTTAATCCTACAAAATCTCCATAAACTGAACCTAAACTTTTTGTTAGGAAAGACTGTCTTTCTAATTCAATATTTGTTTTAGGTGAAATAGCAGTTTCAGGTTTACTGAATTTTTTTGACCATGCTTTTCTAACTTGATCAGAAAGACTGAATGTTACATTTTTATTATAAGTAGTTTCATATGTCTGACTTACAAAACTAATTGCCCCTACATTTGTGTTTGCAGGACTAATATAAAAAGCACCACTAGGTGGTTTAAAAAATAAAGTAGAAAAATGATTCCAACTCAAATAAATAGGGTTCAAACTGATTTCAACATCGGGAGTTTTATCAGCGGAATCATTGGAAAGTATTGCTAAATTTAATGCTGGATAACTTGTTATTTGACTTGTTGTAATATTTCTAAAATAACCTTGATCCGCATTAAAAATACCATTTACGTTAATGGAAGAAGATGCAGTATTTTGAAAATCTGTCATTTATATTAATAATATATATTTTTTTTTAAAGTATTTAGAATTACCAAAAAATATACACTAAACATATAAAACTAAACATATAAAACTAAACATATAAAACTAAATATATAAAACTAAATATATAAAACTAAACATATAAATATATCGCACCAACAGAAATTTTTTAATTCAAGCACTAAAACTTGAATAAATATAGTTTAAAAAAAAATAATTAATATAATATGTTTTTTATAAATATATATTATATAATTACAAAACAAATGAATGTATTAATAGACGCAATTAAAAATTATAAAGTAAAAGTAATTAATATTACAAATAATCACAACCCTATTCTTGATATAAACAATAAGGTAAGAAAAATATATGTAATTAACCTAATAGATGATGAAGTTAAAAGAAACTATATAGTAACCTTGATGAATAAATATAATATTAATTATACTTTAGTCATAGTAGATAAAATTTCAACAGAATTTTACAAAAGCATATCAGATAATTCTAATACTTTTATATCTAAAGGTGAATTAGGATGTTGTATGAGTCATTTATGGTGTTTATATCAAATTATTAAAAATAATTATGAAAACGCAATAATTTTTGAAGATGATGTAATTTTTCACAAGAATTTTACAAATGAATTATTAAATGTATTAGATAACAATAACAATAACAATAACAATACCTCATTAGATTTTTTATTACTAGGTGCACATGATTTTAATTTTTCAAAACAAAATTATAAAAATGTTAAAAATAAATTGTATAGACCTAATGAAAATGTCAATAATTTATATGGTGCTCACGCAAATTACTATTCATTAAAAGGCGCAAAAGCAATGTTTAAAATTCGCACTTCAGAAATATCATTTTTTGATAAAGAATATATGCTTATGTTCAAACATTTTAACAATTCATCATTTATTTGTTATCCGAATTTAGTAGTATCCAACATTGCATCAAGCACTTTAAATCATACTCGTGAAATACTAAGTACATTAGAAGTTGAATATTATAAAAAATGCTTTATTAAATTTGATTTTAATATGTATAATTACATTTACTTAAATTTATTAGACAAACAATTATTTAAAATAGATGAAAACAATAATGATTATGAAGCATATATTAGTAATTGTGTTTATCATTATTTTTTTGATTTAAATAAAATAAATATTGTTAAAAAAAGATTTGTTATGAATTTTTTTACTTTGCAAGATGTCAAAATGATACTTAATTTATATCAAAATAATGAACAACAAAAACCCCAAAAATCATCATCGTCGTCATCATCGTCGTCATCGTCATCATCGTCGTCATCATCATCGTCATCATCGTCGTCATCATCGTCGTCGTCTGTATCATCAAATCAAAATCCAAATTCCAATTTAGAAACTGTATTAGAATCAGAATTAGAATCAGAATTAGAATCAGAATTAGAAAATCAGAATTGATTGGATCCAAATTCACCAAATGCGTAAGAAGCTAGTCAATTTTTATAACCCCAAATAATCTTTCCAAAAAATGTGTTGGTGAGTAATCTTTATTTATTGAGTTGTTTTCATATAAATTATTCAATAAAAAACTTCTATAATTATTCTTTTTAATAAAATCTAGCACAGCGTCAAATACTTCAGCCCGCGCGTAAAATATGGTTCCTGCTACAAATTGTTTATCAGCATTTATTTTTGATAAATATTTTTTTTTTAATTCATTGTTAAATCCATCTGTAAATAAAGATATATAATAATTAGGATATCCAAAACAATTACAGGTAGAACTATAATTTTGATTTGCTACTAAAAAATCCTTCAAAGGCTGTTTAATCAAATAATTAGTCAAATTTAAATATTTATCTGTTATTGTTTTTGTATGAAATTTGAAAATATGATCAAAACGGTGCTTTTTAATAATATCATTATACATTAAAAGCGTAGGTGTTATGTCAGAACCAAGTTCTTTACATTTATAAATAGCATAAAAATCAAAATTATTTATTATAAATTCTTTAATATTCGGATTCTTAAGCATTTTACTAGAATTAAAACAAAATGCAACATTAATTTCAGGTTGAATTTCTTTATATTTTATTATGCGTTCAATTAAATCAATTCCAATTTCTTCGTCGCCTATAAAAACTAACAATAAAATATTATAATTATCATTCAAACAACTGTATTTTTTATTTATTAATAAATCAGTTAATATATTAAAATTAGAATTATATAATTTGTTGTTTACAAATTGTTGTAATGGTTCTATTATGTTGTATTTTTCAATAACATAAATATTATCTAAAAAGGTATAAAAGAATATTTTTGGAAAAATATTTAATAATTGTTTAGGATGGTAAATAAAACCATCTAACGCAAGTTTATTTATATAATTCAGTGCAATAGTATCATTTATATATTGTAAATTATTAGCTTTACAAAAAAAATACAAATCAATATCAAACGCGTTTTCTCTTTTATTATTTAAATTAAATGATAATGATTGTTTATTATACATTAATAATTTATTAATATTACTTCTAGCTTTATAAATTTTAAAAGAAAACATTTTTTTCATATATGTTTTCCAATTTTCATTTGAACACCAAAATTTATGTCCACCAAAACTATTTTGATTGAAAACCGTTTCAGAAGAAAATTGATGTGCGACATCCCAATTAGCAACAAGACCTATCATATTTTCCTGCATGCATTTTGAAAAATAAACATCTTCTGGTGGAAATTCCAAATTTACAAATTTCATGTAATCAAGAGTTGAACTATTATAATTGCATGAAACCGGATCTATTTTTTTTATAACTTCAATCATTATAGATTTACTTCTTAAACTCAACCCACCGTTACCTACAGAGTTAGGAGTATCATTACTATTTTTTAAAAAAGGAGCGCCGATAAAATCATAATCTATAAATTCTTGAATATTAGTCTTGAATATTATTGAGTCTTCTTGGTATATCAATATTTTCTCTCCTTTTAGTAAATCCCAAAAATCCATTGTTGTTAAGAATTCGCTATAGTCAGTTTGTGTCATATTGTCAAAATCAAGCCGAATAATATTGATATTAGGTGAAATACTTTTACAAATATTTTCAACCATATCATAGTTTAGATTTCCACAGATGATTGTATGAGACCAATCAGGTCCTAATTTAAATATTGCATTACGAATAAGAAATTCTATATGTGGAAAATTTCTAAATTCAATTAATACTGCTTCATATAAACTAACCTTGTTGAACTTTGGTAAAGTAATGTGTTTCATAAAAAAATTCATTTTGAAGCACAATAATCTGAAAAGATTACTTGGTTCATTCATATTAAACTTGTTATTTTTGTTTTTACTACTATATTCATTACAAAAATGTTTACAAATATATTGATCAAATATTTGTATTTTATCTGTTGTTTTAATTTTATTCATAATAGTTATATTCAAATAATATTATATTCAAATAATAATTATTTTTTTTTTCAACGACTACAAATATTATTTTGTTTTATAAATTATTATGTTTTTTACAGAATTAAAATATAACTATGTAATTATATAGTTATATTATGAGAATTTTAGTATATGGCTCAAAAGGATGGATAGGTAATCAATTTGTGGAAATTTTAAAAGATACAAACACAAATTATGTAGAAGGAAAATCACGAGTGGATAATGAAATTGAACTAGAACAAGAAATCCAAAATACTCAACCAACCCACGTAGTATCATTCATTGGACGAACTCATGGTAAAATTAATAACAAAACCTATTCAACAATTGATTATTTAGAGCAAGAAGGCAAATTGTTTGAAAATGTGAGAGACAATTTATTTTCCCCTTTATTATTAGCTGATATATGTAACAAAAACAATATACATTATACTTATTTAGGCACAGGTTGCATATTTAAATTTGATGAAACTCATCCTTTTGGTAAAGAAGAAAATGGATTTAGTGAAGATGATCAACCTAATTTTTTTGGTTCTTCCTATTCCATAGTAAAAGGATTTACTGATAGATTAATGCACATGTATGAAGATAAAATATTGAATTTACGTATTCGCATGCCAATTACCGGTGAAAAAAATCCGCGAAATTTTATTACAAAAATAGTAAACTATGAAAAAATATGTTCCGTTCCCAATTCTATGACAGTTTTAACTGAATTACTTCCTTGCGTTTTGGACATGATGAAAAATAAAACTACAGGAACAATGAATTTAACGAATCCGGGTCTAATAAGTCACAATGAGATTTTACAAATGTACAAAGAAATAGTAGATAAAGATTTCAAGTGGAACAATTTTAGTCAAGAAGAACAAAGAAAAATCTTAGCGGCAGATAGATCAAATAATTATTTAGACACAACAAAATTAGAATCTTTATATCCAAAGATAAAACACATTCGCACCAGTGTAAGAGAATGTCTTATTCAATACAAAGCTACTTTAAAAGAAGAAATTAATTTGCTAGTTACAGGTGGATGTGGGTTCATAGGAAGCAATTTTATCAATTATTACTTTCCTAAACAAAAAGTAGACAAACTTGTTAATTTGGATGCTATGTATTATTGTGCTGATAAAAATAATGTTGACGAATCAATCAGAAAAAATGCGAAATATGTTTTGGTAGAGGGAAATTTATGTGATGAAAATTTAATAAAACACACTCTATCTCAACATCAAATCACACATGTAATACATTTTGCAGCGCAATCGCACGTTCAAAACTCTTTTGAAGATTCACTTATTTTTACCAAAGACAATGTACTTGGAACTCATATTTTGCTAGAATGTGTAAGAAAATACAATAAAGTAAAAAAATTCATTCATGTTTCTACTGATGAAGTATATGGTGAATCTATGAACACAGTTGATGAAACACACAAAACAGAACATTCTATTTTATGTCCAACAAATCCTTATGCTGCAACAAAAGCAGGTGCCGAATTAATAGCACAATCATATAGTCATTCTTATAGAATGCCGATTATAATTACACGAGGCAATAATGTTTACGGTCCTAATCAATACCCTGAAAAATTGATACCGCGATTTATTAAATTATTAAAAGAAAATAAAAAGGTTACCATTCAAGGAAAAGGTACAAGTGTAAGAGCTTTTTTGCATGCATATGATACAGCAAAAGCTTTTGAATGTATTTTAGAAAAAGGTTCCATTGGTGAAATATATAATATAGGATGTGATGAAGGAATGGAATTTTCTGTTATGGAAATAGCAAAAATACTAATAAAAACCATGAAAAATACAGAGGATTATGATGAGTGGATAGAATACGTAGAAGATAGACCATTCAATGATCAACGTTATTACATTAGTAATCAAAAAGTCAAGGATTTGGGTTGGAATATAGAAATTGAACTGATGAATGGTTTGCGATCTATTGTATAAAAAATTATAAGATATAAAAAATTATAAGATATAAAAAATTATAAGATATAAAAAATTATAAGATATAAAAAATAATTATATTCATTATATAGACCATTCAATGAATATAATTATTTTTTCAACAAATGAATTTGATATTTATCAAGATAAAAATAAAACTACACTCTTTACAATAGTTACTAAAAAATACAATCATCATTACAATCATCATTCTTTATTTCGTTCAATTGTAAATAGTAAAATAGTAAATAATTCAACAATTTACTACGATGAAGAAGCCGAAGGAAAATCACAATTAAAAATAAAGGCTTTATCCATACAAACTTTTGAACAATTCAAGGAAAAACAAAGAAAAATAAATGGTAGCAACAAATTATCTCATAACATTATTCAACACATTATTTATTCACTATCAAAACAAATATTCCATTTGTTACATAATGAATCAAAATGTTTTTATGAATTTGATCCTTCAAATATTTTAGTTATTGATGATTGCAAATTTATATATTTATCATATGAACATTTGAAGGACGTAAAAGATAATAAAATACATATTTATAATCCAATTTCAAAAAATACCGGGTTCTTATCTCCTGAGCTATTACTTGAAAAATCAATTCCGATTTTAATAAACTATAAAACAATATTTTATAGTTTAGGGTTATTAATTTTAGATAATTTACACCTTTGCACATTCAAAACGCCCACAATGTGGGCAGTTATGAGTGAGCGATGTGATACTGATTGCGCATTACAAATGTGCAATGGTGTAACTAATATAACGACAATAGAACAAAATACCACAAAATTATATTATTTTTTAAAAAGATGTTTGAATCAAAATCCCAATAAAAGATTTTTATTATATGTATAATTTATTGAACATTATATTTGAACATAATATCATTATTACTACATTTTATATTCATATCAAAATAAATAGATCTCTTCAAAAAATCTCTAAAAATATGCTTTCTGTCATTTAAATTTTGGAACCTACCGATTAAATCATAAATTCCATTTCTAAAAATCATACTAGTTTCTGGTAAATTGAAACTACTAAAATTATTTTTAAATATTAATAAATCTTGTTCAAAAATAAATTTTTCTACATAATTCATATTTGAAATCGTATAACTTGTAAATACTATATCACATGTAGGATTTTTATTCAAATAATTTATACAATTTTCAGAAAATGATACGTTATGTTCATCATTCAAATCAATAATAGTTAAATAATGAGTTTGTACGTTTTGAAAACAATAATTTATAAAATCTGAATAATTTTCAATGTGTACATTTTGATACGATATATTAGACATCAATTCACAATATTTGGTTAATTTATCTATAAATGCATCAAAAACATTTTTAGTATTAACATCCCCATTTTCGGCATTAACGTCACCATTTTCAGTATTAACAACCTCATTTTCAGTAGGTTTCACATTCAAAGAGTCACAAATAATTAATTTAAGTATCAAATTTTTATTATTATTTTGAGAAATAAAATTATTATAGATATTGTAAAATTTTTTATCAATGTCGTCTAAACTATTTATTAAACAAAACCAAGTCAAACATTTGTTATCATATATCTCTAATTTTTTTAAATCATAGTTTATTTTTCTGTTAAAATAATGTAGATTATGTTTTGTTTTATCCATTTGCATAATATAAATATTAGCAGAAGCAACCATTTTTTGAAAATAATTTGGGTTATTTAATAATTCTAGTTCACTATCATTTTCATAATATAATGGATAATCTTCGCCTAAATATTCAACAACCGCAGGTAATTTATTAATAATTATAGGTGTATTAAATTTCATACACTCAACAACAATGTTGTGGGCATTAGCATCTTCTAAATGCAAAAAAACACAAGAATTTACAAATAAAAGTTCATATTCACTTTTATCTAATTCTTTTAAAATAGTAATTTCATCTAATTTATATTTCTGTGAAATAATATTCCATTCATGTTCAAATTCTTTCTTAATTAAAATAGTCTTATGATATTGAGATGGTTTATTAAAATTTATAAAATATTTAAAGTTTCTATATTTAGAACCTATATGAATAATTTGTTTATTTTTATTGAATAAATTAATATCAAATTTTCTTTCTGCATTCGTTATTTCAATAGGAAAAGTAATTGACAATAATTTGTTTTTGTACAATGGATAATTATTATATATGTATTCTTTATGATAATTACTGAATGTGTATAAATAACATATATTATCATATATAGTATTGTCTTCAATCATTTCAAATAATTTTTTGTTTGTATATTTATCCTTAAAAATAATTGAGGAGTCGCCTAAATCTTTTCTATAACTATTATTGTACCACTTTTGAAAAGGAGGGTGATGTATAAAAGTAATTATTTGATATTTATTATTATTAATTTCATTTAAACATAAATTTTTGTCTAGTTTATTACTATTTAATAATAATTTTTCAAGACACGCGTCAAAAAATATTTGTTTATCTAAATCATGTAATATAAGATTATATGAGTTTATAAAATATTGTATTACTTCTTTCCATCCATAATAATATACACCATCATAATCGTCTAGTAGATTTTTATATATTAAATTGTGCTTTGTTAGTAATTGTAGTTTATATTTTTGTTCATTCAAAATATTTGTTGGTGCACAAGGTTTTAATAATGAAATTGTATGTGATTTAATATTATTTTTATTATCGTTGTTCTTGGGCACTGTGTTGTTGTTCTTGGGCACTGTGTTATTGGTTTCGTTGCCATTATTTTCTTGCAAATCTTTTTTAACATCGTGTTTAATCTCATTATGATGTTGTATTTTTTTAAATTTGTCAGAAGTTATATTTTTAAAATCTACAATTTTTTTTTCATTTGTAAATGGTTTAATTTTGCTTTTACTTTCTTTATTTGTAGTTTTTTCAGAATTATCATCATGTTGATAAAGAAAAAACCTTCTTTTTTCTTTAATTCCAAAGTTTATCCAATGATTCCATGCATCGGTCAAATTAGTGATCTTTAAATCGCTATAATATTTTATATAATATTGCCAATTAAATTTTATTTGATATTTTCTATTGGTATATTTCTTAATATTTTCTTTATCTGTGTAATCAAATTTTACATAATTAATTTTTTTGTCTAAATGAGTCATTTAATATATAAATTATTTATATATTTTTATTATTATTTATTGAATGTATTTCCAAAAATAATAATTTTATATTTTTACTTGTAAATATTTGAAATTTTTTGTATAATTCAAATCAGCGTGATTTGAATAATTTTACAACGTTGTATAAGTGACGATTTATGTGAAGTATTTATTACAATTCATTTAGCGAATTATTGAAATTAAAAAATATAACATATTATCTCATAATATGTTATAATGTCACTCGCCACTTTTAAAAAAAAAACTATTAATAGATATTCAAGTGCTACAAAAATATCGGGTAAACCACCTGGCGGTATATTTTTACCACAAGGACCATTTGGAAACGCAAGAGATTTTTTATCTATTGCATTGAATTCACCTGGACCAGAGGGGTTTTCATTAAATGGCTCTCATAGAAACGTCGGTTATGTTGGAAAAACATACAAGTTTTCAAAAAATGGAACACCTTTTAGAGGAATATTCCCAAGAGGTAGTGGTTCTAGATTGGGCACACTAAGAGGAGCAGCCGAATTCAACATTCCAACCCGACCTGTATATAATGTAAATGAAGTAATAGTATTGGGGGAACAAAACTTATTTGTTAAACCTACTGTGTTATCCAATTTTGCAATGCTGAGAAAAAAATACAAATGGGCATATTATGGACAATATCCAAATTATTGGGTTCAACCAAATTATGGACAAACAACCCAGTCCGATACAAAAAGTCAAGGTAATTATTTACACGATTTAACGGTGGCTAATATTTGTGTAGAAGATATTAATAACCCCGAAAAATATGTGGGTTTTATTAGAAATGGAGGTGGTACAACATGTCATACAACACCTGCTCTATTCAAATACAATGATGTAGCCAGAAATTCGCTTTATACAAAAAGATTATATCAGCCTTTAGATGCAAGTGAACAAATAGCCCGAATTCAACGTAAATGTGCTCACCCAACAGGTAAACAAAAACCATTTCCTTATGCAACAAATGGTAATACTTGTAATCAACTGCAAGCATATTATGTTGCTCCACCTGAATGGTATACAACAGGAGACAATGCTCAAGTCAACTAAGTCCACCTTTCAAAAAGGTGGAGCCAAACATTTTGCATAACTTTTTTGAAAAGTTATTTGGCTCCACATTACCTTTTAGAAAAAGGTAATACCAAAAGGTTTACTCTTTTGGCTCCACATTACCTTTTAGAAAAAGGTAATACCAAAAGGTTTACTCTTTTGGCTCCACATTACCTTTTAGAAAAAGGTAAACCCAAAAAGTTACTCTTTTGGCTCCACATTACCTTTTAGAAAAAGGTAAACCCAAAAAGTTACGATTTTTGGCTCCACATTACCTTTTAGAAAAAGGTAATACCAAAAGGTTTACTCTTTTGGCTCCACCTTTTTGAAAGGTGGAAAAGGTAAACCCAAAAAGTTACGATTTTTGGCTCCACCTTTTTGAAAGGTGGAAAAGGTAATACCAAAAGGTTTACTCTTTTGGCTCCACCTTTTTGAAAGGTGGAAAAGGTAAACCCAAAAAGTTACGATTTTTGGCTCCACCTTTTTGAAAGGTGGAAAAGGTAAACCCAAAAAGTTACGATTTTTGGCTCCACCTTTTCTAAAGGTGGAAAAGGTGGAAAAAGGTGGAAAAGGACTTAAAAATAACTTACAATATAAAATATAATTCGTATATGTCATCACTAACACAAACTCAACCAAGTCAAATTTTAACCCAACTTCTAGAAAAATATGAAAAAATAATGCATCTAAAAATATTTGTATCAGGATCAAATAATCTAAAAAACATGTATTACGCAGCAGTTGACCGTCATAATAATAATTTATTGAATAACAAATACATTGATGCTGGTTTTGATTTATTTTTACCAGAGCATGAAGATCCAAATGAATTAGAAAAATGGGGTGAAACAATTCGTTTTTTTGGAACAGGTTGGAATACAAATCCGGTAAACAAAGTTGATTTCAAAGTAAAATGTTCTGCCCAAATATATTGCGATACAGGTAAAATTTTTAACACAGGTTATTACATGTATCCACGTTCTAGTTTATCCAAAACAAAATTACGTTTAGCGAATAGTGTTGGGATTATTGACTCGGGATATCGTGGAAATTTGATAGGAATGTTTGACGTAGTAAATATTGATAAAGAGATACAGAATAAGGATATGGATGCTGATTATTATGCAAAAGTAAATGATAGATTGTTACAAATTTGTGCTCCAGGATTAATTCCTATTTACGTGGAAATCGTAGACGGTGTATATGAACTGGGAAGCGAAACAGAACGAGGTTCAGGCGGGTTTGGTTCTACTGGTAACTGAACTAACGCAAAACCAAAACCAAAACCAAAACCCAAAATATAACAATAATATGATTTTAATATTATTATATTTTAAAATATATATACAGACAACAATAACAAATAACATATCATGAAACTGAATATTAATTTTAATAAAATAAGTGAAAAAATTCAACAGTTTGGTAGTAAGAATGACAATGAATTATTGATTATAGGATTAATAGCTATTTTAATAGCTATTTGGACAATGTTGTATCTTATACCAAATATCTTTGTAAATTTATTTAATACAATTTTAGGTAAAACTATTTTAATATTATTTGTTATCCTGGTAAGCTTTAAAAACTTGTATTATGGAATGATATTACTATGCGCTTTTATTATAATTTACAGATTTTTGTCTTTATCAATGTATTCATATACAAAGCAAAAAGAAGGATTTACTTGGAATCAAGAATCTACAAATAAATTTTTAGAAATTCAAAAACTCATCAATCCTGAAATTGTATTTAACACACCTGAAATACAAAAACAAGCCACCCAAGAACAAGTAAATTATTTTAATCAACACGGACATTGGCCATGGAGTGAACAAGTAAAAAATTTATACAAAGAGGCCTTAAATAAAAACCCGTATATACGAACAAGTCCCGAAGATGCAATCAACACAATAAGCACAATTTATAATGAACAAGCTATTTTACAAATGTTATCATGGCAGGCAAAAGAAGGTCAGTTTTTATTAAATGGTGTCAGTATAAATACAGGTAAAAGTAATCCATACGAAGATTTGCCAAGTGGATGGGGAGATTACGCATACAATTCTAAACAAATCTCCAAAAATAATAATATCATAAAATGTGGTTATAACAAAAACGATGATACCTCTGGTAATAAATCGGGTGAACTGTCGTTGCAAGAAATAGAGCATAGAGGAAATGATGGAATATTATACAATCACGTAAAAAAAATAACTCCTGTGGATTACAATAATTTGGAAAATTTAATACCAGGATTTTCTTTTTTGAAAGGTCCATGTGATCCTTGTAAGGCACTAAACAATCCCCCAAATTACAATTGTCCTTTTGAATTAAACATACGTGACGAAAAAAAAGGTGTTAGTACAACCTGGAAATATTTATGGGGTTTATAATGTAAATGTAAAACATTTTTATATTTTATTCAATATTACTTGCTATTGCTATTATTATTACTACATGATCGCATTAAATCCAAAATAGATAGCGTTGAATATGGATTATCACTCTCACTAGACAAATTGTATTCACTATCATCATGATCATAAGCATGTTCGTCATTAATTATTTGATAAAAATCTTTATTAAAATTGTCATTATTCAATTCATCATCATTAAAATCAGGAAATTTTGAAATAAATGACTCAGTGTCATTATCATTATTGTTATAATTTCCTCCCGCAATTGACCTTTTAATTATAGGAGTTCCAAAGTTTCCTACGTCAAAAACATAACTATTTCTTGGTGCCTTAGGAGTACATGTCGCACTATATGCTCTTTGTGCGCCTTGTGATAATTGACGTGCACAGGAAAACATAGCACTATGTTTGGTATCAAATGTTTTCAAACATATGTATAGATCATCACACAAAAGTTTAATAAAACTAGGGTCCGCTCTAGCCATTTGTGTGTTGTCCATTTTTTGATCAATGTGTTCCAAAAATTGCTGCATTTCTTTCAATAAACATTTCATTTTTTCTTTTAATTTTATTGAATTGGTAGTATCAGAATCATCAGTCTCGTCAGTCTCGTCAGTCTCGTCAGTCTCGTGAGTAAAATTATAATTATAATAAGACGTATTAAATCTTAAATGGTCAACACCCAAATTTACTTTATTAAAATTATGCTGATTTACTTCAAATAATAATTGTTGCGTTCTTTGCCTATATTTGTATTGGGTAAGATCAACTAATCCATCTTCAATTAGATCTACATTTTTAATTATATTTTGAATAGTAAAATCAAATATTTTTTTTGTAACGCAATTTGTAGTTTGAAAAGTGCATGCAAATTCACTTGGTTTATCAGATAAAACATGATATGTTTTATTGGTTTCACTAATTAAATCACCAACTTCAATTTTATCAACCCAATTATTTTTTTTCCAATCATATATCAAGCCATTCAGAACAGAAATAGTTGTATTTTCTAAAACTCTGTAAATAATGGAATGTAAAATTTCGCCATAAACTAAACCAGCTTTTTCAAGTTCATCAACAAAATAATAATTATTTTTGCTATCAAATGCAAGTTCTTTTAATAAATATGCATTATGTTCAATACCGAAACCAATGAAAATATTTGAAACCAAGGGACTTACATATTCTTTTAATTTATTTGGAAGCGTCTCGCCTTGCGTAGCATCTCCATCAGTCATGAAAATGTTGCTAATATATACATCGCTGCCAATGTCACTATCAGTGATATTTTTAATATAACTAGAAATATACTCTTTAGAATTAATCAATGCCTGTTCAATATTTGTCATATCTTTAGGTCTAATTTTTTTCACATCTTGAATAAGTTTATCCAAATTGTCTTCCCTCACTTCTTCATTTGTAATAATATTATAAATAGAACTGTCAAATGCAAATACTGTTATAGATACCATGAGTTCAGGATGCTGAGCAAAATAATTCATCATGTTTATTAATGTATGATTTGCGTGGTCCATTTTTGTTCTACCGTCATTACATATATCGCTCATTGAACCCGAACAATCTACAGTAAATACAAAGTGACGTTTTTGTATAGAAGGATCCATTTTTTTTATTTTTAAATTTATAATACCAAATTGCAAGCATTTTGGCTCCACCTTTTCTAAAGGTGGATTTTGCACGTTCACATTTGTAAAATCATCAGAAACAATATCTTTATCAAATTGAATCATAGATTCGGTTTGATAAATGAAATCATAAATATTATCATTAACAGTGGCTTTAGACATTTTATAAAGTAACTAGTAACTAGTAATTAATTTTACAATTATTTATTTTTATTTTATTAATTTCATTTTTATTTTGAAATAAAAAATACGTATAAAAGTAATTTAAAAATTAGCATGCAATATATATAAATATGGAAACCTCTGCAAGTCAAATTAAAAAGACAAAAAAATCTAAGCAACAAGCACTAGAACCATCACAATCACCAGCACCAGCACCACCACCAGCACCAGCACCAGCACCAGCACCAGCACCAGCACCAGGAGAAGAACAAACGCAACCTGAACAAAAAGAAATACGTCTAGTTGATGTTCCAATTAATGATGAAAATGTCGCTCTAAACGTGATGGTTGGGTTTCTAAATGTAGCACACAAAAGAGGCGTCTTTACAATTGATGAATCCGCCAAGATTTGGGAATGTATTTCAAAATTTCAAAAATAAAACCTAGTTTTGTATTTTCATTTACTATTACAGTAATAAATGAAAATATGTTAAATATAATAAGCGCTTTGTATAGGGTTTGAACCTATGACCTTAAGGTTAACAGCCTTACGCTCTACCAACTGAGCTAACAAAGCATTACCACCTTTTCCACCTTTTCCACCTTTTCCACCTTTTCCACCTTTTCCACCTTTTCCACCTTTTCCACCTTTTCCACCTTTTAGAAAAAGGTGGAGCCAAAAAGTAGATTCTTCGGCTTTTCCACCTTTTCCACCTTTAGAAAAGGTGGAGCCAAAAGTAGATTCTTCGGCTTTTCCACTTTTCAAAAAAGTAGTGCAAATTTACCTTTTAGAAAAGTGGTAAACCCAAAAGTTACGATTTTTTTGGCTCCACCTTTTAGAAAAGTGGTAAACCCAAAAGTTACGATTTTTTTGGCTCCACCTTTTAGAAAAAGGTAAACCCAAAAGTTACGATTTTTTTGGCTCCACCTTTTCTAAAGGTGGAAAAGGTGGAAAAGGTGGAACTCGTCTTATGACATATTATTATAATAATGATTTTTTAAGTTGTTTTATGATAAAAAACTATTTTGAATAAATTTCCAAACGAAAAACAATTACAATGTTTTGTATCATTTTCACTACTATCAATATTAGTTAAATTCATATTTAATAAAGCCATTGATGAATCAATAATATTGTTTAATCGTTCTTTGTTAACATTTCTGTTCAAAACAAGTATTTCTGAATGTAAAATAACAAACATTGTATATTTTATGAATACGCATAGATGATTTGAATTAAAAATGTCCACATTTTTTACTGCTCCCAAATAATATGTATCCGAAATTATTTTTATAATTGTAGGAATATCATCTATTTTAATATAGTTATCTTCTGTAATGGTTTGCAAATCAGTGTCAAGCTCAATGAATGTATCATGTGATTCATTTATAAATTTATATATCCATTTTTTTTCACTATTAGTTAATTTATATTCTGCGTAATCAATGTTATCTAATATAATATCAATCAATCTATTATTATCCATAAGTATTATACCTTATCTATATATTGTCTATATATTATAGTAAGAATAATATAATAGTAAACATCTAACATCTAACATCTAAAAGCAAATGCTAAAATTCCAACGGCTATTATTCCTAAAACCAAACCTGTATGGTAATAAACGGACATGGTTTTATACATTTGTAACCATAATTTTGCTTGTTCCCCATTGTTTATGTGATTCAACATCCAATCACTTTTTGGAGTTAATCTATAATAAAAATAATTTGTAAGAAAGCAAGTTGCAATAACAATGCATACAACTGATTTATTGTTTAATTTTTCTCTCTTTAATCTCAAATTATAAAAAATAATACACAATGAAAGTAAAAACCCTAAAACATATCCATATATTGAAATGACTAATCGTTCATTTGATAATTTATCGTATAAAAGTTGCAAGTGTGTAGGCAATTTTTCCCTATAATGCTTTACAACTTGACTATTTGTTGTTGCATTGTAAAAATAAATTTTACCGATAATAAAAGCTGCTGCTATGGAACAAGTAATAGAACATACCATTATCACTCTATATATTATATCAACCTTTTTTTCCACCTTTGGGAAAGGTGGAGCCAAAAACTCGCTCTTTTCCAAATCCACCTTTTCAAAAAAGGTGGAGCCAAAAATACGTTTCCCAAAGGTGGACTAAGATTTGGCTCCACCTTTCCCAAAGGTGGAAAAGGTGGAAAAAGTTGCTTTGAATTGCTTATTACATTTTTTACATTGTCTAAAAGAACCATCTTGATTCAAAGAAATTGAATCACTACAAGAACAAAAAATACAAACAGGAGAGAAACTAGGTATTTTCATGTTTTTAATAAATTCACTATGCGTATTAAATTGATACGCCATATTAACTGGTGTTTCAACTAAATTGTTATTAAATATGTTTGAAAAGCTCATTGTATAAAATAACAATTTATAAAATTTATATATAAATACTCAGCAATTATCCTTCGCATATTTTTTTGTCCTCTAAAATGGGCGTTTTAAATGTGCAAAGGTGTAAGAAATCATATTTATCCACTAGTGAAAGATAATTCAATTATTCACGCGAGTTTTCATAAATATGAAGATCATGCAACAGATTTTCCAATAAATTAGGACGACGATTTAAGATTTGTTGGAGAATATGTTTATTATAATGAAACAGGATCATAGGTACACATAGATATTTTGAAGTATTATTTAGCTCTTTAGCGGTTAAAAATAAATTATTTTATCAACATACATAATAATGTACAACGTTTTTGTTTTTTGTGGAGGAAAATGTGCAGGTACAACAATTTCGGAAACTTTTAATAGAAATGGTTACAACTCAATACATTTACATGACTTTAATTGTAATGGCTTTAATAACCCAAATACCGATATAACAAACATTTATGATATTTTAGAAAAATCCTGTAAAAAACATGAAAATGTTTTTATTATTGATAGTTACAGGACGCCAATAGAAAGAAAAATTTCTAGTTTTTTTGAAGGTATAGATACACATTTACCAAATTATAAAAATTTATCTATACAAGAAATAATTGATTTTTTTAATAACGAATTATTGAACAAAATAGAAAATTATCATTCAATCAATAATATTTTAAATTATTTTAATATTTCATTGTTTAAAAATTTTGATTTTAAAAAAGGTTATAATTTACACAAGCATAATAATATGATATTTATTAAAATATTGTTTAAGGATATTAAAAATTGGGATAAAATTTTAAGTGAAATAGTAAAAAAAAACATTTTAATTTATCCAAAAAATTTAACGTCAAATAAAGAAATTAATGAAATATATGAAGAATTTAAAAAAAATTATAGGGTTCCAAAATCTTATATAGAAAATGAATTATCAAAAGACAGTGAATTTGAAATATATAATACTCAAAAAGAACAAGATGAATATATAAAAAAATGGTTGGAGAAATCATTTTAGAATAAATATATACACTATATTTATAAAGACAACTACCCAATTATAAATGACATTTTTTGATTTTTTTATATATTTTTTATTTTTTCTTAGATTTTCTTCAATATTTTTTGGTATACTAATATCTTACCATAAAAAAGTTGGTCCAACCGATATAACAAGTACAAATATAAAAGAAAATGAATATCATAAAAAAAACACGGTAAGAAATAGTGAAATTAAAAAATTTATTGATTTTCTATTTAGTTTTTTAATTGCTATTTTGATTTTTATGTTGTTTAGACCAAGTGATAAAAAAGGGGTTGTTTTAGATTTTAAAACAAATATATTATTAAAGATAGCCGCAATTACAATGATGATAAACGCTGATTGGGATAGTTTTTATTTATTCATACATCCACACGTAAAAGTATTTGAAAAATATACTAATCACGCCGACGCAAATTTTACACTGTTAAATATTTTTTGAAATTATAATATAACTCAAAAACAAACCAAAGAAATTTTTTGCAAATAAATCTAAAATATTATAAAAAGTATTCTTCAGGTAGTATGGTAACACTGCAGCTACTCCATAGAGAGACCAGAAAAAGAAAAAATACAAACATAATTTCCAACCAGTGGCTGTTTGGCGTACATAATTTATATATATTATATAAAAATATATCAAAAATGGTATAAATCCTAGAAGTACACCTGTCAATGTATTGATTATTTTAGTTTCGCCCAAATAACCAAATATTAACATTAACCAATCTAGGTATAATACATAAGACATAACACCTGAATTTTCAGTTAATAAATTAAATAATTCTAATTTTGACGTATCCAATCCATTCTCTTCGTATTTTAAATAAATTAAATATAAAATTAATGAAATTAACATAATTGGAGTTGTAATAAACCAATCGGCATAACGTTTTGGTGTCACATTTGGTATTTCTTTATAATTGTAAACTAACCATAAATAAAATAAACCTTGTATTAATTGGACAAATACTTCTAATCCTAATATTTGTTTCAGTATAGAATACGCTGGATCAATCTTTACAAAAAG
>Ga0209400_1000755_pt1 | contig 28102 bp, 19 predicted proteins | sample M_130807_EF_Meta_FD_187313 | JGI IMG/M metagenome (GOLD analysis project Ga0209400, IMG submission 187313) | Freshwater microbial communities from Lake Montjoie, Canada to study carbon cycling - M_130807_EF_MetaG (SPAdes) (version 2) | ecosystem: Environmental > Aquatic > Freshwater > Lake... | reverse complement strand
AGGTCGGGTCCAAGAGAAGGTCGGGTCCAAGAGAAGGTCGGGTCCAAGAGAAGGTCGGGTCCAAGAGAAGGTCGGGTCCAAAAGAAGGTCGGGTCCAAAAGAAGGTCGGGTCCAAAAGAAGGTCGTGTGGTTTCCAAGAAGGTCGTGTGGTTTCCAAGAAGGTCGTGTGGTTTCCAAGAAGGTCGTGTGGTTTCCAAGAAGGTCGGGTCCAAGAGAAGGTCGGGTCCAAGAGAAGGTATAAAAAATTGAATATAAATTCATACAAAATAACCTGCTCAAAAACAACAAAAGCATGTCAAGAGAACTTCATAATCAACTATTAAGATATCCAATATTTAATAAACCACAACATTACCCTGAATCGATAAGCCGTCATTCATCTTATAATAGATGTTACCATGAATTAATCGTAAGTAATCTAACATCTCTAATACCAAATATAGATATGGGTTATAGAGAAGGATTAACAGAACTAGAATTATTAGAATGGATAAGGTTAGCAAAAGAATACTCACATAAAATACATATACGTTTTTTAGAAGCATGTACAAATGAACTAACAAGACTAGAAAGAACAATACAACAAAAAACAAAATGCGCAGAACTAGATATGAACAACATAACAAAGCTTCCAGATGATATTATAAGACACATATATGATTATTTATTACCAGAAACAAAAATCGATTTCTTGTTAGAGAAACGCTCCGACTGGAAAGAAATACTAACAAAAAAATTATCTGTAAAGCAATTTAAAACCTTATTATCCATATTATATGAACGATACTATAGTCATATTGAATATACAAAACTAGTATGTATCCACGAAAACAATATAGTAACATGTGCAAGAATAAGATATAATAATAAACCACAAGCGTTATTGGAGATTGAGCGATTACTAACAAAATTCCGAAATGCAAAACCTAATACACAAGAAAATCATCGATATTTTCAAACAAAAGCACTCTCCATGTTGAAACTATTAATATATGTAGGATACCATTACAAAAAACAGTCAAAATCTAGAAGATAAGAAAAGACAATAAAAAAAGACAATAAAAAATAAACATTGTATTTTATATAATGTATATTATTTCAGGTGCGGGTTTCCATATCATTGCCATATCATTTATCGTGTATTTATTTGTGAATCTTTTTGAAAATCTAATTCATTATAACATTGGTAGATTTAGTAATACAGAAACAAAACTCGAACTACCCAGTAAAAAAGATTTTATAAAAATAATTATAGTAATGTGCATATTCGCTTTGCTACAAGGTGTATTGACATTCTATTTCAATAAGGTCTATCGGTAGATATTGACCCATATGCTTTGAAAAATTCAATACAACAGAAACAGAAACAAAAACAAAGAACAAAATAAATCATATAATATAAAAATATTATAAAAATATTATAAATGCAAGAAACACCCAAATATTGTTTTTATTCAAGCTTTATTTTTATTACGAACGCGATAGTAGCATTATTATATAACAAGTACATTTATGCGTCCTGTTTTGCCCTATTATTCATAACATCGATTCTACACCGCATAATAACAAATATTTTTACCAATATACTAGACAAAATAGCCATATTATCTGTAGCATTATGCGGTCTAGATTTATTTTTATCCAAGTTCTCGCCAGATGAAAATAGAATACAACAAATTGTCATAATAACAACCCTTGTAACAACCATATACTTATATTGTTATGGATATTGTTATCAAAAATACTGTTACGATAATGATATCGATATAGCACATAAATATCACGCATTTCTACATATATTTGCATCGCTAGGTCATCATCTAATATTATTATTATAATAATCGTAACAACAACATAACATAAAGGCACTGAAATGCTGACAATTATGTGTATAAAAATTCATAGTCGATGCATTCCACTTGTCCAAGCAAGGAAATACGGAAGAACCATTCGAAATACAAGGTTTTGACATCCATTGTTCAATCAACCCATTATCATCATAAAAATCCACACCCACGATAAACTTAACGCGTATTTCGGCGGGTACATTTTGACCACATAACAACTTTGTCAAGGTTCTCGAATCAGATTGACGTAAAGGTGTAAAATCAACAGTATATAATATTCTATTATGTTGTTCAATAACCACAATATGATGTTGTTTAATATCAGGTGCAAAATCGACAACAGCGGTCTTCAAAATACGAGTTCTACGAAAATTATGTAGAGCAGCACCACATAAAACGAACAGCCAAATATATACAAGTTCTCGAATCATAATAAAATATATGTTATTATGATCATATCTTTATTGCCTTTATCAATTGTCTTTTATCAATTATAATTATGTTTTGGCATATGAGCCGCAGGAATCAAAGCAGCATCATCATTACGTAGATTAATACAACCATCATCAGACATATTATTTTTTTTATGTAACACAGGAACGGTCGTTTCGACCAATTCAGTGTTCGTAGAAGGAGTAGGAGGTGGTAAAGTTTTTATTGTCCCCAACTTCTTCTGATACATCTGTAAGATAGTGGCAACAATCGGACTACGCTCAATATCACTATATTTCATTTCGACCATTTTAATAGGAAATTTTGAATCAACCACACTCTGTTCTCGAATCTTAGACATAATATCTAATAAACCATTTGACGTAGAACGATCACTCTGTTTTAAATCACCAGTAATCACCATCTTCGAACCAGTACCAATACGGGTAGTAAGCATAAGCATTTGATTCGGAGTACTGTTTTGCATCTCATCGGCAATAATGAAGGAGTTTTTAAAGGTTCTCCCTCGCATATAAGCCAAAGGAGAGATTTCGAGAACTCCACTATGAATCATAGAATCCAAGTCTTTTTGTTGATAAAATTCCAAGAAAATATCAAAAATGGGGCGAGTCCATGGATCCATTTTGTTAACCAATGAACCAGGTAAAAATCCCAATTCCTCTTCTTCGACCGGCACAATTGGACGAGTTAAAACAATTTTTTTAATATTACCACTACGTAATTCATAAATAGCAGTAACACAAGCAAAAAGTGTTTTTCCACAACCAGCTGGACCAATTCCTAAAACAATAGGAATATCCTTATTTGATAAATGTTTTACGTACAGTTCTTGGTTCTCAGATCTGGGTTTATATACCGGCGCTAAGGATCTAAGTTCGCTTAATTTCTTTTTTTTTGATGGAAAAACATCGTCTTGTAGAAAGGAAGACCTCATTATAATAGAACCATGACTATACTTACGTTCACACTTGTTAATACGATGTCCAACCTCACGAATATGTAATCCATTAACCGGTTTACATAGGGATAAGAAAGACATAAAAAATATAAAACAAGTATTGAATAACATATTATTATATTCTAGGTTTATTTTTATGTTAGTTACGCTAATATTACAAATCAAACACACAAACAAATCAAACAAATCAAACAAATCAAACAAATCAAACAAATCAAACAAATCAAACAAATCAAACAAATCAAACAAATCAAACAAATCAAACAAATCAAACAAATCAACCGCATAAATCATCATTATAATCATCACGTGGCCCATCATCATATTTACACATAGCCTCATACATAGCATCCTCTTTTTCATAGTTATATTCTATTTCGTTCTCCCAATTTTCATTATTCATATCCAGAAATGAAACAAACTGTTTCAAAAACTCTTGTTCTTGTCTTAGTTCCTCTTCCGGATCTAGATCCTCTTCCTCTTCGTGATTATGTTCTTCATATGTTCCATGATCGTAATACACGTCATGTTCGAAATCATACCGGTTCTCATCAGTATCATCATCATCATCATCACGATAACGTGTCCTTCCATAAGGATATTTTTTGTTAGCAAAATAATCAACTTGAACAATATCACCAGAAATCGATGCAACAAAATCAGACATATTCAACGCGCTTTTTAGTGCCTACAATAAAACGATAAAAAAAGTTTTCAATTTTTTGATCCGATTATTTGAAAGGATTAATACCATACGATTGTAAAACATCGACCAAGTAATTAATCTTCATTGGATCAAAGCCAACACCATATGCAGGTAGTCCATAAATAATAATATAATAGTTGAAAACAGGAGCCAATTGAAAGGTTTTATTAATGGATAACTGACCAGTAGCAGAGGCAATCTCAACAAATCGTTCGTTTTTATTAGATAAAATGTCGTTAATTTTTTGTTGTAAATTGATTTTATCCACATTTAACACTAAATTTTCACCATAAATCGTATAAGAATTAATAGCACCAACTAAAGTATCTTCAGCCAATTTGAGTAAAATGAGTAGATTTTGATTTTTCGTTTTGGATTGTATTTGTTGTAAAATCACATATAATTGTACATATTCATCATAATCATTTGGAATATTATAATAAGTTCTATTAACCATATTCAAACCATAAAATTCGTGTATTTTTTTAAGAGTAGGTAAAAATGACATAGAAAATGTTAGTCCATTTGAACCGCTATTTAATACAACAGGATTATATAATTGTCTACTTTTACTTGGAACTAATGAATTAGAAAACATCGATTTACTAATCGAGCTCATAAATACGTTATATTCTTATAATTTACGTATAAAAAGATATTATAATTTAATTGTATTATGTATATAAATGTTCTCGAATGAAGAGTTAAACGTTTCGGGAAAACATATGATATGTGATATTAGAGGAATAAAAAATCAAGTATTATTGCATGATATAACGCGTATCAAAGAGGTTCTCGATATGATCTGTGAAAAATATGATTATACTATTTTAAATAAAATAGAACATCAATTTGAACCAGAAGGTCTAACTATCCTATATCTATTATCTGAATCGCATATTTCTATTCATACATTTCCCGAAAAAAATTATTTAGCGTTAGACATTTATACATGTCGTGAATATGTTAATAATGACGTTTATTTGGAAATATACAATTATATTACTGGTGCATTTGATTCAGATGTAGAAGAACCACTCATTATAAATCGTTATTTCAAAGAATCAACCAATAAAGAATGAACCAATAAAGAATCAACCAATAAAAAATAATATTATGTTATAATATAGAATGCCCCATATTCGTTCAACGAAACGAGTAAATTCTAGAACACGTAGAACACGTAGAATATTAGGAGGAGATGGTTGGTAATTTTTTAGTTCAGCACCCCCAGCAAATAATGCATCGAAACCCGAACCACAAATGACAATGGGACAAAGAATGTCCGGATTTACAACATTAGGAAACGCAGCATATGTTGCTAATAGAATGGAAGACAAAATGGATTTTTTATTACAAAAAATGGGTTTAGATACGGAACGTCAAAATATTGATGCTTACTGGAAACGTTCGCAACAAGGTTATTTCGCAAAAAAACAATAACAAAACAATGAAAAATCAAAACCTAATAAAAATATGATGATATAAACCTATCTATATACATCATCATATGACAAAAACACCTTTTTTCAAATTCGATAAAACAAATACATTTTGTATATCATTAGAATCAAAACCAGAACGTTGGGCAAAAATGCAGCGACGATTCCAACAATTCAACATGGAAGTAACCAAAATCAATGCAGCATCAGCAAGTAATCCAGGAGATATCAAAGACCAATTCGAAACTTATTTAAACAATGGCCAAAAAGGTTGTGCACAATCACATATTAATATATGGCGTCATGTTCAAGCAAATCCCGATATACCGTATGCGCTCGTTCTCGAAGATGATGCATGTTTCGATAAAGAATGGCAAGAAAAATTAGAACAATTCACGATAGACCTATCATATGAACCAAAAAGACTAGAAACATGGGAACTAATTTTATTGAATGCATCTGAACCCATTTATCATAGAGAACATTTATGGAGTCAAGTGGAAGACCAATTTTTGACCGGTGGATATATTATATCACAACGTGGAATCGCCGCCATTTTACAAATGTTTCATCCTATTTATTCGAGTAGTGATTGGATGACGAGCCGATTACAAACACGCTGGAACTCATATTCTTATTTTCCATGGTTAATTATACAAGAAGGAGACGAATCAACTATAGGTAGTGGTGTGGAAGCAGATCATAACAAGGTTCTCGATTGTTTGAAAAAAATAGAATATAGTTTGGAGAACTATGTACTATAACTGGCCATACATATCATTTTACGTTTACCGCGATAATTATTATCGGTTTCATTGCCACTTAAATTAGCGAGACCATTTTTCAATAATATTTTTGTAATATCGGTATTGATTTTATAACCATTTTCGGTTAAATATCCAAGAACGGAGGGTATATCTTCAGTTGTCATAAAGTATCTTGCATTTTTCATACAAGCATTAGGAGAACCCTTTTTATACCTACATAGAATATGCATACAAGAATCAGCATTTTGCATAGAAAACTGTCCAGCTTCTTGAAAAGGTGAGAGTTTAACTGTAGAAATAGGAATCACCATGTCAGCTATAGGTCCTTTGGGTAAACAGTTGACGGTGATTACATTTTGGTATGTTTGGTAAAATCGGTTTAAAACAGGTTCTATATATAGAACAAATGAAGATTGGTAACTGGAAAAAGGGCTTTCTGGATCGAAAAGATTTGTAGACATATCTTAGCATAACTATATATAAATTTATGGGTACAAAATAATATAAAGATTTGTGCTATTATAATAATGTGGAAGGATGTGATAGGAACATAGAGGCTAGCACTTGTAGCTCAGTTGGTTAGAGCATCAGTCTTATGAGCTGAGGGTCATGAGTTCAAGTCTCATCTAGTGCAAAACTATAACATTCCTTACCCGTTTTCTTACAGCAAACAAAATAAAAAACAAACAAAACAAAACAAAAACATAGAAAACAGCATCAATAGACAATATTGGATTCTTCTCCTAGCGGCTATGGAGATAGATTACTAACCTATTGGGACATTCCCTCGCAGGTTCGAGTCCTGCAGAATCCGTAAGATATACACTATACATAACATCATCTCTTATAGTGTAGTGGTTATCACCCCAGACTTTGAATCTGGTACCCTCGGTTCGAATCCGAGTAAGAGAACATAAAGAAAAACTACAAAAAACAAATAATCTTCTGCAGGAATGTCCGAGTGGTCTTAAGGAGTTGGATGTAAGACCCAATGTTGTAAAACGCGTGGGTTCGAACCCCACTTCTTGCAATAATTTATCATAAACCTATGATTTTTATGATAAAAAACTTCGAACATAAAAAATTGAAAAACTTTTTTATGAAAATATAAATTGAAACAAAACAAACTAAAATAACTATTATCAAAAATGAACCAGAATACGACAGTAGTAGAGTTACAAACTCATAGATTTCTATTTAGTGATGAAGTAAGTAATATATTAGAGAACTTTGCAAAAGTGCATCAATATGATGATCGAAAGACATATAAAGAAGCATGGGAAACATTAATCAAAGACGATGAATCAAGTAATATATTATTAAAAGAAGCTAACCATATCCAACAAAATGGATATGTTGGTGATGTATTAGATAAGATGTTTAAGAGTACCCGTTATTATTATCGTAAGAAATTATTGAAACAGTCAAGTCAAAACATAATAGAAAAACCAGCAAGAAAAGAATATGAATCTATGCCATATTCTATTTTAGTAGATATAGATAAACACATCAAGCAAGAAATAGCTATACAAATGACGCCAAAAATACAAACACAGCCCAATAATCAAACATTAGTTAGTAGAGCAACACCCGCCAAAAGTTTCGAAAAATATTATCTTGAATATAAAACAAAAAATCTAACAAATACAGACGAGGATATCGATAAAGAAAAACTGAAGAAGACATATAAAAATAGATTCTATAAGATAAGAGTAAAACTTATGACATAAACAATCAAACAAAAACAAAATCAAAAACAAAAAATTGAATATATTTTTTATTGAATCGATGAAAGCAACAACAATCATGACTATCGCACAATATAACATGGAATATATCGAGTTTATTAAGAACACACTAGTAAATCAGTGTATCATAGAATTCAAACGGACTGTTTTTGAGAATGAAAATACAGATACCATGAATGAACCACTATATGTCGATAAATTATTATCATCTCTAGATGATTCCAATCTTTGGCTTATCGTATTCAAGAAACTAGAGCCAATTTTCAATTATTATTTAGAAATAGAATATAATCAGGTAAAATATTCAAAGCCAATCTTCAAGACAAAAACATTCCAAGAATACATTGATGAACTTGTCAATATAAAAACAATTGGTCCCGCAGACTACCAACGATTTATTCAAAACATGAAGAATGAGGATTTCAGAGGTAAGATGGAAAGAAATTATGAGATTTATTCACAAAAAAATAAATTGAAAAACCACTTGATATTTGTAGCAGAACTACATTTTCTAGAAAGCATAGGAAAGATGATTTTAGATGACGAGATGAAAACTTATTTACCAATCATGGTAAACGCGATACCTTATTTTGAGTATTTGACAGAAAAAAAATGGTCGATTTATGAAATTGAAAATGGTTCGCTCTATGAGCAGTCAAGCAATGCTGGAGAACGTACAGAGCTCAAAGCACTTAAAATGATACAACAAACCATGTTTGTATAACCCCCAAAACCCAGTAACCAAAACCCAAAAACTAAAAACTAAACCCCCAATAAAACCCAATATTCGATAATAACATTTTTTTATTATCAAATGAATGTATATAAGATCAATGCTAACAGGTGGAAAAACGAATCTAATCAGTCAAGGAACGTATGGTTGTATTTTCAGACCAGGTTTTCATTGCAATGGTCGGGCCATCAATAGTGATAAATATATAACTAAAATACAAAAAAAGAAAGGTACATCAGACCATGAAGCGGAAATAGGCGAAATAATACGTAAAATACCACACTATGATGAATATTTTGCACCTATTTTAGAGAAGCCATGCATGATAAATATGGCAAGTATTCACGAGAATGAAATAAAAAAATGCGAATTTTTGAAAACTATTTCGAACGCAAAAGCACCATTTGAATCAAATAAAATAAAATATGTAGGAAAACATACATTAGCCGATTCATTATTAGAAGAATACCATAAACAACCAACCATGATTATAAAAAAAATAGCAGAATCACATATTCATTTATTGAATGGTTATAAAAAATTAAATGATACAGGAATCATACATTTTGACGTGAAAGAGAATAATATTATATGTGAAGACATTAAAAAAACACCCATTATTATTGATTTTGGTTTATCTTTGAACATGAACCATTTGAAAATGGAAAAGTTACCAAATATGTTTTTTGTATATGGACCCGATTATGCACCATGGACAATCGAAATAGCAGTTATATCATATATAGTTCAAGAATTATCAGGAGATTGGAGAAAACAGATCATAAAAAGAGATGTATTTCATAAAATAGTAGATGATTATTGTAAGCAAAATTATGCATTGATTGATTTACTAAGCGATTCAGAAAGAAAAACTTTTCGTACAGAAATGAAGGCATTTTTTGATAATTATATGAATAAAACAGGAGAAGAGGTAGTAAAGGAGTTATTAAATTTGAAACAAACGTGGGATAATTATGCTGTAGCTGTTATCTACCTATACATAATAAAGGATATGCATATAGATAAATATATAGAACATTCTAAACAACTATTCGCATATGTAAGCTATTTAATAAATATGTTAGTATCTGTTCCTAACAAACGACCTACTATACAAGACACAAAAAAACAGATAATAACCATATTTAATCAAGTGAATCGCATTGAAAATAAAAAAGTAGGCAAACAAATAATGAATAATAAAAAAGAACATGCTCCAATAATAGCAAAAAACATTGACAATACGAAATCAAAGCACTTGAAACAAGAAGAAAAAATATATAAGGAAAAAAATATATAAGGAAAGAACTAAAATCGGTCTAACATTGAACGAACCAAATCATATGAGTGATTACTATTCTGGAAAATACTTGGCGTAAATGTATAACCAGATAAAAATTTAATATTAGATTGGAAAGCGGATCCAGGTAATATCAGATTATCAATGTTTTCAAATTTATGTTTGGCTGATAAATTCCAATAAATATATTGATATGGCGATGATTCATCAATAGATAATTGTATGAATTGTGGTGTAGAATAATCGGAGAGAAGAACCAATTTTGGAAGTATATTTGAATTCGTTTCCGAAATATAGGTTTGAATCAGGTCATTTAATTTGTCTGGTCGAGAACCTTGACACCCACTACATTTTTGATGTATAAAATTTACACGTTCAACAAATGACATTTTAGAATCTAATACAATCCAAACAGGGTTCTCGCCAATGGCTAAAATCCGCATAGTCGAAGTAAGTTCACAAATCAAAAGCGCAATTCCGATGGCAGTATAATAGGTTTCATTCGACTCTGATTGTACTTTATCTGAAATGTCCAAAATAGGTAACATAGACCCAAAAAATGTTTTATTTGTAGAATAATATTTTGCCCATTCATCATGTATCGTTATAGAACCGCGTAATGCTTCTTTAATAAAATAAGAAATAGGTAACTGAAAGGATAAATGTTTATTCATAGTTTGTCCATGTTCTCGAGAACCAGAATAATCCTTGTTATCCTTTATCTGTTCCATTAATTTGGGTTGCTTCATAGAGGTATATTTCGAAACAACTTTTGGAGAAATATCGGATATTTGCTTTGCGCATTGTTTAATTTGCACGGTTTGCAATGCCTTATTCATGTTAGAAACCTGCTTACGATAAAGTCGTTTACCCTTTAATATAGCTGCATCATAGGAATAATCTCGAGTAGTAGTTTTCAGAAAATATGGATATTTACGATTGATCCAATCAATCACTAATAGCTCAAATAGCCAAGTATGTTTTTTATTTTCACGTGGAATCCACTTAGCAACATTCGAAATATGATTTCTTGAACCGGCATGAATAGAGAACTTCCATGAATCCAAATCAGCCAATAATTGTGTATTAATCATATCTACACAATGTTGTATCAAGTTCTCGGCATGAATCGCTAACTTAGTATTACTGTTTCTGTTATCGTTACTATTTTTTTTAATATAATCACAAAAATAAACGACATCGCGCCAATTAAAACATTCTTTAATGAGCAATTTTACCAGATTAGGGAAAAACTGCTGCCATTTCCAAACAATCATATATGTTATATCATGTTCTCCCGTTTTTCTGATATATAAAACCAGTTTATAAAACAAATCTACATAATCAGAATAATGATCAATATGTAAAACCAATGTTTCGAGAACTTCATTCCAACAGGTTTCTAATAAGGGGATATTTTCAGCACAAGAACGCACAGAATAAAAATACAAGGTCACTAATTTTTCCTGAAAATAAGAATCCAATGATACAGTATTTAATTCTGGAAATTCAGAGTTCTCTAACATAATAACTATACAACTATAAAACTATATAATTATATAATCATAGAATGGTCTGTTTATATAATTTTACACACCTTTTTCTCACATGAGAACATAATCAAGTATTTCTATCGGTAGTTTTTCTAGTAGTATGATTCGCCATAGAAATGCGAACCTTTTTTGTACTTCCACTGGATACCGGACTAGAGGAAGACGATGTAGGTTTTAATATCGATTTCATAGTATGTTTTAAATTTGATTGTTTGACACCAACTTCTTGGAATATAAAATAAAGAGTATTGATTTTATGAAAAAAGAAAATGGATTCCGGTATTTTAATATCATTTGTAATGGAAACCGGTTTCAAAAAAGACAAATGGAAAGAATCACTTTGTGCAAAAGCTTGTAACGATTCGGGTTCTAAATCAACATTATATGAAAGAACGTCTATTAGTTTAAATTTTGATGTGGAAGTTCTTAATTTTCTATTTTGTATAATATGTAACAGTCGGTTTAATAATATACTAGATTCATCGATAACTTCGACATCATATTTAATATCTTGTATATACTTATTTTGATTGATATAAATAAAACATAATTTGATTTCTTGCATGGGTTCTCTTTTCTGTATTAATTCAGAAGAGTTTATTCGTTCTTGTTCTTGAATCCATGACACATCGAAATCGTCTATATCACTTGTATCATCCATTATCTAAGAAAATAAGAGAAATGATTTACCAAGTTATAACGAATACAAAAGTATATAAAAACGAGAACACATGTAATATGTCTCGAAACAGCATGAAAAGTTATCACCTATTTCCATAGTAAATGGTATAAACTCCATAGTAAATACATATTTATGTATTAAACAAACTAAACATTACTTAAACCACGAGTAGAAAACATGAACTGGAATTTATACGAGACAGCGATCAATACACGTTATTGATTTCACACCCTTTTTTATTATTATGAATAATAATAAAAAATTGAACAGTGACTATTATAATATTACAACCGTTATAAAACAAGAAATGTACAAACGGTTTTCGAGCATATGTATACCTAAAGTAGACATTAAACTTACAAGGGATTACATTTATAACAAGTTATGTAAATTAAATCTAGGTCGTATTGATAGGATTATAGAAATACCATTGTATCATGACCCTAATCATAAACGTATTATTATCAAATTACAGTGGTATAAAAATAGTGAAATTGAGGCTTATTTGGCAAAGAATGGTAATATTAAGTTAGTATATGACATGCCATGGTATTGGAAAGTATATGAATGTTATAATTAAGGCCTATCGGTAGATAACCGAAGGTTAGCCATTTATCATCTGATTATGATGTAATTATCATCTAATTATCATCTAATAAATTGTTATAAAACTTATAAATAATAGGACTAGCATCTTGTAACAAATGCTGGTATTTATTATTTTTTGTTTTATTCCACCAATTCATAGAGAAACAGAAGGACCATTTATTCTGATTTTCTTCAGCGAATCTAATTTCTTTTGTAAAAATATCGTCCATGATACCATATGTCGAACGAAAGTTAAGCAATTCATTTTTAATCTTTTTTTTATTTTCATATAAATAAACTAATCGCGATTTTTCCTTTGAAATATCATGTACTGAAGATTGTGCAGATGATTCAGCATTCCACTTAAAAAGAATATATCTAATTTCATTTGTAATGTCGCATAATTTCTCAATCAAAGATTTTTTATAAATTTCGGTTTTTTTGATGAAGGCAAAAATATTGATATGACATATAATAGGAAACAAGGATTTGATTTCTTCGGGTATCAAAATATTATTCGATAATTTCATCTCAGTTATTTTGTTCTCAATTTCACCGAATTTATGTAATACCAATGTCGATTTTTCAGAATCATCTTTTAAAAACATCAACTTACTATGGGTAAGTTCGAGTGTTGTCTGTAAATTATCATAGTGATTTGCTGCTTGTAGATAGATTTCAACGGCTGCTTCTAATTTCAAATAGTTCACCAAAGAAATAAATAAAGTAACTATTGCATTCATTCCCGATATAAATGCAGTACTCCACGAATTACACTCAATAAAGGGGGCAATGATAGTAATAAATGCACTAAAAAATAGAGAGGGTACCATAAGACAGTTTAATTTACGTTGACAAAGATGCTTGGATTGAATATATATATTCTTTTGTCCTTTCATATACGTAGTTAGAATATCAAGTTCAGTAGAATATAAATTATCTGAATCATAGTATTTATCTAGAGAACGTTTGATACTATCGTAATCGACCTTCTTATAAGTATTATTTTTTTGTATGAAATGATTTGAAATCTTATCACGAACACCATCACCATCACCATCACCATCACCATCACCATCACCATCACCATCACCATCACCATCACTATCATCACTATCATCACTATGAATAGACATTACAGGACTATCACTATGTAAAATTACCATAGAAAGGTCATTATAAAAAGAGATATTTTGCATAGGAATTTTGAACTGTTTTTTAATTTTTTCGAGGTCATTATTGAGCTGTTTAGTAAATAACATATCATCTGTTAACGAGACATTTAAATAATCATCATGACTAGATTCTAATACATCAACTACAATAGCATCATTTGCTGTAAACATATTATCAACGCTTTCTATTTTTTGCATAATATATATTATATATTTAACACGATAAGAAAAATTATAAATAAATAAATAAATGAAATATATATATTAAAGATGAGTAAATGGTTAGATTTATCCAATAGCTCAAACAAATTAAGTCAGACCTATTTCAAAGGTTTTATTGATATAAGTGGTGGTGGTGTGTATTTAAGAAACGATTTCTCGATGAATTTCTATGACTCAACAAATCAAACTACACCCAAACTGAGTATTAAATCTGATAAAATGCATATTTATGATGGCGTTAGTAATTACATAGATGTTAGTAATTCAAAATTGATTTATTTGAAAAATGTTTCTGGTGATATACAGACTCAATTAAATACTTTAGTAAATACAACAAAGTATATTAGTAGCGATGTAAGCAATGCGACAACGATTTTAGAATTAGATAGTTCTGGTCATCAAGCTACAGTATATGGTAACTTAACTGTAAGTGGAAATGTACAGTTTCCTCCAAATTCCATTAGTCGTAATTCGATTATGGGTGGTCCTGCAGATGTATATATAGGAACACGCGAAGAAGTAACTTTTGATGATGATGCTTTTGCTTTGTTCAAAGAAGGTCCAGTAGTCGGAACTGTTGCATCTGATGCTTTATTTTATGGAAATATTATTATCAGCGAAGATGCATCGTTCAATGGAAATGCAGCGTTTAATCATTTTTTACCAACTAGTAGAATCACACCAACAGAATCAAATCAATTGACAACAAAATTATATGTAGACTCATTAATAGAAAGCTATTCTGGAAGTGCTGCATCGAGTTTTACTACATTATCCGCCGTACAAGCAAATAACAATGTATTTACGGGAACAACCACATTTAATAGTTCATTGCCAACAAGCACACAAACACCTACTAGTTCCAATCAATTAACGACAAAACAGTACGTAGATACAAGTATCACCAATGCAAATGTAGCTTTAAAATCATACACAGATTCTAGTATAAATGCATTGAACACGGCCCTATCGACCAATATTACCAATGCTAACATCGCCTTAAAAGTATACACAGATTCTAGTATCAATGCATTGAACACGGCCCTATCGACCAATATCACCAATGCTAACATCGCTTTGAAATCATACACAGATTCCAGCATCAATGCATTGAACAGTGCTTTGACTACCAGTATCACCAATGCTAACATCGCCTTAAAATCATACACAGATTCAAGTATTAATGCATTGAACACGGCCTTATCGAACAATATTACCAATGCTAACATCGCTTTGAAATCATACACAGATACAAGTATCAATGCATTGAACAGTGCTTTGACTACCAGTATCACCAATGCTAACATCGCTTTGAAATCATACACAGATTCCAGCATCACCAATGCTAACATCGCTTTGAACACGGCCCTATCGACCAATATTACCAATGCTAACATCGCTTTGAAATCATACACAGATTCTAGTATCAATGCATTGAACGCATTAATAGGAAGTACTTATGCACCATTATCCGCGCCAACATTCAATGGAAAAATAACATCAACAAATGATGTTTCTATAAATGAAAATCTAACTGTTGGAAAGAAACTTACAGTAAATGGTGATATATCAGCAAATGGAAACGTAGTGATATATGGTAACTTGACTGTTCAAAATACATCTTCCAAGTTAAATTTTATTAATACAACGATAACTAATTATCAATTAATTGTTTCAGAAGATATTTCTTTGAATGGACGATTGATGGCGTCGTCAGACGTTTCTGTGAACGGAAGATTATTTGTATCAGGTCAAACCGTATTTACAAGTGCACCAACAAGTTCATCAGCCCCAGTAGATGAAAATAGTTTAGTGAATAGAAATTATGTCGATACCAGCATCAATAATGCAAATGTAGCTTTAAACACAGCTTTATCGACTAATATTACCAACGCCAATGTAGCTTTGAAAGCATACACAGATACAAGCATCAACGCTTTGAACACCACTTTAAGTACCAACATTACAAATGCCAATGTAGCTTTGAAGAATTACACTGATTCAAGCATCAATGCACTAAACACGGCCTTATCGAATGCTTCGACGACCAATATTACTAATGCCAATGTTGCGTTGAAAGCATACACAGATACAAGCATCAATGCACTAAACATAGCTTTATCGAATGCTTCGACGACCAATATTACCAACGCCAATGTTGCCTTAAAATCGTACACAGATACAAGCATCAATGCATTAAACACGGCCCTATCGACCAATATTACCAATGCTAACATCGCCTTAAAATCCTACACAGATTCGAGCATCAATGCACTAAACATAGCTTTATCGAATGCTTCGACGACCAATATTACCAACGCCAATATAGCTTTGAAAGCGTATACCGATGCAAGCATCAATGCTTTGAATACGGCTTTATCAACCAATATTACTAATGCCAACGTTGCCTTAAAATCCTACACAGATTCGAGCATCAATGCATTAAACACGGCTTTATCAACCAATATTACTAATGCCAACGTTGCCTTAAAATCGTACACAGATACAAGCATCAATGCATTGAACACCGCTCTATCGACCAATATTACCAATGCAAATGTTGCATTGAAATCCTATACAGATACAAGCATCAATGCATTAAACACAGCTTTATCGACCAATATTACTAATGCCAACATTGCCTTAAAATCCTACACAGATTCAAGCATCAATGCACTAAACAGTGCTTTGACTACCAGTATCACCAATGCAAATGTAGCTTTGAAATCATACACAGATTCCAGCATCAATGCTTTAAATACCACCTTATCGAATGCTTCGACGACCAATATTACTAATGCAAATGTTGCATTAAAATCCTACACAGATTCAAGCATCAATGCATTGAACACCGCTCTATCGACCAATATTACCAATGCAAATGTTGCATTGAAATCCTATACAGATACAAGCATCAATGCATTGAACAGTGCTTTGACTACCAGTATCACCAATGCAAATGTAGCTTTGAAGGCCTATACAGATTCAAGCATCAATGCATTAAACACGGCTCTATCGACCAATATTACCAACGCCAATATAGCTTTGAAGGCGTATACCGATACAAGCATTAATGCATTGAACGCGGCCCTATCGAATGCTTTATCAACCAATATTACTAATGCCAACATTGCCTTAAAATCCTACACTGATTCGAGCATCAATGCCTTGAACACAATAATAGGAAGCACTTATGCACCACTATCCGCACCAACATTCAATGGAACAGTAACATCAACAAATGATGCTAACATGAATGGAAATCTAACTGTTGGAAAAAAACTTACAGTAAATGGTGACATATCAGCAAATGGTAATGTTGTTATTTATGGCAACTTAACAATCAAAAATACATCTTCTAATGTTAATTTTATTAATACAACAGTAACAAACTATCAATTAATTGTTTCAGAGGATATTTCTTTGAATGGTAGATTAATAGCATCATCAGATGTTTCTGTGAATGGAAGATTATTTGTAGCAGGTCAAACAGTATTTACGACTGCACCAACAAGTAGTTCAGCACCAGTAGACGAAAATAGTTTAGTGAATAGAAATTATGTTGATACCAGCATCAATGCTTTGAACACTGCCTTATCGACCAATATTACCAATGCCAATGTTGCATTGAAGGCCTATACAGATACAAGTATCAATGCACTGAACACGTCCTTATCGACCAATATTACCAACGCCAATGTTGCATTGAAGGCCTATACAGATTCTAGCATCAATGCATTGAACACCACCTTAAATACCAATATTACCAATGCAAATATAGCTTTGAAAGCATACACAGATACAAGCATCAATGCCTTAAACGCAGCCCTATCGACCAATATTACCAATGCAAATATAGCTTTGAAAGCCTATACAGATTCAAGCATCAATGCATTGAACACCACCTTATCGAATTCTTCGACGACCAATATCACAAATGCCAACATTGCTTTGAAGACCTATACAGATACAAGTATCAATGCCTTAAACGCAGCCCTATCGACCAATATCACAAATGCCAACATTGCTTTGAAGACCTATACAGATACAAGCATAAATGCATTGAACAGTGCTTTGACTACCAATATTACCAATGCAAATGTTGCATTGAAGGCCTATACAGATAGCAGCATCAATGCTCTGAACACGGCCTTATCGACCAATATCACAAATGCTAACATTGCGTTGAAATCGTACACTGATACAAGCATCAATGCATTGAACAGTGCTTTGACTACCAATATTACCAATGCCAACATTGCTTTGAAGACCTATACAGATACAAGCATCAATGCATTGAATACAGCTTTATCAACCAATATTACAAATGCCAACATTGCTTTGAAGGCCTATACAGATTCCAGCATAAATGCATTGAACACCACCTTAAATACCAATATTACAAACGCCAACATTGCTTTGAAGGCCTATACAGATTCCAGTATCAATGCCTTAAATATATTAGTCGGCACAACTTACGCGCCGTTACATGCACCAACTTTTACTGGAAAACTAGTTTCAACGAATGATGTTTCAATTAATTCGCGATTGTTCGTAGGAGAAGACACAACATTAGATGGAAATGTAATAGTTTTGGGAAATATAAGTGCGCCTACACTACCCATAACAACAAATTCAGATTTAGTAGCTACAACTGCTTACGTACAAAATCAGGGTTATGTAACACAACAAACATTATTCAGACAATTTAACTAATGAAAAATATATACATCAAATATAACAAAATATTCAACATATTCAAAAAATGTATTTAGGGTTAGAAATCAAAATACATTTTTTACTTTGATTTCTTTTCAGATGTTTTATTATAAAGCTAGTAATGGCGAATTGGTTAGATTTGTCTAATAGCTCTAATTTATTCCGAGCAATTTATGTGAAAGGATTTGTAGACATAAGTGGTGGTGATTTTATTAGTAGAAATGGTAACTTATATATAGCAGGTAATTCGACTATAAATAACTCTTATGTAAAAAACAAATTAGGAGTAGGTGTATCAGGTTCTCTTTATCAATTAGATGTTAGCGGAGTAGCAAACTTTCGAAATACTATTATTGGTGAGAGTGATGCGTCGATTAATGGAAATTTATATTTAGTAACACAAGCTTCTGGTGATTATTCAACAAAAGCAGCAACAACAGCATATGTAAAAAATCAAAACTATGCTACAATATCTTATGTTAGTCAACAAGTGAATAATCAAACAAATCCTGTTTTCAATGGAACTGTTGTAGCACAAAATGATACATCATTAAATGGAAATTTAACGGTTGGATTAGATACAGTATTAGGTGGAAATCTAACAGTAGACAAAAACGTTTCTATTTTAGGTGATGTAAACATTGAGGGAAAAACAACACTACATGGTGATTTATCATTAAATGGAGATATATTGATAAATGGTAACATTTTACCTACACACGGAAATCAGTTTAACTTAGGTTCATCTGATAAACCATTTAATTCACTTTACATTAATACGAATACGATTTATTTTACAAGTGGTGTAAAAAAAGCAGCGGTTTCATTCAATGTAGAAACTGGTGGATTAGATATATCTGCAAATGGACAAAAATCGAGCACTGTAGCTAGTACAAATGGTAATATTGCATATGGTAATTTAACATTAGGAAATGCTGTTGCCAAAACAGTTCTTGATGTATCAGGTAATTCAACAATAAGTGGTACACTTTCAGTAGGTTCAGACGTTTCAATGAATGGCAATGTAACCGTATTAGGAAACTTAACAGTCGAAACAATAACATATTTAAAACGAATTAACACAACAACAACCAATTATCAATTAATTGTTTCAGAGGATATATCGTTGAATGGACGATTGATGGCATCATCGGACGTTTCTGTTAATGGAAGATTATTTGTATCAGGTCAAACCGTATTCGCCAATGCACCAACAAGTAGTTCAGCCCCAGTAGATGAAAATAGTTTAGTGAATAGAAATTATGTTGATACAAGTATCAATGCCTTATCTAATGCTTCAACTACCAACATTACCAATGCTAACGTTGCCTTGAAGGCTTATACCGATTCTAGTATCAATGCATTGAATACGGTCCTATCGACCAATATTACGAATGCCAATATTGCTTTGAAGGCCTATACAGATTCCAGCATCAATGCCTTGAACACGGCCTTATCTAATGCTTCATCGACCAATATTACCAATGCAAATGTAGCTTTGAAGGCTTATACTGATTCAAGTATCAATGCATTGAATACGGTCCTAACGACCAATATTACTAATGCTAACGTCGCCTTAAAATCATACACAGATTCTAGCATCAATGCACTAAACACAGCCTTAACGACCAATATTACCAATGCTAACGTCGCCTTAAAATCGTATACTGATTCTAGCATCAATGCCTTGAACACCACCTTAAGTACCAACATTACCAATGCCAATATTGCTTTGAAGGCCTATACAGATTCCAGCATCAATGCATTGAACACGGCCTTATCTAATGCTTCATCGACCAATATTACCAATGCTAACGTCGCCTTAAAATCGTATACTGATTCTAGCATCAATGACTTGAACACAGCCTTAACGACCAATATTACCAATGCTAACGTCGCCTTAAAATCGTATACCGATTCTAGTATCAATGCATTGAATACGGTCCTATCGACCAACATTACCAATGCTAATGTTGCATTGAAGGCCTATACAGATTCTAGCATCAATGACTTGAACACCACCTTAAGTACCAACATTACCAATGCTAACGTCGCCTTAAAATCGTACACTGATTCTAGCATCAATGCATTGAACACTGCCTTATCAACCAACATTACCAATGCAAATGTAGCTTTAAAAGCATACACAGATTCTAGTATCAATGCACTAAACATAGCTTTATCAAATGCCTTATCAACCAACATTACCAATGCCAATATTGCTTTGAAGGCCTATACAGATTCTAGCATCAATGCCTTGAACATAGCTTTATCGACCAATATTACTAATGCAAATGTAGCTTTAAAAACATACACAGATTCAAGTATCAATGCACTAAACACATTAATAGGAAGCACCTATGCACCATTATCAGCCCCAACATTCAATGGTACAGTGACTGCACAGAATGATGTTGATGTAAATGGTAACTTATCTGTTACAAAGAAGGCCATGTTTATAAGTGATATTTCAGTAAACGGAAACGTAGTCATTAATGGAAACTTGACTGCTCAAAATGCACAGAATATTAACTTTATCAATAACACGATAACCAATTACCAGATGATAGTATCGGAAGATTTGTCGCTTAATGGTAGATTAAGTGTTTCTAGTGATTCAAAAATAAATGGAAATGTAGTTATAGGTGGAAACGCAACGTTCAATAATTTCTTACCAACTAGTACATTAACACCCACTGCTCCTACACAACTAGCAACAAAAGCGTATGTAGATTCTGGTGTTGCAACTGCTGAGTCATACACAGATACAAGCTTGAACACTGCAATCACTGCAATAAACGCAAACTTAACAACCAATTACTATACAAAATCTGCTGTAGATACAAGTATCAATACTCTATCAACATCAATAACAAATGCCAACTATGCTTCGAAATCTTACGTAGATTCAAGTATCAATACTCTATCAACATCAATAACAAATGCCAACTATGCTTCAAAATCCTATGTAGATACAAGTATCAATACTCTATCAACCTCAATAACAAATGCCAACTATGCTTCAAAATCCTATGTAGATACAAGTATCAATACACTATCGACATCAATAACAAATGCTAACTATGCATCGAAATCCTATGTAGATACAAGTATTAATACTCTATCAACCTCAATAACAAATGCCAACTATGCATCGAAATCTTACGTAGATTCCAGTATTAATACTCTATCAACATCAATAACAAATGCTAACTATGCGTCAAAGTCCTATGTAGATACAAGTATTAATACTGTACTAGCATCAGCAAAGTCATACACAGATACAAGTATAAATACTCTATCAATATCAATAACAAATGCTAACTATGCGTCAAAGTCCTATGTAGATACAAGTATTAATACTCTATCAACATCAATAACAAATGCTAACTATGCGTCAAAGTCCTATGTAGATACAAGTATTAATACAGTACTAGCATCAGCAAAGTCATACACAGATACAAGTATTAATACTCTATCAACCTCAATAACAAATGCCGACTATGCATCAAAGTCCTATGTAGATACAAGTATCAATACAGTACTAGCATCAGCAAAGTCATACACAGATTCCAGCATCAATACAGTACTAGCATCAGCAAAGTCATACACAGATTCCAGTATCAATACAGTACTAGCATCAGCAAAGTTATACACAGATTCCAGTATCAATACTCTATCAACATCAATAACAAATGCTAACTATGCTTCAAAGTCCTATGTAGATTCAAGTATCAATACATTATCGACATCAATAACAAATGCTAACTATGCATCGAAATCCTATGTAGATTCCAGTATTAATACTCTATCAACCTCAATAACAAATGCTAACTATGCTTCGAAGTCTTACGTAGATTCCAGTGTTAATAGTTTGAGTACAACCATATCAACCAATTACTATACAAAAACAGCAATTGACAGTAGCATTAATACTAACTTGGCTAATTATTACACAAAGGATGCTGTTGATACTAACTTGGCCAATTACTATACGAAATCAGCTATTGATACAAGCATCAATACGAATTTAACGAACTATTACACAAAATCTACAGTAGATACGAGTATCAATAACATGAAAACATCCATAACCACTAATTATGCGCCATTATCAACACCAACATTTACTGGAAAAGTCACCGCACAAAATGATTTATCGGTAAATGGAAACGTAGTCATTAATGGAAACTTGACAGCACAAAATGCACAGAATATTAACTTTATTAATACTACGATAACCAATTATCAGATGATAGTATCTGAAGATTTGTCACTTAATGGCAGATTAAGCGTTTCTAGTGATTCAAATATAAATGGAAATGTAGTTATTGGCGGAAATACTACATTTAATAATTTCTTACCAACTAGTACATTAACTCCTACCGCACCTACACAACTAGCAACAAAAGCCTATGTAGATTCTGGTGTTGCAACTGCTGAGTCGTATACAGATACAAGCTTGAACAATGCAATCAGTGCAATAAACACAAGCTTGACAACCAATTACTATACAAAATCTGCTGTAGATACAAGTATCAATACTCTATCAACATCAATAACAAATGCCAACTATGCTTCAAAATCCTATGTAGATACAAGTATCAATACTCTATCAACATCAATAACAAATGCCAACTATGCTTCGAAATCTTACGTAGATTCAAGTGTTAATACTCTATCGACATCAATAACAAATGCCAATTATGCTTCGAAATCTTACGTAGATACAAGTATTAATACTCTATCGACATCAATAACAAATGCTAACTATGCTTCAAAATCCTATGTAGATTCAAGTGTTAATAGTTTGAGTACAACCATATCAACCAATTACTACACAAAGTCTGCAATCGATACAAGCATTAATACGAACTTGGCCAATTACTACACAAAGTCTGCTGTGGATACAAGCATCAACACAAACTTGGCTAATTACTACACAAAGTCTGCTATTGATACAAGCATCAATACGAACTTGGCTAACTATTACACGAAAACTGCAGTTGATACAAGCATCAACACAAACTTGGCCAATTATTATACGAAATCTGCTATAGATACAAGCATCAATACGAATTTAACGAACTATTACACAAAGTCTGATGTAGATACAAGCATCAATACGAATTTAACGAACTATTACACAAAGTCTGCAATCGATACAAGCATCAATACAAACTTGGCCAATTATTATACGAAATCTGCTATAGATACAAGCATTAATACGAACTTGGCCAATTACTACACAAAGTCTGCAATCGATACAAGCATCAACACAAACTTGGCCAATTACTACACGAAGTCTGCTATAGATACAAGCATCAATACTAACTTGGCCAATTACTACACAAAATCTACAGTAGATACGAGTATCAATAACATGAAAACATCCATAACAACTAATTATGCACCATTATCAGCACCAACATTTACTGGAAAAGTCACAGCACAAAATGATTTATCAGTAAATGGAAACGTAGTAATTAATGGAAACTTGACGGCTCAGAACGCACAGAATATTAACTTTATCAATACCACGATAACTAATTATCAGATGATAGTTTCTGAAGATTTGTCGCTTAATGGAGGATTAAGCGTTTCTAGTGATTCAAAGATAAATGGTAATGTAGTTATTGGTGGAAACACAACGTTCAATAATTTCTTACCAACTAGTACATTAACTCCTACCGCACCCACACAACTAGCAACAAAAGCCTATGTAGATTCTGGAGTAGTAACTGCTGAGTCGTATACAGATACAAGCTTGAACAATGCAATCACTGCAACAAATTCAAGCATTAGTACGCTCAACACAAACTTAACCACGAACTATTATACGAAATCTGCTATAGATACAAGCATCAATACTAACTTGGCTAACTATTACACAAAGTCTGCTATAGATACAAGCATCAATACTAACTTGGCTAACTATTACACAAAGTCTGCTATAGATACAAGTATCAATACTAACTTGACTAACTATTACACAAAGTCGACAATTGATACAAGCATCAATACTAACTTGGCTAACTATTACACAAAATCTGCCATTGATACAAGTATCAATACTAACTTGGCCAATTACTACACAAAATCAGCTATTGACAGTAGCATCAATACTAACCTAGCCAATTACTACACAAAATCAGCTATTGACAGTAGCATTAATACTAACTTATCGAACTATTACACAAAATCAGACATTGACACAAGCATCAACACAAACTTATCGAACTACTACACAAAATCTGCTATTGATACAAGTATCAATACGAATTTATCGAATTACTATACGAAATCTGCTATTGATACAAGCATTAATACTAACTTATCGAACTACTATACGAAATCTGCTATAGATACAAGTATCAATACTAACTTGACTAACTATTACACAAAATCTGCCATTGACACGAGCATCAATACTAACCTAGCCAATTACTACACAAAATCAGCTATTGACAGTAGCATTAGTACTAACTTATCGAACTATTACACAAAATCAGACATTGACACAAGCATCAACACAAACTTATCGAACTACTACACAAAATCCGCCATTGATACAAGCATCAATACTAACCTAGCCAATTACTACACGAAAACTGCAGTTGATACGAACTTATCGAACTATTACACAAAATCAACCATCGATACAAGCATCAACACAAACCTAGCCAATTACTACACAAAGTCTGCAATCGATACAAGCATCAACACAAACTTATCGAACTACTACACAAAATCAGCAATCGATACAAGCATCAACACAAACTTATCGAATTACTACACAAAATCTACAGTAGATACGAGTATCAATAACATGAAAACAGCCATAACAACTAACTATGCACCCTTAGCAGCACCAACATTTACAGGAAAATCAACATTTAATGGAGATATATCTGCAAATGGTAATGTAGTGATCTATGGAAACTTGACAGTGAACGCCGTTCAAAACGCAAACATCATCAACACCACAATAACAAATTATCAACTTGTGGTAACAGATGATATATCACTCAATGGACGCCTTTCTGTCTCGTCAGATGCATCACTCAATGGAAATTTATATATTGCCAACAACGCAGTTTTCAATGGAGACGTTTCGATGAATGGTAATTTGAATTTAAAAACGGGTTCGCTTTACGTAGGTGGTGCAACATTTACAGGTGGCAGTAGTAATTTTACGACAGATGTATCCATTAATGGAAACCTTACTGTTAACAAAACAATAATTGCAAAAGGAGATATATCTGCAAATGGAAATGTAGTGATTTATGGAAATTTGACTGCGACATATCCAGCAAATTCTATTCCTTATTCTGCTATTAGTGGATTAACAAGTAGTAGTACGTTTACAACACTTTTATCAACAACTAACGATTTATCGATAAATGGAAACGCAGTATTTGGTAAAAACGTAGGTATTGGAAAAACGTATAATGCGGCTTATGCTTTGGATGTAAGTGGTAAAGTAAATTTTAACGGAGATATATCGGTAAATGGCATGACAGTGGGTCTTGGTGGTAATGCCAAACCTACAAATATGGCTATTGGATATCAAGCATTATCTACTTTAACAACCGGTACTAATAATATAGCTATTGGTTATCAAGCATTATGTTCTAATACTACAGGTAGTGGTACTGCGGTTGGTTATCTAGCATTATATGCTAATACTACAGGCAATAATAATAGCGCATTCGGATTTTATGCATTAAAAGCTAATACAACAGGTGTTGTTAATAGCGCATTCGGACACCAAACATTACTATCTAATACAACAGGCAATAGTAATAGCGCATTCGGACACCAAACATTACTATCTAATACAACTGGTACTGCCAATAGCGCATTTGGTAATCAAGCATTAATGAATAATATAACAGGCAGTTATAATAATGCATTTGGTGCTACTGCAATGTATAACGCAACAGGCTCTAGAAATAACGCATTTGGTACATGGGCAATGTATACCGCATCAGGTTCATTTAATTGCGGTTTCGGTAATTCCGTTTTATATTCCGCATCCGGTGACTATAACACTGCCATAGGTTACAATGCATTCTACACAGGAACATACAGTTATAGTACAGCCATCGGCTACAATGCACAACCCACTGGCAGTAACCAAATCATGATGGGTACATCGGCGGAGACAATGATTGTAGCCGGTGATACATCATTGAACGGACGTCTAGTCGTAGCAAAGGACACAACCGTCGGTGGAAACTTATTCGTCAATAAAAACATAGGTGTCGGAACAGCAACACCGGTAACTGCAATCGATATTGTAAATGGTGGAATGAATTGTGGTCGCGTTGTTCAATTCGGAACGAATGGATATAATATAGTAAGTGGTTCAAGTAGTAATAGTATTAATATAACAAGTAGTCAAACGGTAAATACTGATATTTCTTTCAATGGTAATGTAACAGTATCAAAGAATTTCTATGCGACATATCCAGCAAATTCTATTCCTGCGGCTGCTATTAGTGGGTTAGGCATTTTTACTAACGATTTATCGATAAATGGAAACGCAGTATTTGGACAAAACGTAGGTATTGGAAAAACGTATAATGCGGCTTATGCTTTGGATGTAAGTGGTAAAGTAAATTTTAACGGAGACATATCGGTAAATGGCATGACAGTGGGTCTTGGTGGTAATGCTAATATTAAAAATGTGGCTATTGGTTATCAAGCATTACAAAAGAATACTACAGGTATTTACTCCACTGCGATTGGTTATCAAGCATTACAAAATAATACTGTAGGCGGTTGTGTTGCGGTTGGTTATCAAGCATTATATTTTAATAGTGCAGGCAATGGTAATAGCGCATTCGGAAATAACGCATTATATGCTAATGTAGTAAGTTTTAATAGCGCATTCGGAAATCAATCATTACAAAATAATACTACAGGCAATAATAATAACGCATTTGGAAGTCAAGCATCATTCCAAAATTCAAGCGGTAATAGCAATAGTGCATTCGGTTCCTGTGCATTGTTTTATAACCAATCAGGCAATTATAATAATGCCTTTGGTTATCAAGCATTATATTCTTACATAATCGGCTCTAGAAATAACGCATTTGGTACATGGGCAATGTATACCGCATCAGGTTCATTTAATTGCGGTTTCGGTAATTCCGTTTTATATTCCGCATCCGGTGACTATAACACTGCCATAGGTTACAATG
>Ga0209400_1000754_pt1 | contig 28157 bp, 29 predicted proteins | sample M_130807_EF_Meta_FD_187313 | JGI IMG/M metagenome (GOLD analysis project Ga0209400, IMG submission 187313) | Freshwater microbial communities from Lake Montjoie, Canada to study carbon cycling - M_130807_EF_MetaG (SPAdes) (version 2) | ecosystem: Environmental > Aquatic > Freshwater > Lake... | reverse complement strand
CGTATTTTTCGTATTTTTCGTATTTTTCGTATTTTTCGTATTTTTCGTATTTTTCGTATTTTTCGTATTTTTCGTATTTTTCGTATTTTTCGTATTTTTTCTTCATAAAAATGATAAAATTGATTTATTTTGTATTGTACAAAGAATATTTATATAAAAAGCATCAAAACTAATCAATAATGGAATCAAGAATCGTGAAAATATATATTCCTCGTATTTTGGGAAATGTCAACAAAAACCTTATCGTAAAAACATTCGATATTTTGAAAATAGGTAAAGTATTTTATATAGATATTCATAATAGAGTCAATGAGAACAATAATCCTTATTATTTCGCGTTTGCTATGGTACAATTGTATAATACATATGAAGCCAATGTATTTTACAATTCCCTATTCGAAAATAATGTTGTTAGAATATTTTATGATATTGAAGAAGCAAAATTTTGGGAAGTAAAAAAACACGTCGAAATCAAAGACCGTGGATATTTGAGTTGTAAAGTAAAAGATACTGTTACGAAGGCACCTGCTTTTATGACATTGAAATGGTTTGTCGATAAATATAATAAACCAACACGTCTATTTAATTTCGCTAAGATCCATCCTATTTTAGAGAAATCAGTTTTTACAAATAATAACGAGTATATTCCATATGGAATTGATATTGAAAGTGGGTTTACTGAACAAGATAGAATCGAATTGATAAATGAATATTCTGAAATTGAAAAAGAGATTTATAATGGAATGCCATTTTTGGGAAGAATTGAGATTTATTGAGTATAAAAAATATATACCTGTGAAGATTTACATAAAAAACAATAAAAAACATGGCATTGCGCCATTTTTTTATTTCATGGTATATTATATAATGTCACATATTTACGCATTTCAAATTGAAAAATTAAAAATAAATTTCGATAATATTATCACTTTGAAACGCGAAATTGCGAAAATAAAACATTTAGTAGTCGAAAAATTGGCTCATTTGAAAGAAGTATATAATGACCTTATCAAATCCAATAATAAAAAAATATTCATATTTTGTTTAGATTCGTTTTATTTTCAATACAAGACTTTTGCCATGGAAATGGAGAACATTGATAGATTCAGAGTATTGATGAATAATCGTATGTATTGTGATTATTACAAATTATTCAATATTATTCTTGCTTATATAAAAGAAAACCATTCTGAATTGTCAAAATTGATGAAAAATTCATCATCAAATGAAGAAAGCAAACTGGATATAAATGATTTAGAATTGAAAACTTTTCCTGTTTACAAAGATTTAGAACCTTTTCTTGAGTATAAAATCGAAGATATAAAAGATATTCATCATAATATTCTACACTTGATTAATAAATTGTATAGTCAATATACTGAAAACGATGACCAAATTGGACATTATAATGAGAATCAAAAAGTAGGGTTCTCAATATCTAATTTTTTGAATACATTGAATTACGAAAATAATTTATTGAAGGAACAAGTTTCATTGTTCGTGAGTTATATTTCGTTTTTTCATATATCACAAAAAAAACAAATTAATCGTTTGTATTTGAGAATGCAAGATTTTTATAAAGAAATTGAGAACAATATCAATATCAATCATACATTCTCAATTGAGGATATTGGTGATGAACAGCGAATCGAACGTTTCTTTTTTGTTGGTGAAGATGTACAAATTGAATCCATTTTAGAAGATTCTGATTTGCTTATGGAAAATACCGATAAAATGATTGAAAAATTAGAGGTCATTGTAGAAAAACGCGATGATAATACAAATTCATCTATTTTAGAAGAGGTATTAGATAAAAATCAAGAAATCGTAGATATAGAAAACTCTGTTTCTAGTGAAGAAACAATATAATATTTTTGCTAACGATTGTTGTGTTTTTGTAATCATAATTCTAATTTTTTTTACAATTATATAATATAAACTTGATATTATATAATGCCAACCTATTCAGACGATGGTGAACCTGAGAAAATAAAAAAAAACGATAATCACGATATCGATGATGATAAACATGAAAATAAACGTTTAGATGGTTTGAAAGAAAATTCGGATAATGTTAGTACAGCAGCATCAAGTGCAACACAACATGTTGAATGGTCACCTGAAAATGAATTGATAATGGTTGAATGGTGTGATGTAGCACAATGTTATAAATGGTTGAATGCTAGAGCCCATAGTAAATATTCTCTTATGAATGCTTGGTTCACTATACCTGCTATTGTTTTATCAACGATTTCCGGAACTGCTTCGTTTGCTCAAACCAGTTTACCTCTAGAATATCAAGTATATTCTCCTATGGCAATCGGTGCCATTAATATTTTCATTGGTATCTTGACAACTGTACAACAATATCTGAAAATTGCCGAATTGAACGAAGCACATCGTGTTTCATCCATATCATGGGATAAATTCGCACGTAATATTCGTATTGAATTGGCTAAAAAACCAGAAGAACGTATGGATGCTGGGCATTTTTTGAAATTGAATCGTCAAGAATTCGACAGACTCATGGAAACAAGTCCTATGGTCCATGAAGATATTATCAAAGAATTCAGTAGAAAATTCCAAGGTGCTCCTGGTTCTGCCGAACGTAAAAATTTCGAGGAATTAAGAAAACCTGATATTTGTAATTCGATTACTAGTGCTAATCAAACAAGACATCCATGGTATTTAGAATTGAATAAATCAGTTGATGTATTTGATAACACGGCCATAGATGAAGAAGTTCTCAAATCAAAGGATAATTTAATCCGACTACAACAGCGCCGTATAACTGAAAACGAAGCAGAACTCAAACAAAAGAAATATTTAGAAATGGAACAAACAAAACGTCAAAAAGAATTCGATGAAATGTTAGAACGTCAAAAGAAAGAGGTTGAAAATAAATACAAAATAAATATTGATAAAATAAATAGTTATATTGATGATTTCGAGAACATTTACTCAAGAAAACCATTGAAAGAAGAATTATTCGAATCATTGAAAATGACTATACCAAAATTCGATTTGGAACAATACGTAGATACTATTTATAATAACAATATCGAAAACGTTTAATTCATAATTCGATGAATAAATGGTTTGTATTTATACTCCAATAATCTTTATCATCCTCTTTGAAACTAATACAATGATATGTTTTGAAAGGTAATTTCGATACATCTGTCTCATCACCTATCAATTCCTCTTTTGTAATATTTGTTTTATTCAACATGTATAGTGTATTGTTGATGAATGCTGCGTATCTTTTTATTTTTGATAAATTGTTATATTCAAGAGGTTCTGTTGAGAACAAATAAATATTTCCAAAAACATCATGTTCTATTCGTTCATCTATTATTGATATTGATTTGCCACGATCTTCATTCTCGTTATAATAATTATTTTCATAATTTTTATAAGTTCCATTACATTGATATAGCATAATTGGCCTTTCTATTGGAAAGTCGGTAGAATCTTTTATGTTATTGAGAACTTGATATTCATTGAACATATCGATTATATATTGTTTTACAGGAATATCTAATATTCGGTTTTTTATGGTTATTTCATCTAATATTCCCCATATTGAATCTTTTGATGGGGCTCCCTCGACCGAAACTGGTGGTTTTTCGAGAACATTTTCCGGTTTTTCCAAGGTGGGTTCCTCGACCGAAACTGGTGGTTTTTCGAGAACATTTTCCGGTTTTTCCGATGGGCTTTCTACGAAAGCCTTGTTCTCAAATATAGCAATTATATTATTGTTTCCAATATCAACAAATCCTTTGTACATCTCATAAATATTTTCGATTGGTTTATCATTTCTAGAATTGTATAATCGAGAACATTCGTCTAAAAAATAATCGTCAATATCCATGTTTTCTGGAATATTATTGAAAGTTATTTTTGTTTCTGGAAATTCATAAAAACCATTTTCTTTTTCAAAATAAAATTCTAAAAAGGGCGTTCTCAATTCATGATTTATTTTGTAGATACAAATTGATAAAATATATTCTAGATTCATATCTCGATGTAATTCTATTTCTTTAGATAAATCGTCTTCATTTATATATACATAATCATCGTTTTCGACTTCTTCATTTTCAATATATTCGTATTTTCTGTTGACATCTTTTTCTCGTTCTTGAATTGGTGTTTTTGAAAACATATCATCTGTATCCTCTTTTTTCATTATAGATACTGTATTTGATGGATTCCCTATGATTTTTTCTATAATTTTTCTCTTTGAATCAGTCTTTGACATTTATATAGTTCCGTTATATATTTAATTACGATTTTTTTATATAAATTAAAACAATATAAACAATAATAGTATAATATAATAACAAGCAATCTATATCAAGCGCTAGTTATTGAATATTTTCAAAATACTCTACTAAATTAAAATGTACTCAGACGAATACGACAAAGAACAAGAACAATACAACGATTACTTAGATACTGATATTTATAGTATTTCTGAAGTTTCTAGTATAAATTCACATGACAAAAACAAAAAGAAAAAATATGAAGACGCAAAAAAAGCTGACCCAGGTTATCATAAATTGAAACGTCTTGTCAATACCAAGAATGGTATGAAAAGAGAATCATATGAACTCTATACCACATCTTGTGATACTGGTGCTATTATTCGTAATGCGGTTACTGGTGTTCGATTCAATAAATTTCGTGTCGGTAGTCGTGCTGAATCTCAGTTTTTCAAAACTCGTTTAGTAACAGGCCAAACTGGTCGTGATGGTGAAACTTTGTATTTTGATAGTCCCGAAGAATATGAGAAACATATGAGAATTATAGTTCCACCCGAAATCAAAGAAAAATGGTTAGAAAAGCGTATGTATGATTTACATAGAGAATAATTAACAAAGCATAATGGAAGCGGCTCGAGACGTCGGTTGAATGTAAATATAATATGTAAAAGTCATATAGATATAATATTAGTAATTTAATTAATATTATAGATAATATATATAAATGTTTTGGAAAATCTTATTATTGAATATCGTCTGTTATAGTAATGTTTGTCGTATAACGCCATATCAAATTGGTTATTCAAAGAATTCAAACATGAAAAAAACGTATATTCGTTCAGTAGCATACGATGATAACAATGAACGAACTGGAAATTTATTCGAACCAAAGAATAGTATGAATAATTCAACAGAGAAAACTCCTGTCTTGAAATATAAAACTAAAAGCCCCTTTTTTTCGAAAAAAGAAGGTCGTGATGAGAGATATGATACAATAGATGAAAAACCAAATAATCTTGATGTTATTATGAATTTGACAAAATTTTATGATGATATGGCATTACTAAGACAATTAGAAAGTAATATTTCTCATTTTGCGAAAATCAATTTGATAAATGAAAACGATATATTGAAAGACAAAAATAATTCAATCTACGCTCACAATATATTAGCTGGTGGATTACTTAGAGATTGGTGAATGTATGAATTCTATTTTCGTATGATACAAGTATATATTTTGTACATAATTTGTATACGATGTCTATAAAACCTATCACTGCTGTCGCAGTATTTGATACAAAAAAAATAAAAGGAACTGTTTATTTCAGTGAAGATTTGAAAAATAATTGTGTAAATATCGATATCAATTTAGTGGGTCTGAAAAAATCCGGCTTACATGGTTTCCATGTACATGAATATGGTGATATGAGTGAACAATGTCAAAGTATGTGTGCTCATTTCAATCCATATAATAAAAAACACGGTGGTCAAACATCTACCGAACGTCATGTTGGCGATTTAGGAAATCTCATTACTGATAATAATGGATTCGCAAAATACAGAATAACTGACTCTCTTATCAAATTACGTGGTACTAAATCCAACATAATAGGTCGTGGTCTCATTATTCATGAAGACGAAGATGATTGTGGTCTAGGTAATATGCCTGATAGTTTAACTACTGGTAATTCAGGTAAGAGAATTGCTTGTGCTGTTATTGGTTATGCTAAACGATGTTAATTCGGCTATAAAAAAATATGTATAATATATAAATATTTCAATTATATATTATTATGACTGACGCGCCCATACCTATTATAGCATACGTTATGATTGGAATAACATCCGCTGTTTTAGCATATGTTACTTATTATGATGATGATGGTGTTGAAAAAGAAGAAAAACTTTTAGAAAATATACAAAATGAACCTATTACAACAACAACATCTAGTATTTTACCAAATGTAACATCTATGTTACCTACATTACCTGCTATTTTTACTGGTAAAAAACAAGAACCTCCTATTGCTGAAGCAAGACTGATAGAAGAAAATGAGCAGGCTATTGAACCACAAGAACCACTACAGAAACAACAACCTGAACAAACCGGTGGAAAAAAAACGAAAAAAAATAAGACAAAAAATAATAAACAATTACATAAAGACTCTAAAAATAATAAAACGAAATGGCGTCGATAAAATTATTATTTGCCAATTAGAACACCGAGATGATGTTTAGTTGTGTTTGTTGCGTTTTCATAAGCAGTATTGAAAGAATATATTTTTGCTAAATTCAAATCTCTATCAAATCGTAATTCTTTTAATGCTTTTTTTTTCTTTTCGTATTCTTCTTCTTCTTCCTTAGTACGAGCTTTTTTGATATACTGCCATTTTTCTCTAGTCATAATTCTTTCAATTTGAGCTTCTGGCAATTTTTTTCCTAAAAGTTCTCTTTTTGCTGTTGTTGTTCTTTTTCTAGTGTTGGTTTTGGTTTGAGTTTTACCAGTTGATTCACAGTTACCAGTTTCTTTGTTGCGTCTTGTACCGTTTGGGCAGCGAGGTTTTGTCATTATAAATGATTATATATAAAATATAGAAAAAATTGATAAAAAAATTGATAAAAAACCTCATTCGTTTGAAATTTGATACAAAACGAATATGTCTACAAGTATTTACGATTTTTATAAATTGAAAAAGGGTGTCACTGAATCATTATATTGGTACAAAATCGTTAGGACTACAAACCCAAACAATATACAATTTATTGAAAAACACATAGAACTTTTGAAAGATGTTTATGCCTTGAAACATTTATCATGTAATCCGTTTGCGGTTGAAATGTTATCAAGACATCCTGAAAAAATAATTTGGAATGAATTTGTAAGAAATCCAAATGCTATTCACGTAATAGACAAATATTTCGATTTATGTTTTCAATCGTTGAATAAATATGAGAAACGAGAATTATTGAAACACCCTAATTTTGTTCATCTTATAAAAAAATATCAGCAAAAAATTGTAGATGAGTTGTTATTTATTGATTGTATTCCTGAAATATTGGAAACCAATAAACCTGAATATTTTGATTTGTTTGAAAAATATTTGGAAAAGTATCCAGAAAAAATAGAAGAAATAAAAAATACTTCATTGTCTAGTTTTTGGCGGGAATTATGTCAAAATCCATATGCTATTCACATAATAGAAGAAAATTTACATAAATTACCCGATTATGGTTGGGCTTCAATAGCAAAAAATGAAAAAGCTATTCATTTGATAGAAAAAAATCTTGATAAACTCAATTATATTGGTCTTAATTCAAAATATCAATATGCTTATGTATGCTGGGATAATTTGTCAGAAAACCCAGCTGCTATTTCATTATTGAAAAAAAATATAAATAGAATAAATTGGGAACATTTGGTGAAAAATCCGAATGCTATGCAAATATACGAAGACTATCCAGAAAAAATGTGGGATTATCTTTGTCATATGAATTATGAAGATTTCTCTGTTAGTATCCCCATATTTGAATTGGATTATGATGCTATCGGAGCGCGATGCGCCATTTATAAAGAAGAACTTATCGCAATTGCTTTACATCCATCTAGAATTGAACACTATTTAGATATGGGAAAAAGCATTGATGAATTGGATAATTATATATAAATAATTGTATCTATTCTGATAAAATTGAATAAAAAACCTTTTTTTATTCAATCAAAAACTAAAACGAAAATGTACTGTTTGACTAATTTACTGAAGCCAGATTCCATAAACACTAGTAATACAAAAATAATCAATTATGATAATGAAACATCTATCGAAACCTTCAAAAATGTATTGAATTTATTGTTCTATAACAAAAATGGTTATGATAAAATATACATATCATTTGGTAGTAAAATGACAGAACCCTTTACAAAATTTGATTATCCTGAAAAAATTAGTAAAAACAAAATTTGCTCGAATTCGATTGAACAAATGATACCGGCATTTCTAAAAACATCCGATTCCGATACACGTTTTCTATCTATCATTATTGATAATTTCAATGATAATAATAGTATCAACAAAAATCTGATTTTATTAGAATCAGAAAAAAGACCAAATCTAGATATCGTTATTTTCGATAAATTTTGTTCTCAATCGTTCTTGACAGAATTGACAAAATATTTTGGAAAACTATTCAATTTCTTCGATATGAATCAAAAAAACATCATGATTTGTAATTACGTAAGTTTCGATAAAAAAACTACGAATGAAATTGATTTGTATTCACAAAAAATGATACCGGAAACAATTCAAAAAGTATTAGACAATAAAGAATTCGAAAAATATACATATTGTTTTTATCAATGGTTTGGATACAAATTTTATTTTTATAATTTTATCTATAATTATAAAATTATCGAATCATTGACAATTACAAACAACTACTGGTTAGATGATTTCGAAATTCTCGTCAAGCAATTGATAAACGAAAATGTCGATTCTACAAAAACGCAAAAAATAATGCTAACTGACCCAAAAATGCTTTTAGTAATGGATAATGTTTATGATATTACAAGTGATTGTTCGTATAAATATGAAATCGCCATTTCTTTACGAAAATATTTTTATGAACATGGCCAACTGGAACTTTTGTATGACTAATTTATATTGAATTTGATTTATCTATACATCTATCGAAAAATGCTTTTATTTGTTCCGTATTCGCTCCTAACACAGCATCATCTGGTATAAATGAAGTATTTCCTTTATAATAACATAATATTGCTGGAATACCATTTATCATTTTTTTATTTTTCAAATACGCATATAGATCAATTGATTCATCCACATCGATCAATACACATTGAACATTATTTGGCATTAAATTGAATTCTTCCTTAACATATGACTCGATTGATTTACATGGCTTACACCATTCAGCACCTAATTTCACGACGATTAAACCAGGATTGGTTGTTAATAAATTCAAGAATGCTTGACGATTTTCTAATTCAGTTATAATTTCTAAAGGCATACCGTATAAATATTTATATTATATTTTTATATAGTTTTGGTTGATATGAAAAAAGTATATAGAAATATAATATAAATATAATAAATACATTTGATAATGAAATTATTACATATAACATTTCACAAAGGATGTGAATTAGAAATAGAATATGTTTTTACTAAATTGGGTCATACAATAGATGTAATGCGTTTTGACGATGGGGAAACAACTGGCGAAAGTATATATAGTATAAATCATAATCGTGCTGAAAAATGTTGGAAAAAATATAAAGATCTTTTCAATACATATGATGGAATAATTACGTCAGATACATGTCCTACTAGTCGACCATTTTTACAAAACAATTGGTCAAAATTGTTAATTATTTGGGTTTGTAATCGTTTTGATTATCATATTCAACCCGAATCTGTTGATCCAGAATTTTATCAATTACTTCGTGATATTCCGAATAGAAAAAATGTATATATATTCGGATATACTATGATTGAACTATTGGATGCCATGAGTAAAAATGTAGATATTGGTAATTTAATTATTAAACCGTCTGGTAAAAATTTGAAATCCATTAATTCACAAAAAAATTATAATAATAAAATTACAAACAAATTCTACGTACCAGTTTATCATAATGAAACTATTTTATTAAATTTATCCGAAAAACTAAAATCATTAAATATTGATAATGAATGTAAAAGATTTTCACATATATCAGATTTATTACAATATCAAGGCGTTATATGTATTCCATATGCGTGGTCGACTCTTACGTTTTTTGAAATGTTACAATTAGGATTAATTACCTTTATACCTACCGAAAGATTTTTAATTGAATTATTCAAAACTGGTTATTATTGGTTTCAACCACCATTTAATATCAATAATCCTGGGTTATTAAAATTATCAGAATGGTACTGTAACGAACATAAAGATATTTTGGTATTTTTTGATTCATGGGATGATTTACAAATTAAAATCAAAACCACGGATTATGAAGAAAAAACAAAAACAATATTGAATTTTGCTAAAAAACATCATGATAATACTCTAACATTATGGAATAATATTATAAATAATTATAATATAAACAAATAACATTTATATCAACTATAATAATAATAAATGGATTCTATTTCTATATTGAATAGTAAATATAAGGATTTATTAGACAATGCGTTATCTTATTATACTAGCAATGAAACATTTGTAAAATATTTTGGAAGAGTACCATTATCAAGATATTATACTTTCAAATATTGTTTTGAAGAATTCGAGAAAAATAATATGAAAACAGTAGTTGAATTAGGTACAAGTAGAAGTTTTGTAGATGGTAGATTTGAAGGTTGTAATTCAGATAATATACTTTATTGGGAACCTGGAAATCCATCTAAATGGGATTGGGCTGCTGGTTGTTTTACAAAAACTGCGGCTGAATGTTTATATTATGTGCCTGGATTCAATTTAACAACTGTTGATTTGATCCAAAATCATATAAATCGTTGTAAAATAATGAATTCATCAAACAACAAAATCAATTATCTAGTTATGTCTTCTGAAGAATATTTGTCAACAGTCAATGAAAAAATAGATTTTCTGTATTTAGATACAGGCGATATGACACCTATTAAGTTTACTGCTGACCTCCATCTAAGAGAAGCAAAAATAATAATTGAACGTGATTTGATAAATAAAAATGGAATTATTTTGATTGATGATATACGAAGTACAGTTCCATATGAAAGTGGTGAAACTATTGATTTAGGAAAGGGTCATTTATCAATACCGTATTTCATAGAAAACGGTTTTGAATTAGTTATGGATGAATATCAAACAGTTTTACGAAAAATGTAATATTTTAAAAATACGTAATTGTCAATTATTTGTGATATATACTAATATATATAACAAATAATATAAATTATCATTCCTATATGACAGATTCAAAACATAATTTGAATATTCATATGTATAAATTCGAGGAAATTTTAGGATTATTCGATTTAACTTATGATATTTCGATTGACGACATGAAGCGAGCGAAAAAAAAAGTATTAATGACACATCCAGACAAATCTCGCCTCTCACCTGATTATTTTCTTTTTTATAAAAAAGCTTTTGATATTGTTGTCAGATTCTATGAAGAACAAAACAAGCAAAATCAAAAAATACCTAGTGAGAAACAAAATTATGATACATCGAATATCGATACATCGAACAGATCAATGTCGAAACAAGTATCCAATGTTATCAACAAAATGAGCGAAACCGAATTCCAACAAAAGTTTAATAAATTATTCGAAGAAAATATGTCGAATCGTCCCGACCCATCAAAAAATGAATGGTTTCATAAAGACGAACCTATTTATAATATCGACGAAAAAGTGAATTCGAATAATATGGGACAAGCATTCGACAAAATCAAACAGACACAAAATCAAACAGTAGTTGATAGATATAGAGGTGTTGAGAATTTATATGTTAATATGGATTCCGGTTCTCGATTATATGATGATGATTTCGATAATGATGATACATACGTTACATGTGATCCTTTCAGTAAGTTGAAATTCGATGATTTGCGTAAAGTTCATAAAGATCAAACAGTTTTTGCTGTTAGCGAACGTGATATTGAAAAAGTGCCAAAATATTCTAGTGTCGACCAATTTATGAGAGAACGAGGTAAACAGACATTGACGCCACTAGAAAAACAAGAAGCAGAACGTGTGTTAGAAAGCCAAGATAAGATATTTAGAGAACGTATGATGCGTAAGGAATATGAAGCACAATTGAAAAGTTCTCAATATAGCGAAAAAAATAAGGTAGTATTATCCAATTTCTTGAGAATACAAAATATTTAGAATCATATGAATATATTATATTATATACATATTATATATACCTATTATATAAAATGCCAAAACCTCGCTGCCCAAACGGAACTAGACGCAATAAAACTACAGGTAAATGCGAACCAAAAAACAAATCGATGTCAAAAACATCACCAAAATCAAATAATAAGACTGTAAAAAATCTTGATAAATGTGCCAAAGGCGTAAAAATGCCTGAACACCGAATTGAAAATATTATCAAATTTGAAAAAAGTATCGACGACGCTACCGGAATGTCAAAAAATGCGGAATATTATAAAAAAATGGAAACTATTTTGAAAAGCCTATGTTTTCCAAAAAATACTCAATGGCAAAATACTGGAACTTTTACTGTTGCTCGTTATCAAGCAATCAAAGCATAAGTTTAGTCAAGATAAAATATAAAATACAAAGTTTTATATTTTACATATCAATATATTTCTATAAATATGCTAATAACACGTCATTTTCAATATGACCATTTAATGTACTAAATTTATAATCTTTATTTATTTCTGTAATTTTATTCATAATTTCTTGTAAAAAATTAATATTACCATAACTATTTTCACCCCATGGCAAAGGGCTTTTTATGATTCTCAAATCATCTATCATTATAATATTATCTTTTCTATCAATTGATTTTATAGCTTCCAATTCATCAAACAATGGACATCGTTTTTTATAATTATAAATATTTTGGTTATCTACGTGAGCATCTAAAAAAAACATGGTTCTATTTTCAAACACTTTATCGTTGATATAATTTTTCATATTACTACTATCATCTAATATTAAATTATATCTACCTGTTTTTACATCATCTTCGAAAATATCTAACCCTAAACAAACCCAATCTGGTCGAATTTCAATACAATAAATTTTTTCAAATCCACTTCTTAATGCCATTTTACTGGAAACCTCACCACGTGGATCCCATAAACCTGTTTCAAAATAATTAACACAATTATATTTTTGTCTTAATTGCTCCAAATCAAAACTAATAGGCATGTATATAATATTTTAAATGAATAATTTTTTAAACTATTTTATGATTAAAATATAAATATTTTTATTATATCAATAATCATCAGATATAATAATTATCTACGTAACATCCATGGTTTCTCCATATCCAACATCATATTTTCATAATTTACATTTCGATTTTCAATATCACTATAGCTTTCATATTGAGTCACTGTCGGTGGAGTAATCATGTACCAGAAATCCTGTAATTGTAATCTTTTCCAATACATATCCAGAGCATATGTTGACGGATTGTTCGGTTCTCGCATGAGTCCATTAGCACTTTCACGGAAATTCTTCAAAAGTGTATCGTAATAATGTTTTTTTACGACATAACCAGTAGTGGTTTGACAATAAAACACCCTGGCACAATATTCAGTTACTTGTTGAAATGGCGGAACATTATTACCGCCTATTATTAATAAATCCCAATTGATATCGTCGTTCTCGTAAAATTTTTGTAAATTTCTTTTGAATAATTCCGGATTACGAAATGTAATATCATCTTCACAAATAAATACATATTCATAATCTCGTTGTTTGGCTAATTCTAGACATTTTATATGACTCATCGTACAACCTACCGCACCATTGTTCATTTTCACAGCATTTATACGTTCCGCGTCGATTCCCATTTTTTTGAATTCTGATTGTACATGTTCTAATCTATCTTTTCTATGTTCTAGATTTATAACAAGTGTATTTTTCAATAATTCCATTTTGTTGTCAAATATATACTATAAAATATATATTTGTTCGTTTTTATATATTTTTAGATATGTTCTATTTGTAAATAAGAAGGTAAATTATCATATTTTTTTTTTACAAAATTACAGAATTCAATATAAGACAGTCCAAAAGAATCTATGTTACTATTTTCTTCTATTTCTTTTACAAAATATTTCGATTCACGAATACGATATCCATATTTGCCAAACTCACTGAATTTATGATATTGTAATAAATCCGGATAAAATTTATCCATAAATGATGCTATTGTTATATATTCACTAAAACGAAAATAAGTATGTGACAAACTCATAATACTATGTATCCATGTTGGATTTTTGGATAGTTTACATTCATATAATTCTATATATCCTATCAAATCATTTATAATATTATGATGAAATACAAAATGGTGCGGAACGAATGTACCCTCGTCTGGAACTATCATTTTGATACCAATAAGGGCATTCAAAGAACTCTTATATTGTTCTATATTCCATTCCGACCTAGCTTGTTCTTGTAATAAGGCAAAACGATATTTTGGATTGTCGTTGGTTGGATAAATATCCCATTTGATAATTGGAACTAAATCTGAATCCCAAACTACAAATGGGTCTGATAAACCTTTTATTTGTTTTTGCGCCCCTAATTTTATAAGTTGTTGATACCACCATCCAAATTCTCGAGAACGTTCATCTATTATGTTATTGAACAATTGTTTTATATCATCAATATTCAATCCATAATTTTTCATAAAAAATGTTTCCTCTGGCAAAGCAATTATAGTATTTTTGTTCCAATTACTAGACATCGTGTTAATTTCATCGATATATTGTAATGGAGTTATTATATATATATTTCGTGGATTATAAAATGTATATACTGCTTCTATAACTGTTCTTACCATATTATGATAACGGTGTAGTGGTATTACAAAATCTACTACATTATTATCATCATACATATAATTCAAATACTATAATATACATATATTACATTATTTTTTATTTTTTTCTAAAACTACTATTATTTCTTATCGATTACTACTTCTTTGAGAACATTCCGCATTATCTTTTCTACATACTTTTCATGCTGATCGTCAGTTTGACCACCCATTGAATTCAATGCGATCTTTAAATAATCATCATTTTCTTTGGTATCTAATATTCTGAAATCTGGATTTTCCTCCTGCCATTTTGGTAAGGTTCTCATGTTTTTACGTGCGATCCTTTGTATAGCTAATTTCAATTTTGCTTTTTCTTCATCATCCTTTTCCCATGAATTTTCATCTTTTACATATACAATTTCTCGTTTCAAATCACTACAATGTATTGGTCTCATAGTATAATCAAGTTCTTTAAGACCTCTCAGAAATATCCCACTGATTCCTTCTACATAACCTAGTTTACCTGTTTTTTCTAGGTCAGCTATTTGAACTTGTAATGAATTCACAAAATCTGTAATATTCATAGCATCTTTACATGTTTCATTCAAAAAGAAATTTAGATTAAATTGACTATTGTTTGTTGTATTATTAGTAGTATTATTGGTAATAGATTGATTCTTAGCTAATTCTATAATTTGTTTACTATGTTCTTTGTTTTGTTCAATCAAGATTGTTTGTAATTCTTTATTTTGTTTTATCAAATCTAACACTAAATCAATAGTAATTTCTTGTTTATTGTTATCAAGTTCTCGAAATTCATTTGCCAATTCATTTTTATTTTCAATAACTTGACATTTTTTCTTATGTTTATATAATCCGCTATACGTGATAAATGATTTATTACATATGTCACAAACATTATCTTTTTTAATATCATTAATCATATTTATGTGTTTTTTACTAATTAAATGTCTATTATAATTGGACTTATCATTTGAAGAATATGAACAAATGCTACAATCATACGTGCCTTTATGTAATTCTAGTTGGTTATTTTTGATTTCCATTTCACCCATTTGACTTGTTTTTGAGGTCAAAATATGTTTTCGAGTAGTCAAATGACGTTGATAATCATTTTTTTTACACGTATTAAAGTCACAACAATCACAGCAAAATTTTTGTGTAAAATTTTGGTTAATTTTGATTTCCATTTTTCCTAAAACACTGATAAAAAATGGGAAGAAAAAAAAACTGATTTAATTTACGCAAAAAAATTATGCTAACACAATTTGAATCATTTTTTTTGTATTTACAGCATCTCCGAGCAAAATCACTTTTTTGCAAATTCTTGATCGCCATTTTTCAAAAATGGACATTTTAAAAATGTCCAATTTCAAAAAGTTGACCCTACTTTATTTTTGCAAATTTTTATTTTCAAAGAGTAAAACTATTTAATAATCAAATAGTTTTACGGAATTTATTTCTTTTCAATTACTACTTCTTTGAGAACATTCCGCAGTATCTTTTCTACATACTTTTCATGCTGGTCATCGGTTTGACCACCCATTGAATTCAACGCTATTTTCAAATAATCATCATTTTCTTTGGTATCTAATATTCTGAAATCTGGATTTTTTTCTTGCCATTTTGGTAAGGTTCTCATGTTTTTACGTGCGACTCGTTGTATAGCTAACTTCAATTTGGCCTTTTCATTATCATCTTTTTCCCATGAATTTTCATCTTTTACATAAACTGTTTCTCGTTTCAAATCAGTACAATGTATAGGTCGCATTGTATAATCAAGTTCTCTAAGCCCTCTCAAAAGTATTCCACTAATTCCTTCTACATAACCTAGTTTACCTGTTTTTTCTAGGTCAGCTATTTGAACTTGTAATGAATTGATAAAATCGGTAATATTCATGGCATCTTTACAAGTTTCATTCAAAAAGAAATTCAGATTGAATTGAGTATTGTTCGTAGTATTGTTGGTAGTAATGTTATTAACTTGTTTGTTTGCTAATTCGATAATTTTATTATTTTGTTCTATCAAAACATTGTCTTTTTCTAATAATTTCTGTTGTAATTCTTTGTTTTGTTCAATGAGAACATTTTGAATTTCTTTGTTTTCTTTCAATATTTCTATAAACAAATCTGGTGTAAATGTATTCGTAGATTCTTGTGGAATTTCTTGATTTACTATAACACATCTCTTCTTATGACTCCATAGGCCACTTTTTGAATTGTATACCTTGTTACACTGGCTACATGTATGCTGTAAAATAATATTGCGTTTTTTTGCGTTTTTTGGTTCGAAATGGTTCGAATTGGCATTATTTATATGTTTTCGAGTCAAAATATGACGGTCATAATCAAATTTATTACTCGATACAAATGCGCAGATTTTACAATTATAATTTTTGCGTTTTTTTGCGTTTTTTTGTTCTAAATTCATCCTATATATTCGAACCAGAAAAACGCATTTTGGTTATTACGCATAAAATATTTAAAAAAATTATGCTAACAAACCAAAATTATTTTTTCTGTATTGACAGCATCTCCGAGCAAAATCACTTTTTTTGCAAATTCTCCATCGCCATTTTTGAAAAATGGACATTTTTAAAATGTCCAATTTTGAAAAGTTGACCCTACTTTATTTTACAAAGTTTTTATTTTCTAAGCGTAAAACTATTTAATTTTGTATGGCACTCAAAATAGCAAATGTTCCAGACATAGTAAAAGGTAATACATGGAGGAAAAACATATGAGTATACGTGCTTCTATAATACGCTAGTTCTCTTTCATATGTATTTGGCATAGTATATTCTAAAGAAAAATAAAAGAATTTACTACGAATGTTATTTTTTCTTTCATGTAATATTTGATAATACAACAAATACTCATTCATAAAAAAACCAAACAAAGAACAAAATACGCAGATATACCATAATTTCTGATATACCAACAAATATCGATTACTATCAATATAAGTGAAGTAAAACATACTATAACTAGCCATTGTAGTATCCAATGTTTTTATGAGTCCTTTACGCTTTACTTTATTCCAATGTATCATTGATAATACATATAAAATATTCAAATTATAGAATGTAACATTATATTTCAAAATATAAGCAATTATCATATTCACCAAAATAGTTTGAATAGAGAAAAAAGCTTTTCTAGAAATATGTTGTGGTATCAAAATTTTCTGGTCGTTATGTTGTAAAAACATTTGTAATTGAAAATAAATATACATTAATTTTATGTATTTTTATTCAAGATATATTTATGAAATATTACAATTGCTCATAATATAAGTCTGAACACATAAACCAATATGAACAAATATATGATTCAAATCATAGAAAGGGTTGATTTTCATTATCATTCCAATTGCTATCAAAATAAATAATACATTTATTTGTTCAATTAAATCATGCGAATTATATGCTATTATAGTAGAATCTATTATTATTGGTATAATTGATAATATGTTTGTTGTAGTCAAAAAATATTCCGTTGTTTTAGAATCGTTATATACTATTTTATAATTATTTCTTTTAATATAATAAAAATAGAATAATAATGAAACGAATGAAGAACAATGAAAAATGCTAGACATCAATACCATACTAAATAAATGTTGGTTATAAAATGAACTAGTTAATAAGCATCCAAAAGAACGTATATGTATAGCAAATTTATCTTGTATAAAAGGTAATACTAACTCATAAGAAGAATATTCAATCATTTGATTATTAGACAAATAATCTATAACCGCATCGTGATATTTGTAACTATAATAACTTAAAAACGTTATTCCTGCCACGTCAAAAATATTGGATTGTTTTGGGTCAAATGAATAAACATAAGAAGAAATCAATATATTGAAATAAAATGAATATGATACTATTCTATGACATATATTTTGTAATATTTTTTTGTCTAATTTCTTAATAAGACTTTTTGTTATTATTTTACAAATAATCAAAAACCAATACAAATTCAGAAAAAAATATCCAAAAGCAGTGGAGAAAAAAAGTAAATTGGGTATTATTTCATAATTAAAATATATTTGATAATCAGAATAATTGGTTCTGTCATTTATCGAATAAAGATAATAATCAAATAAACGAAATTTGAAAAAGGTTACAAAAAACAACAGGTCGTTTACTACAAATATTAGTTTTGGTAATTTATATGTATTTTGTAAATAATTATCATTGTTCCATAATTTTATTATATAAAAAACTGTAGAAATTTCGGTTTTGTAGAGAGCTAATATATTTGTAGAATCAATATCGGATTGGATATTATAAATATATTTGAATGATATTAAAACAATACCAAGAAAATGATGTATTTTCATATCAGTTTTACAAACAAACAAATCTATACAGAAATGTGTAAATATAATTGGAATAGAGTAATTTAAAGTGTTTTTATCTACATGATAATAGTAATATAAATTGAAACAAACTATTATAGATATAACAAAATTCGCTATATTTTGATAGTAAACTAATTCTTTCATTATTGATATATTATATTGATTTTTTTTTAAATATTTTGCGTAAATATTTTATTTATCATCAGGAACCATAGTAATATTTTCAGCATTGGGTTCATTTTGTATTATTTCCAACAAATTATCACTGCTTTGAAAGTTCTCAAACTGTTTGCTTATATTCTTGTTTTTCAATTCGAGGATTTCGTTTTTTATATCAGTAATCGAACTAGAAAGGTCAGTCATCATTTTTTGTAATGAAAACAAAAGTTCTCGATTGATATCATTCGATGATGGTTCTTGGATAGGTTGTTGGACAGTAGGTTCGATAACCATAGTCGAATTATCAGTTTTAATAGGAACAATGGGTGGTGGAGCGAATATTTTGAGTTCTTCTTCGCGTTGTTGTAAATGAGTTTTGATTAATTCGTCCATGTTTTGTATTACCCCGTCTTCGATTTTATCACTGAAATCAACGTCGGCAGGGGGTTTTTTTTCTAACATAGATTCATATTCTTTTTGGCGTTGTGTGAATTGATTCGTGAATATTTCTTGACGATTATCCGGAGTTATAGGTGGTGTATTGATAAAATTAGGCACATTTTGAGATTGAGTTTGTGTAATAGGATTATTGAAAATAGAGTTTGTATTCGTAGTTTTGGTGGCTTCGACCATTTTTTCACGTATGATTTGTATCATGGTGAAAATAGTATCCTGGTTCATTTTGTATAAATCGTCTTTTGTAATATTTGTGTTGGGATTTTTATTGTAAATGGCTTCTATAACGGTTTTGAACCAAAATTCTTTTTTTTGTTTTGGAAATTGTAAAAAATAGGAATTAATGAAATGATTTTGATTGATAATATTCCATAATAGTTCTTGGTTATCAGGATGTGTGTATATAGACATGTATATAAATATAGTTCAAAGAATATATTTATATGCTTTATGATTTTTGTTTTCTTTGGCGTTTTTGTTTTTTTTGGGTTTTTCTATTTTTGTTCGATTTTTTTTGAGTTTTTTTGGTTGATTTTTTTCCACCAAATAGATAACCTTTTTTTATTTCCCTTTTATTCGATTTTTTACGAACACGCCCTCTATCGCTACCGCTATCGCTACCTCTATCGCTACCGCTATCGCTACCGCTATCGCTACCGCTATCGCTACCGCTATCGCTATCACTTTCAGTTACTTTTCTAACGTTTGATTCATCTTTTTTTTTATAATTTGCTGGGTCAATTACAATATATGTTATATCTTTTTTGTTTGTTTCGTCATTATTGTCATATGATGTTATTTTATCGTTTTCATCGCGTTTTGTTTGAATAAATTTGTAAAGACTCGATAGGAAATCATTAACATTATCAATATTAGAATATGGTAAGCTATTGTATACAGTAAACGCATTAAAATCATTCATTAAGTAACCTTTACTATTTGGTTTATCGGCAGGTTTAACAGCTAATCCAACTATTATTTTATTATTTTTTTCGCGATTGGTTGTATTATTATTATTATTATTATCATCATCATCAGTATGATTATTATAATTTGTAGTAATTGCATTTTTCTTTGTATCGCTTTCTTTACCATCGACTATTTTATTATCTTTAATTTTTTTTGTTTTTATATTGCTTCCTCCGCCAGCGAGTGAATCATCATTTTTATTATTTTTTGTTGGTTTTTTATCAGTCAGCGTTTGTTGTTCAGAAACATTTTTGTCGGTTAAAGATAGGAATCTAGCAAAAAGTTCATAATCAGTTAAATTATAATCATCATCATCATCATTATTTTTTTTAGTAACTATTTTTTTATTTCTTGTTGCTTTTTTATCAGTCGGCGTTTGTGTTTTAGAATCATTATTTCTATTTTGAAGGCTCATTTATCAATATACTACAATATATTGACAAAATAATTCAATAATCCAACAATCCAATTATTTTTTTTCATTAAAATATATTTTTCTATAATTTTTCATATAAAAATCGGGAATACGTTCGTTTTTGAAAAAATCGATTTTTTCATTATAATTTTTAAATTCACGGTCTTCAATACGATTGGTCAACATAGTAATAATAAAAAATAAACAATACATACCACATTCTCTATCACCCATTTGATGTTCTGTTGGACAATTCTCATGAAAATGAATTAATTTTGGTGGCGACAAATCATTTGATTGTTCAATTACTCTATTTGAAAATTTCTTGATGTCTTTATTAATAGTTCGACCAGCACTATCCATATAAAATATATAATTATCGTCTAAATCAATAAACATGGAAACCCAATGACTACCTCTTTTTGTATGATTGGCTAAATTAAATACGGAACCTAATTTTGTTTTACCAGATTCAATCATTTGTTTAACATCAAAATTACATATTTCATTCCAAACACAATTACCTCCGTAATCATCTGGACGACTATCAAAATCAATCGGTGTAGGTCCTAAAAGTTTGAAATTACTATACTTTTGTTCGTATTGTTCGAGAACGTCGCGAATATCAAAATTAGAAAGCCATTGTTTCTCATTATTCCAATCATCTGGTACATAAGGTGCGAAAGAATAATTCAATATCTGTTTTCGAATTTTTGGGTCTTTTATTTCATCAAGCCAACAATCTTCTCTACTACATGTAGACATTCGAGTTTTCAATTCTTCCCAAATGTCTTTTGGATTCATGTATGGTATAGGATTACTAGAATGATGTTTATTATAAGAATCTTTCAAAGTGATTAAAACCGAGTCAGTAAAACAACTATCTTTATTTGGAGTCAAATCTTTCACAATAGGATTACAATTCATAGGCTTGAAAATTTTTTTATCATATTTCCGTTTTATTTTATCAACAGTGGTTTTCAAAGTTTTTTTATAAATCTTTGTTTTGTATGATTTATTATGTTTTTTCTTATGTCTAGTTTTTTTTGGCATGAAACAATGTATTTATAATATTATGTGAAAAAAAGTCGTGTTCAAGAAAAAGACTTTTTACGTGGAATATAATTCATATTATAAATATTGGTATGATTTGATTTTGTAATACGTTCTTTACCCCAAAATGAACCTATAGGAGATGTTACGGGGGCCAAATCGTCATCCGTCGTATTATTCATAGAATAACCGAACAACATATCTTCTTCATCGGAGCCTGCGTTCTCAATTTCTTTATATTTGAAATATTTAATCAATGATTTCATAAAAGCTTCGAAAATATCATTTATTTCGACATTGATTTGTTTTTTCGGGTTCTCGATTAATTCATTTGTTAATGACGTGATATCTCTTTTATATTTTCGAATATTAGAAAAATAATCTTCTAATTCAGCATGTTTTTTCGGGTCAGAATGTGATAAATATCGATGATAATGATTTTTATTCATGAGAAATTTCAATGTTACATCATCAACAAAATTATTTGATTCAATGTTCTCGATATCGCAATTATTATTTGATAAATCCATCAAAATATACTATTAGTGAATATTATTATAATAGTATATTTCCAAATCCGAATTCGAATCCGAATTCAAAAAAATTATTTTTTGGTTTTATCATTATTCTGTTGTTTTTTCGTTTTACGCTTTAATTCTTTTGCTATTTTTTTCTGTTCTTTCTCTAAATCTTTTTGAGCTTTACGTGTAGCACGTTCTCTGGCAGCCGATTCTTTTTTCATTAATTTGTTCAATTTACGAGTTTCGCTTTCTTTTTTCTTACGAGTCTTTTCCATTTCTTTTGCTATACGTTTGTCCTCTTTTTCTTTTTGTTTTGCGTACAATTCATCATCTAAATCGACTAAATCATCCATGATTTTCCCTCTATATTTGTTTACTAAATTACTCAATAATTCGTGTTTGAAATCTTCCTTTTGTTGTCCCTGTTTACGTAAGGCTTGTCGTAATTCTTTTTCTTCCATCTCGATTTCTTTTTCGTTATGTTTTTCTTCAGCAATACGTTCTTTAATAGTTTTACGTATATTACCATATTTTTTCTTACGGCGTTTTTCGGTTTTACGGATAGAATCTTTCAATTCCTTTTCAATGGTTATATTATCTTTTCGTTTTAATTTTATCAAATTACGTTGAGTTTTGCGTTCATCCCGAATAGTCATTTTGATGACACTTCTTTCTAATTCTGATAAATCGTCTTTCAATAATGATTTTAATTTTTCCAATTTTTTCTTATATTGGAGAACATCCAATTTGAGTTTATTCTGTAATTCTTGTATTTTTACGTTATACAACTCGATTTCTTCATCGTAACTTTTAATAACAGGATGTTGTTTTACCAGTTCTTTTAATTTTGAATTACCGGTTATTTTGATACCACAATTGTTTTTCAAAGCATACAATAGCGTATTTTTATATTTATCATAATCTTCAGCAAATTGTTCAGTATTTTGTTTTACACCAGATAATGACTCTTTTCTAGCTAAATTACGTTGTTTAACAAGTTCTCGAATTTGTTTAATACTATCACGGATAACTTTGATTTCCTCTTTTGCTTCGGCAACCATTTGTTTGATATTATGTTTTACTACGGTTTCACATTGTTTCAATGATTTCTTTTCCAATCCATTACATATTTCTTTTTTCAAAAACGAGAACATGTTCTCATTCACCTCACTCAATTCACCTTTGAGTTTATTATTGTTCTCGATAATTTGATTTTTTAATTCATTAATATCGGATGACATGACATCGCGAACTATTTTTTTGTCGAAACGTTTTGCTTGTTCAATATCCGAAATAATAGGAGCATTGATTGATTTGATGATAGGTTGAGCGAATTGTCTAGCATCTTTTTCACGATTCAGATAACTGACATATCCGGCAATATCATTCAAATATCGTTCTCTACCATCATCTGTGAATTTACCATCATTATCTAAATAAATATTGGAGAACTCTTCGAAATTAGTCGGCATTTGTTCTCGAATTGGTTTCATAAGATTAATTAATTTAATGAGTTCTAGTGGGTCTTCTGTAATAGGTGTAGCTGTCATCAACATAAGTCTTACAGAATCTCTACCAGATAATTCATAAGAATTCATAATCGCTTGATGTAGCGCGTTCATATCAGGTCGTTCGATGCTAGATAAATCACCACCACCATATAATTTATGTGCTTCATCGATAATAAGCAGTGTTTTGCGTAGAGGGTCAGCTTCGCCATTTATTTTAACCAAGGTTTTATAAAAAGCGTTTTGTTTTGAAACTAGATTACTGAATTGTTTATAAGACATTGGACGAATACGCCAAGAATTTGACAATAACCGCATACGTTTATTCTGTTCGTCTGGAATGGCCAATTTTGATAATGTTATTTTATTACGAATAGGGCCACTACATACTTGGTCAAACATATTTTTCCATATATCATTTTTCAGTGTAGTACGGGTTACCCATAGAATAGTATATCCTTCACGTTCGAAAGTATTGGTAGCGGTAGCAATCGCACTGCATGTATTATGTGTAACAGTAAAATCACCAATTAAATAACGATTATTGCCATCTAATGTAAAACCATAATAATTACCTTTTCCAACCAATTGAATATCAATGCCAGTTACCAGAACATTTTTCTTTTGTTGGCGTTTTTGAACTTTTTTTCTTAAAATTTTAACAGGAATTTCAGTCAAATTATCACCATTAATAGTAATTCTATAGTAAATACCAATTTTCTTAATACCTTTATATGTACAAGATTTCTCAGTTTCTTTCATATAAGTAGCATATCCAAGAGAACGACATAAAAAAACAATATCATCTGCTAGTATTTTATTTTTTTGTGTAATTTCATATCCTTTACCATCACTATAACCATCTGAATCAATTAAACCAGCTAATAATTCTAATCTGTTTTTACGGTCATTTACTTTATAATCAAATGGAATATGTTTGTTATTAATTAAATTATATTTTTGTAATGCTTTCAGTAATTTATTTTCACCTTTTGGAATAGAAGATGAAATGCGATAATCGTATCCGCTTTGATAATTAACAGACAAATTATATTTAGGCATTTCTTTAAAAAGGTAGTATAGAACACGTGAATCTTGTGTAGCAATAACAGGGTCTCGTTTAGAACCATCACCTAACCAAAATCCAATAATATATGGGTCAAAATCAATTTGTTTATTTTGAAATTCAACACCCGTTCGATATCCTTTCAAATTGTTTTTAACATTATTAGGTAGTTTTAAGAATTCATTAATCGACACTTCGTATATGTAATCATTTGTATGTATTTCATCTAAAAATATATTGGCTTCTTCCTTATTAGAAAATCCTTTAGCCTTAACTTTACCTGTTTTATTACAAATATAGTTAGCTACAAATGGAAAATTTGGTTGTCGTTTGCCTACGTTTTTAACTCCTAAACGTGTTGGTTTTAAACATAATATATGTTCAGAATTAACAGTATATTTATCTCCTTTTACAGGAATAACATCATACATATTATCTTCACCATTTGCTAACGATAATACAGTTCTAGGTGTAGAATCGTCGCCCATTAATTTGTCTCCAACTTCTATGTCTTGTACCATTTTAATTGTACCATCATACATTATTATAGGGGTATCTATAGCATGACATTTTCCAGTACCTACCGAGTGAAAAAGCATAATACCTTTACATGGATTCGATGTAGTAAAATATTTACGAACAAATTTTTGCGAAGGAGTATATTGAATAATATCACCAGAACCGCCTTTTTGTAAATCGGTACATAAGTTCTCCATTTTAACAGATTCCCAAGAAAAATCACTGTAATGTTCTCGAATATGTTGTTTTAATTCTTGGAAATTCATACGTTTTGGTTCATTCATAGAAACATTACTTGAAATAATAATAGGAGGTACATCACGTACGATAAGACGGGTTTGTTGATTACTACCACCGGATAGTTTATGATGCGTATTATCAAAACCACCATTATAGACAAATTCAGCACCTTCTGGTAAATCTTCTTCTGCGTCTTCATTTGGTATAGAAAAACTATGAATATTTTTATTCAATTCATAATCAACAGAACCTAGAATAGTGGTTTTTTCCAAATCATGTGCGAAATTGAAAAGACGAATATTGATGTTCATTGTTTTCAAATATAATTCCATGGTAGTTTTAGCACCTAAAAAACTATTCTGAATCTGTTCTGGTATGGATAAATCATAGACAAATACATAAAGAGGCCAACCTAAACGGGGGTGAAATTCTAACCCTTTTTGACCACAAGTTCTCGTACTACGTCCAATCACTTGTTTTTGGTCGGATTGTACAGTAGATGGTTCAAAAATATGTACATATTTTACGTCAAACAAATCAATACCTTCTTTGAATCCACTATCCATAACAATAATACGAGCAAGTTCTCCGTTTATGTTATCGGGGCGTTGATTGAATTTTTTCAAAATAGCCTTTTTATTGACTACACTAATACCTTGATCATATACAGAAACAGAGGATAATAAGTAAAAATTATTGAATTTGGTTTCAAGTAATGTTTCATCAGATACTAATTCGATCTTACCGTATCTTTTTGTTTTTTTATCGGTAGTTTCTTGTCCATCAGTTGAATTGACATCATCCTCATCATCAGCTCCTTCATCGATTCGATTTTTTGCGTTCTTTTTCAAATTAGCAGTATAGCCTAGTTTCATTCCTCTTGAAATAAGAGCAGACGCTAATAATTTCGCGCCATATGTACCAGATTTCAAATCCGAAAAAATGAAATGTTTGAATAATTTTCCGTGTTTTTTCATATCGAGTTTGTCGAGTTGTTCTATTTTTTTCAAAAGAATGTTTAATTTTGGCGAATTATTAGGAATGTCATTTAGTAAAGTTTCGGGTGAAAAATACGGAGTGTCAAATTTGTATTTATTGGATGCTTTACCCCAATTGGATTTTTTACGTACACAGGATGAATTGAAAGAAATAATAGCATCATTTTCAATAATTTTTTCTAAATTTTTAGAATTTATATTTTCAGGAGATAATCCGATATCAAAATTCATGTCATCGTCGTCAGAATCTTGAGCATTATTATTATTTTCATCGTCGGATTCTTCAACATCTACTTCCATTGCTTGAGAACCTTCTGAATCGGATGAATCCATTGAATCCAATGATTCGTCTGATTTTTTGTTTTTTTTTGAATTTTGAATGTTTTTTTTATTCATTCTAAATTTAAAAAAATATATAATATATATATCATTATATAATATAAAATGAATACACCAATATTACCAAATTATTCAAATTTACCAACATCAACAGTCAATTTAGGAGGTCCATACCAAGGATATTCACCCCAACAAACTACACCAAGTTTTAAAAGTAGCGAACAAGTAATGGTAAGAGGTGTATTACGTAGAGCATGGAATACCAGTTACGCTACTGGAACAGTAAATGGAAAAAAACGTATTATTACACCGTTTCGTGCCGTAAACAATTTAGGTGATTTTTTAAATCGTCAAAATTACGTATGTGGTGGCCCAAATCAAGTAAGTGCCCATAAACCAGGATGGAAAGGACATATTGGTTCAATTATCTCTCAATGTGACGGCACAGGGGTAGCTTCAGCAACATGTAATGTTAAATTCGTCCCAGATTCATCTGATTACACTACTTATAAGAAACAAGTGGCCTTGAATGTTAACTATAATGACCTAAAAAATGGAGGTAATAAAAACAACGCATCTTATGTAGCAAGACTCGCTATTCATCGTCGTTAATATAACATTTTCAAATAATATTATTCTATGAATATGTATATATAAGCATATTCATAGACGAAAATGTATAAAATGATGTTTAGTATTAATAATATTAATAATGGAACTTTATCA
>Ga0209400_1000752_pt1 | contig 28159 bp, 19 predicted proteins | sample M_130807_EF_Meta_FD_187313 | JGI IMG/M metagenome (GOLD analysis project Ga0209400, IMG submission 187313) | Freshwater microbial communities from Lake Montjoie, Canada to study carbon cycling - M_130807_EF_MetaG (SPAdes) (version 2) | ecosystem: Environmental > Aquatic > Freshwater > Lake... | reverse complement strand
AAGTGCTGATGAAAAAATCTTGGCGCAAATCTTAGAACAATACTACAACGATATTCCTGAAGACCAACATCCTTCATACATGAACAAAATCATGCGTTCAAAAGGAAAAACCACTTTAGAAAAATGTCAAAATTTTGCTCAGAAATTATATGCGAAAAGTATTTTTGGATCTAAAGAAAGAATGTTGGATTTCTGTAAACATCCTTCTTACAAAAAATTGGCAACTGACCCATGCTATGAAATGGTAGAAGCATTCTACGACAACTACTTAATCAATTACAAACCAAAAGTTGATGCTTTTGTAGCAGCAATTGCTCCTGAAAGCAGAGCTTATGTAAAAGGATTGCAATTGTTGTATCCTAACAAAACTTTTTATCCTGATGCAAACTCATCTTTGAGGTTGACTTATGGTTCAGTTCAAGGATATGACCCTAAAGATGCCATTCATTATGATTATTACACCACATTAGATGGAGTGATTGAAAAATATGATCCAACTAATTTTGAGTTCCAAGTACCTCAAAAATTATTGACTTTACACAAGTTCAAAGATTACGGCGATTACAAAATGGACAATGGTCAAATGCCAGTGGCTTTTATTACCAACAATGACATTACAGGTGGTAACAGCGGTAGTCCGGTAATTGATGGGGAAGGCAACCTCATTGGTTTGGCTTTTGATGGCAACTGGGAGGCCATGAGTGGTGATATTGTTTTTGATGAGAAATTCAAAAGAACCATCAACGTTGATATTCGTTATGTTTTGTTCTTGATTGACAAATTAGGAGAAGCAAAACATATTGTGGATGAAATGACCTTGGTGAGAAAAAAATAAACCCCAATAATTTTAAAATAAAAGTCGCTTCGGCGACTTTTATTTTTATATACCTTTACCAAATGAAAAATAGCTTTTTGATTTTGGTCTTAAGTATAGGCTTGCTAATTTCTTGTGCTGAAAACAAAAGAAAGCAATTGCCCGAAAAAGGATTTTTTGGCCAATCTTTTTCTAAAGATTCATGCATAACTGTAATTCATTTGGGTACAATTGTATCAGTTCAAGATAGCCCTGAAGTGAAGGTATGCGGTACTATCGGAAAATACTGTAAAGGTGAAGGATGCTGGATAAGCATAGAGAACCCAAATGGCAAACCTGTTTTGGTAGAAACCTCAAATAAATCATTTATTGTTCCTTATGATATTGACAACAAAAAGGTTCAAGTAAAAGGCAAATTGATTCAAGTTGAACCTGATTCAAAATACAGTTACAAAATAATTGCCAGCGGTGTGCTCATTGAGTAAGTAAATTCGGGTTCTTTTGTTTGGCAAACTCCATAACAATGGCCATACTGGTATCGGAAGGACTCTCTGAAATGGCATTTAAACAAGTTATTTCTTGAACCAATTCAGTATATGCTTGCCACAAAGCTTGGTCTTGAAGGAATTGATTTGCAATTGCTTTAGCCCTGCTGGGATCTAATTCCCCATAATAATAACTCAATAATTCGTTTTGATTGTACAGTTTTGTCATACGCGTTGTAAAACAACTTAACGACAAAATTTGTAAATTATTGCATGCCCAATCAATGAAGGAATACTTTGTTTTCTTCCAATTGCTTGCGAATATTCGCCAATGCGTAGCGCATTCTTCCTAAAGCAGTGTTTACACTTACGCCTGTTTGTTCAGCAATCTCTTTGAAACTTAAATTGGCCCAATGTCTTAAAATCACAACAATTTTTTGGTCTTCAGGTAAATTGAGCACCAGCTTTTTTATTTGTTGTTCGGTTTGATATTGAATCAATTGTTCCTCTTTGTTATGGGTTTCTGCAATAACCAAATAAGAAAAAATATCATTTCCTTGGCTATCGGTAATGGTTACATCTTTGTTGATTTTACGGAGGTAATCAATGGTTAAATTCCTTGCAACACGCACTGCCCACCCTACAAACTTACCCTCTTCATTGTAATTCCCATTTCTGAGTGTTTGAATGATTTTAATGAATGTTTCTTGAAAAATATCTTCAGCCAATGTGCGGTTTTTCACCAGCAAGTAAATGGCTGTAAAAATACTTTTTTTGTGACGTTTAATGAGTTCTTCTAATGCTGCGTTGTTTTCGTTTTGAAACAGCTTTACCAAATCATTGTCACTAATTTTCTGCATGTTCATGGCAGTAAGTTTAAAAGGTTAAACAATAAAAATTAGTGTAGATTTTTTTCTATAAGATTTGGTTTAGGTTTGATTGATGTAAAACGAATATAGTTAATTTATTTGAATTTTGGTGGAATTAAATTAAAAATAATTCCTGCGCCAACTTGAATTGTAGTAAATGGCACTTTCAAAGAAGAATTAGAATTGGTAGCTGAAGCCCCTGTGGCATCCGTTATTTTGATGATACCAAAATCTGGAAATGCCATTAAAAGATCTGTGTTCATTTGGATGGCAATGTTTTCATTGATTGGAATTGAAAAGCCAAGTCCTACATTGAAAACTTCTTTGACTACAGAAGATGAATTCCATTTTAACAATACAGAATCATTTAAAATCAGGTTGTTTCCTGGGCTGTTCATAAAACTTATACCCATTCCAATTTTTGAATAGAGTGCATAACCAGGGTTTGTTTTTGAAATTTTGAGCCCTCCTGTTAGCGTTAATTGTGACCAATCTGAGGTAGATGTAATATTGCTGATGTCTTTATTGCCAACTTTTACCAATTTGGTAAAATCAGTCTGATTCACTTGGTTGTAATTGAAATTGCCCCCACAATAAAAACCCAAGCCTTTTTTAATGGCTTGTTCATATTGCAAATTGGCATAAGTTCCATTTTGTGCAAATCCATTTTCGAACAAGGGGAAATCGGTTTTACTATAATTTGAAATGGGTATGGATACACCCGCATTTACAGACAATTGTTGCGCAATTGCATTTTTATTTGTTAGAAAGCAAAGACAAACAACAATAAGCAAGGAGTAATTTTGTAAACTTGTAGTTCTATTGCATTTATACATTCTGGAAAATTAAACAATGTCATCTAAAAACCAACAAGATATTTTCATAAAAGGGGCCCGCATGCACAACCTCAAGAACATTGATGTTCAAATTCCTAGAAACAAATTAACCGTAGTGACTGGCGTTTCTGGAAGCGGCAAATCGAGTTTGGTGTTTGATACATTATTTGCAGAAGGTCAAAGGAGATATGTAGAAAGTCTTTCTGCTTATGCCAGACAATTTTTAGGCAAAATGAACAAGCCTGAAGTTGACTTTATTCATGGGCTTTCTCCTTCCATTGCCATTGAACAAAAAGTCAATACCAGAAACCCTAGGTCTACCATTGCTACTTCCACAGAAATTTATGACTACTTAAAATTATTGTTTGCTAGGGTTGGTACAACCTACTCTCCTTTAAGCTGGAAACCTGTCAAAAGGCATCGGGTTGAAGATGTGGTTGATGCTGTATTTGAGATGCCAGAAAATGATAAAATCATCATACTAGCACCCATTGAATTGAGTTCAGATCAAGGCGTAAAACAATTAGAAATTTATCTTCAAAATGGATTCAGTCGAATCTATATCGACAATGAAATCAAAGACATTGAATCGGTTCTTGAAGCTGGTTTGTTCTTAAACAAAAAAACAAGCAAAACAAAACCAGTATTGGCCTTGGTCATTGACCGTTTTGTAATTGATAAAACTGAATTAGATGAACTTCAAAATAGAATAGCAGACAGTATTCAAACCGCATTTTATGAAGGTCAAGGAAGCTGTTGGGTTCAACACATAGACGCTAATTCAAATCAAAACATCATTGAATTCAATAACCGTTTTGAATTGGATGGAATTACATTTGAAGAACCCTCTGTCAATTTCTTTTCATTTAACAACCCTTATGGTGCCTGTAAAACTTGTGAAGGTTTTGGAAGTGTTGTAGGGATTGATGAAGATTTGGTCATTCCTGATAAATCAAAATCAATTTTTGATGATGCCATAGTGCCTTGGAAAGGAGAAAAAATGAGTGAATGGAAAACCCATTTCCTTAAATTGAGTAGCAAAGTCAAATTCCCAATCCACAAAGCTTATTTCGATTTAAACGAAAGTCAAAAATCATTTTTATGGCATGGAGACGCCAACTGGGAAGGCATTGATGGTTTCTTTAAAGAATTAGAGAGACAAACCTATAAAATTCAATACCGTGTAATGCTGGCTAGGTATAGAGGTAAAACGGCTTGCCCTGATTGCAAAGGAACCCGACTTAGAAAAGATGCCAATTATGTAAGGTTAGCAAGTACCAATGAAATAGTAAAAAATGCCAGTGAGTTCAAATCATTGAGTGAGCTTATTTTAATGACAATTGATCAAGCATTCGACTATTTCAATGCATTAAGTTTTGAAAATGAGAAAGCAGCTATTGCCAAAAGAATGTTGCTTGAAATTAAAAATCGACTTCAATTTTTAAAACAAGTGGGATTGGGTTATTTGTCTTTGAACAGACTTTCAAACACCTTGAGCGGTGGCGAAACGCAAAGAATCAATTTGGCTACCTCATTGGGAAGCAGTTTGGTTGGTTCTACCTATATTTTGGATGAACCGAGTATTGGTTTGCATAGCAAAGATACCGAACAATTGATTGGGGTTTTAAAATCCTTAAGAGACATTGGCAATACAGTAGTTGTAGTAGAGCACGATCAAGATGTGATGGAACAGGCCGACCATATCATAGATATAGGCCCAATGGCGGGCATACATGGTGGCGCATTGGTTGCCTCAGGAACTATATCGCAATTGGCCAAATCTAGCGATAGTTTAACGGGTAAATATTTAAGTGGATTAGAACAAATAGCTGTTCCTCAAAAAAGAAGAAAAGCAAATGATTTCATTAAAATTAAGGGCGCAAGACAACACAATTTAAAAGGAATTGAAGTTGCCTTCCCATTGCATACTTTAACTGTAATTACTGGGGTTTCGGGTAGTGGGAAGAGCACCTTGGTGAAAGGCATCCTCTACCCTGCCATTCAAAAACACCTGGGCAATTACAACAATGAAAAAACGGGTCAATTTGAAGCCATTGAAGGCAATTTAAAAAGCATCAAACAAGTTGAATTTGTTGACCAAAATCCTATTGGCAAATCGAGCCGTTCCAACCCAATCACTTATATCAAAGCTTACGATTCAATCAGAGAATTGTTTGCCAATCAGGCCATCAGTAAAAGTAGGGCTTACAAGCCTCAGCATTTCAGTTTCAATGTAGATGGTGGCCGATGCGAAACCTGTCAGGGAGAGGGTGAAGTAACCATTGAAATGCAATTCATGGCTGATATTCACTTGACCTGTGAATCCTGCAAAGGAGCCCGTTTCAAAGACGAAGTGTTGGACGTAAAATTTGAAAACAAGAACATCAGTGATGTCTTGAATTTGAGTGTGGATGAAGCCATTGATTTTTTTGCTCCAGAACCTACAATCGCCAATAAATTGAAACCCTTACAAGAAGTAGGTTTAGGCTATGTTCAATTGGGACAAAGTAGCAATACCTTAAGTGGGGGCGAATCGCAAAGAGTTAAATTGGCCAGTTACCTTGGCAAAGGCAAAAACACAGATCAGGTTTTGTTTATCTTTGATGAACCCACCACAGGTTTACATTTCAACGACATCAAAAAACTCTTGAAATCTTTTGATGCTTTGATTGCGCAAGGCCATAGTATCATTGTCATTGAGCATAATTTAGATGTGATTAAATGTGCCGATTACATCATTGACCTTGGCCCCGAAGCCGGTGAAAAAGGAGGAGAAATAATCTTTTCTGGGACTCCTGAAGAATTGATACAGATTAAGAATAGTTATACAGCACATTACCTAAAAGACAAGTTGAAATAAACATGATGCAACCCAAAGTTATCCCATTCAAAGACCTAATTATTTATGAAGATGAACATTTGCTGTTCATCAATAAACCTGCACATTATTCTTCTTTGGATGATAGACATGGGGATGTTTTTTCCATCATCAGACAGGCAAAAAAACACGATGAAAACTTACAGTTGTGTCATCGTTTAGACAAAGAAACCAGTGGCATTATGGTAATCGCAAAAAATGAGGACATCTACCGCGAAATGGCCATGTTGTTTGAAAAAAGAGCCATCACTAAAACCTATCATGCCATTGTGGGTGGACAATTACAAGTAGAAAACATTGATGTGAAACTCCCACTTTCACAAACAGCCAAAGGGGTAGCCAAAGTAGATGTAAAGGAAGGCAAACCCTCACTTACCCATGTAAGTACGCTTAAACTTTTTAGACATTATACTTTATTGGCATGCCAACCCCATACTGGCCGATTGCATCAAATTAGAATTCATTTGGCTTCTCAGAATTTCCCATTGGTATCTGATACTTTGTATGGAGGTAAAATGCCTTATTTGTCAAATTTCAAGGCCAAATTCAAAGAGAGTAAATGGGAAAATGAAGAGCCTATTATCAAACGTGTGGCACTGCATGCTTTTGAATTGAAATTCACCTTAAATGAAAAGCAATACCTTATCCAAGCGCCCTATCCAAAAGACTTTGCAGTTTTCTTGAAACAATTAGAAAAATACGATTCCATCTAATTGCTTTTTTAGCAGGGAAATCTTGCCATTTTAATTGTTATACTTGTACTAAATGAATCTCAAATACAAACAATGGATAGATGGAATCATTGGCAGGGCTTTGGCTTCTGTGAATGTTGTATTGGTGAGAGGTGTTGGTTTGATGTTAAGAAGGAACCATAGCATTGAAAAAGCGCCAGCAAATATTTTAGTGATTAAAATGTTGGGTATTGGCAGTGTTTTAATGGCAATGGACAGCCTGTATTCCTTGAAACTCAAATACCCAAATTCAAGATTTATTCTGATGAGCGGCAAAGGGGTTGCTGCTGGCATAGCCCCCTTGAATTTTTTTGATGAGATTTGGGTACACCATGACAAAAATGTATTCAGCTTAATTGGCTCCGGCGTTCGTTTGTTAAGTAAAACTTGGCAACTCAAAAAACTATGGGTTGTTGATTTGGAGGTGTATTCAGTACTAACTACTTTATTTAGTGCTTGGACCATGGCAATCAATAGATTCGGGTTTCAACTCAACAAAGTCAATTTTAGGAATTACTTGAATACGCACAATATTTATTTCAATCAGTTTGTTCCTGTTCAAAACAATTATTTTGCTTTGGTGAATGAAATGGGGGTTCAAGAAGTATCAAATTATTTAATACCCATTGAAAAGGAAAATACAGCATACTTAAAAAACACCATTGCCATCAACAATACTTGTAGCGAATTGGGTGGCAATTTGAGAAAGCTGGAAACAATACAATTGACCCAACTCATAGAACATATCAGTGAAACCTCCAATTATGATATTGTTTTAACAGGGGCTCCCGTTGATTTTGATGAAAACGAAAAAATACTGCAATTGCTAACTGATGAGGCCAAGCAAAAAACCAAAAATATTGCTGGCAAATTAAGTTTCGAGGCCTATTACCATTTTCTTTTTTCGAATTGTATCGCCATGATTTCAATTGACAGTGCACCTTTACATATTGCAACTAAACTTGGCATACCGAGTTTTAGTATTTGGGGGCCCATCAATCCCATGCAACGCATTCAGAAAGACACCAAAAGCAAACAGCATTTTTTGTATTTAAACAAACCTTGTTCACCTTGTATTCATTTATCTGATATTGTGCCATGCAAGGGGAATAATATTTGTATGAAAGATTACACAACAGCTTTCCTATGTCAAGAATTTGATTTGTTTATTGAATCGCTTCCACATGATTAAAAACCTCAAATATTTCATTTTTGCTTTCTGCATGTTTTTGGTTGTATTGCGCACCCTGCAAATTTCAGTTTATACAGAAGGAAGAGCCAGAAGTGCCATTCTTGGCGATGCATTCAGCGATATCAATACCATTTCTTCAGCAAAATATTTTCTGGATTCAGGTTTTTATAAAACCAGTTTTCTACCCATGCACAGCTATTACCCAGCAAGTTCTGCCCCTCCAATTATTTATACTCATTATCCAGCGCTGCCGAATATTTTGGCTGGTTTTTATGCAAAAATTTTCAATACCATTGATGAGCGTTTTTTAAGAATCATCCCCATTTTGCTTTCTGTATTGTTCTTCTTTTTCATTTACAAGGTGCTGTTCACTTTTACCCTAAATGAAAATGCTGCCATGATTGGTTCTTGTGTGCTTTGGCTGGGTAGTTATTTTATCAATTGGGCCGACAATTTGCACCAACATTTGTATGGTGAATTTTTAAAATGGATATACGTTTACTTGTTATATGTTTACCATGAAGGCAACAGAAAATCAATTTCAAAATTGGCCTGGATGTTGTTGATCATGGTCATTGAAGTGAATATCAGTTTTGAGCAACCCGTATTTTTAGGAATGGCAACACTGGGATTCTCTTTAGTTTACAAAAAGGGGGTATTTTCAAAAGAATGTATACTGGCTGCAATCGCTTTGTTTACTGGTTTGGGAGTTCATTTTTTACAAAACATGCACTATTTTGGAAGTGCCCGCATTGCTTTAGAAGATTTGGTTCATGCATTTACTTTCAGGTCAACAGGCGCTGAAACCATTGGCTATATCAAGGAAAAAGAATACACCTGGAGAAATTTTCCTGAAATTATGTTTGGTTGGTTCAATGGCATGGAAAGATTTTATTTGGTTCCAGGATGGACCATTTTAGTGCTTTGGCTATTGTTTTTCAAAACCATAAAAGCAAACCAAAACAAGCTGTTTAAAATTTGTATGGCATTGTTTATTGCCTCAGCAGCATGGGGTTTTGTGATGAGTCAGCATGCTTATATTCATTCCTTTACCAATAAACATTTCTCCATTTTTGTAGGTTTGAGCTGTGCCATTTTAATACCCTTGTATATTGATAAAGTTAAATTAGATTTTAGCTCTAAAAATACTGGAATGAAGGTTTTTCATGGCTTGTTGATTGCCTATACCTTGGGGATGTTTTTAAGCCAACAAGTATGGGAAATTTGGATCAAATTTGGTTTGTGCTATCCATATTTTGGGTATTGATTTTTTGTAGTATCTTTCAAGAGATGAATCTTCTATTAAACACTATTTCTTTAAGATTAAAACTGCTCGTTGGTCTTTCACTGGTAATTGCCTCAAATTTTGTTCATGCACAAGACACTTATTTGCCGCTTGGTAGTTTAAGCAATGCCATTATAGATAGAATGGAAATCAAAAGTGGGGAAATCAATCAAGGGTATTTTCATTCCAGCAATAAAAATTACAAAAGAGGCAATATGGTTGCCTATGCTTTGGCTTATGATACCAGCCTATTGAGTAAACAAGACATGGCCAATAGACAATATTTATTGAACGAGAACATAGAATGGTCGCAATCAAAAGCGGAAAAACCCAAACACCCATCCACCCGATTTTACAAAGAAAAGTCAGCGCTATTTTCTGTATTGGACAGCCAATTTAATTTAGTCATCAACCCCGTTTTGTATTTTCAGGTTTCCAATAACTACCAGCAAGGTAAACGCTATTCCTACATCAACAACAGAGGCATTGAAATGAGAGGTACATTGGGCCATAATATTGGATTTTACTCTCAAATTAGTGACGAAATTTTAGAGCCAACAACCTGGACTTTGAAACAATATCAAACCGATACCTTTTTGCCTTATGTGAATTTTTACTCAAGAAACACAAGCAATGCCTTCAACTATTACAGAGCAAATGCGTATATCAACGTCAAAGTAAATCCATTCATCGATATTCAATTTGGACATACCCGAAATTTTATTGGCGATGGATACCGATCTTTTATTTTAGGCGACAACCAACCTGAATATTTAAACCTGAGATTAAATACCCATTTCTGGAAAGTAAATTATACCAATATTTTTGCCGAATTAAGAGATTATCCAAGTTCTATGGCATGGGGTAGAAATCCTCAACCTAGGCATTATATGGCGGCCCATCATTTGAGCCTGAATGTTTTGAATAATTTGAACTTTGGGATATTTGAAAGCATCTTATTTAAAAGAGATTCAGGCTATATCAACAACACATTTGATGTGAATTATTTGAACCCCATCATCTTCTACAAAAGTGTTGAAAATGGTTTAAACAGTGTTGACAAAGCCATCATTGGTTTGCATGCCAAATGGAACATCAAAAGGAAAGCTTCTGTATACGGACAATTTGTTTTGTCTGAATTTGTACTAAACGATTTACTGGCAGGTACTGGCTCCTTTGCCAATAAATATGCCTATCAAATTGGGGCAAAAATCATTGACATGGCAAAAGTCAATAATTTAGATTTTCAAGCAGAGCTAAATGTAAGCAGGCCTTATATGTACACCTCTTATACCACCAATCAAAGCTATGCCAATTTTAGACAAAGTTTGGGCCATCCATTGGGAGCAAATTTTTGGGAGGGTATTGCATTGATCAAATACCAAACTTCCGCTAAATTGTTCTTGCAAACCAAGTGTATTTTTAGTGTTCAGGGTTTAGATACCAATAACAGCAATTGGGGTTCCAATATTTTAAAATCATACATCAATAGAAATACCGAGCGCTATGGAAATTATATTGGACAAGGGGTACAAGTGCAAAATTTATTGTTAGCATTTTGTGCAACCTGGATGCCTAAACACCAATTGTTCATAGACTTTACCATTGGCAAGCGACAAAGCCAAGCTCCTTTAGACTGGTTCAATGAAAATTCTGCATACGGAACCATTTGTATACGATATCAATTCAGCAAAAGAACAGACGATTTTTAAACATGAATCAAGCCATTCAAGAACAAATTCAATTGCTTGTAAAAGAGTTGAAGCAACATAATTACAATTATTATGTACTCTCCAAACCAACTATCTCAGATTTTGAATTTGACCAAAAACTCAAAGAATTAGAAAAATTAGAAGAGGCATATCCAGAATTTAAACTGCCTGATTCTCCTACTATTCAAGTGGGCGGAGAAGCCAGCAAACATTTCAAACAAGTTGCGCATAAGTACCCCATGTTGAGTTTGGGAAACACTTACAGTGAAACAGACTTAGATGAGTTTGACCAACGCATCAAAAAATTAATTGAAGAGCCTGTCACCTATGTATGTGAATTGAAATTTGACGGCTTGGCCATTGGTTTAACTTATGTCAATGGTAAATTAAGCCAAGCTGTTACCCGAGGCGATGGCAGTGTGGGAGATGATGTGACTGAAAATGTAAAAACCATATTGTCTATCCCAAAACAATTGGCCCCTGGCTCCTACCCACCTGAATTTGAAATTCGAGGTGAAATATTGATGCACAAAGCAACTTTTGAAAAACTCAATCAAAAATTTGCCAAAGAACTTGAAAAGAAAGGATATGATGAGGAAGAAATAAAAGAACAGTTATATAAAAACCCAAGAAATTTGGCCTCAGGAACGTTGAAAATGCAAGACCCAAAAGAAGTGGCCAAACGTCCATTAGATGCTTTTCTATACTATATATATGCTGATGAATCCTTAAACAATACCCATTTTGAAAAACTACAATTGGCAAAAGAATGGGGCTTTCAGGTTGACCAACATGCGCAATTGTGTAGCAATATTGATGAGGTAAAACAATACATTCAAAAAATTGCAGAAATTAAAGATGCTTTGAGTTTTGAAATAGATGGAATTGTCATCAAAGTGAATTCCATTGCACAACAAGAAGAATTAGGATTCACAGCAAAAAATCCAAGATGGGCAATCTCCTATAAATACAAAGCAGCATCTGCATTGACCAAATTAAAAGGCATCAGTTACCAAGTAGGAAGAACGGGAGCCATCACCCCTGTAGCTGAATTAGAACCTATTCAACTGGCTGGAACTACAGTGAAACGTGCCAGTTTATACAATGCAGATGAAATTGAAAGATTAGACCTTTGTGAAAACGATTGGGTTTATGTTGAAAAAGGTGGAGAAATCATACCCAAAATTACCAGTGTTGCATTAGACAAAAGAGGACTTTTTGCTGAACAGTTTCAATTTACTGAACGCTGCCCTGAATGTGAAGCTTTGCTTGTAAGAAAAGAAGAAGAAGTGGTGCATTATTGTCCAAACGAAAGCAATTGTCCACCACAATTGATTGGTAAAATAGAACATTTCATTGGCCGTAAAGCCATGAATATTGAAGGTTTAGGCGCTGAAACAATTACGGGTTTATTTAATAAAGGCTTAATCCAAAATTATGCAGATTTGTATGATTTAACATTTGAGAACTTGATTGGATTGAGCTTTGAAATTGCTGATGACAATGCCAAAAAATCGAGAACCTTGCAAGAAAAATCGGTTCAGAATATTTTAGCAGGCATTGAAGCCAGCAAGAAAATTCCATTTGAAAGGGTATTGTTTGCACTTGGCATTAGAATGGTTGGCGAAACAGTAGCAAAAAAATTGGCAAAGCATTTTGGAACAATTGATGCCTTGTCAAAAGCAGACAAATCAAGCCTATCTGGAATTTTTGAGATTGGAGAAAAAATTGCCGACCAAGTAGTTTCATTTTTCAGTGAACCTAAAAATATTGCCATCATAGAAAAACTAAAAGCAGCCGGCTTGAACTTTGAAATGACTGAGAGCAATACGCCAATCTTAAGTGATAAATTAGCTGGCAAAACTGTATTGGTTTCAGGTACTTTCAGCATGAGCAGAGATGCCCTTAAACAACTCATTGAACAAAATGGAGGTAGAAATGTAAGTGGCGTTTCAAAAAGTTTAAATTACTTAGTAGCTGGCGATAAAATGGGTCCTGAGAAATTAGCAAAAGCCACCCAATTGGGAATTCAAATCATCAGTGAAAATGAGCTTTTAGAAATGCTCAAATAAGTTGAATATTTTGTATTTTCGTACAGATGCAGTTGATAGAAAACATGAAAACAGAAATTGGCAAATTGATTTTAAATAGATCATTTACCAAACGTGTTGCAATGAAGGTGATGCCTGATTTTGCAAGTATGCAATCAATTGCCATATTGTATGATGCCAGCAACAAACAAGACGAAGAAGAAGTTGCGCATTTAGCTTCATACCTAAGAGAACAAGGCAAGAAGGTAATGATGATGGGCTTTGTGAATGAAAAAAATCTTCCTTTTCAAAAGAAATTCCATATCAGTTCTCAATTTTTTTGGAGAGAATACTTGAACTTTTTCAATTTACCCATCCAAGTTAAATTGAGTGGTTTTATCAAAGAAGAATACGATTTATTGATTAATCTATACACTACTTATCATTTACCTTTATTGGCTTTGTCATCCTACAGCAATGCCAATTACAGAATAGGCGCAAAGTTTGAAGGTGCTGAAAAATTCAATGAAATTCTAATTGATGGTGCTTCTCATTCTTTATACGAGTTGGGACTCAACATGGTTCATTATTTAAAAAGCATCCGTAAAAAATGAGCAGTATTTCCTATCCAGTCATGGAACATTTTTATACCCTTCAAGGGGAAGGCTATTATACTGGTCAAGCAGCCTATTTTGTTAGATTAGCTGGCTGTGATGTGGGCTGTGTATGGTGTGATGTGAAAGAGAGTTGGGATGCCAGTAAACACCCTACCCAAACAATAGAGGAAATAGTAGATGCCATTTGTCAAACACCAACTCAAATAGTTGTGATTACTGGTGGAGAACCCTTATTACATGATTTAACAGCTTTGTGCAATGCCCTTCAAGCCAAAGGAATCAGAACCCATATTGAAACTTCTGGCTCCTCGCCTTTGAGTGGAACCTGGGATTGGCTTTGTTTATCCCCTAAAAAATTCAAGGCAGCCTTGCCTGAAAGTATTGAAAATGCAGATGAATTGAAAGTCATTGTCTTCAACGCATCCGATTTTGATTGGGCTTTACAATACCAAGCCAAAGTAAAAAGTACTTGTAAGCTTTATTTACAAACTGAATGGGATCAACAAGAAAAAATGCTTCCTAAAATTATTGAATTTGTAAAACAAAATCCAAAATGGCAAATCAGTTTACAAACTCATAAATACCTTCAAATACCTTAATACTACTGCTGTGATTGAGGAAATGACGGCAAATACAGAAGATGCATTGGCAACCTTTGTCGATGTAATTTTACCTTTACATATACAAAAAACTTATACCTACAGAATTCCTGTAGAATATGAAGCGAGCATCAAAACAGGCATGCGTGTTGCCGTTCAATTTGGCGCCAAAAAAGTATATTCAGGCATTGTTCAAACCATCCATTACAAGCCACCTGCAGGCTACGAAGCCAAATACATTTTATCCTTGATTGACGACAGCCCAATTCTTGGGGAATTACAATTGAAATTTTGGGAATGGATTGCCAATTATTATTGTGCGCATTTAGGGGATGTAATGCAAATGGCTTTACCTGCAGCCTTAAAATTAGAAAGCGAAACCACAGTTTGTATCAACGAAGATTTTAACCAAGATGGCATTGAATTAGACGACCGTGAGTACTTAATTTTAGAGGCTTTACAAATTCGCAAAGAATTAAAGATTCAAGAAATTGAGGCCATCATTCAGCTCAAAAACACCCTGCCCTATTTAAAAAGTTTGGTACAAAAATCGGCCATCGTCTTAAAAGAGAATTTGGCCAACAAATACAAAGAGAAAAAAATCACTTGTATTCGCATAGCAAACACATACCAAACAGAACAAGGATTGCATACCTTGTTCAATTTGCTTGAAAAGAAAGAAAAGCAATTGGCGGTTTTAATGGCTTGTATTCAATTGCAACAACAAATGCCTCATGTGGCAAAAAAGTCAATTTTAGAAAAATGTCAAGGCGCTGAATCTGCTTTACAGACAATGCTTAAGAAAAATTTACTGGAGAGCTATTCTTTAACTGTTGACCGCATTCAAATGGAATCGATGCCGGTACAAGAATTTCAACTAAATGAAATTCAAGAAGCCGCATTTGAAAAACTAAAAAGTATCTACCAAGAAAAAGACATTGCCCTTTTACATGGAGTTACTTCCAGTGGTAAAACACATGTCTATGTAAAATTGATAGAAGAACAAATACAGTCCGGAAAACAAGTATTGTTTCTGTTACCAGAAATTGCCTTGACTGCACAAATCATCCAAAGACTTAAAAAGTATTTTGGCAATTCCTGCATGGCTTTTCATAGTAAATTTAGTGATGCCGAGCGTGTAGAAATTTGGAACAAAGTAAACAAACAAGAGGTTCAAATTGTGATTGGTGCGCGTTCCGCATTGTTTTTACCTTTTCAAAACTTAGGCCTTGTCATCGTTGACGAAGAGCATGAAAGCTCTTACAAACAACAAGACCCTGCGCCTCGTTACCATGCACGTGAGTCAGCCATGATGTTGGCCAAAACCATGGGCGCAAAAGTACTATTAGGTTCTGCAACACCTTCCATTGAAACCTATACAAATGCGCTTTCTGGTAAATATGGATTGGTAGAAATGATGCAACGTTTTGGAGAGATCCCTCAACCCGAAATGGTACTGGCAAATTTGGCAGAAGAAAACAGAACCAAAACCATTGTAGGCAATTATTTCAGCAGCACCCTTCACTCGGCTATTAAACAAGCTTTGGCCAATCAAGAGCAAATCATTTTGTTTCAAAACAGAAGAGGCTATGCGCCCATTTTAGAATGTGAAACTTGCAAGTGGATTCCTAAATGCATCAATTGTGATATCAGTTTAACCTACCATAAATACAATCAATCTTTAAGTTGTCATTACTGTGGGTATCAAATACAGCACCCTTCAAACTGCCATGCCTGTAATTCTAGTTTTTTAAATTTAAAAGGTTTTGGAACAGAGAAATTAGAAGATGAAATTGGTATTTTATTTCCAGAAGCAAGAATTGCTCGTTTAGATTTTGATACCACCAGAACCAAACATGGACATGAAAAGATCATCCAAGATTTTGAGGCTCATGCTGCTGATATTTTAATTGGTACGCAGATGTTGAGTAAAGGCTTAGACTTTGAAAAAGTATCATTGGTTGGTGTGGTCAATGCCGATCAATTGTTGTTTTTCCCTGATTTCAGAGCACATGAAAGAGCATTTCAATTGATTGCACAAGTTGCAGGTAGAGCTGGCCGTAAACACAAACAAGGAAAAGTAATTGTACAAACTGCCAATCCAACACACCCTGTGATTCAATTTATATTGCAATCAGACTATAAACAATTGTACGATTACGAATTAATTGAACGCAAAAAATTCGCCTATCCTCCCGAAAAAAGAATCATTCAGTTGTCTATTAAACACAAAGATTTACGAACAGCCAAAGATGCCGCATGGCAATTGAAACAGCAATTGAGCAATTTGTTCAAAGACCAAATTCTAGGCCCTGAAGCGCCTTTTGTTTCTAAAATCAGGAACTATTATATACAAGAGATGCTCTTAAAAATAGACAAAGACAACAAGCAATTGGCTTATTTAAAACAAGGCATCTTGTTCCATATTCAACAACTCAACAAACACCCATTGTACAAATCTGTTTGGGTGAGTATTGATGTGGATCCGGTGTAGGAATAGCTGTTTCTAAAATTTGATTTGAGTTCGATTGTTGTCGGGCTGGTAGTTTGGTTTCATATTTTTTTCAAAACAGTGCCCACAAACCATTTAATTCATCAGCTCATTGGCCCAAAGCTTTTGCAGAAAATCTTTCCAAGGTAAAACCAAAATATTGTCTATAAGCCTTGGCATAGGCTCGTTACAGACTAAAATTAAATGTTTGGTTTTATACTCTTCGGCAAATTGTTTTAAGCCTGAAAGATGGCGTGAAGAAACATTGGTTGTTGATTTCACTTCAACAGCCACTTCGTTATCACCCAATATAAAATCAACTTCAATTTGAGAAGCTGTTCGCCAATAAGAAATTGGGTATTCAAGTCCAGAATACTGACTATGTGCGTATATTTCATGGTAAATAAAATGTTCAAACGCATTGCCAAAAATCTCTGTTCCAAATTCAATTTTGCCTCTTTTGAGTAAGTGGTTTACAATACCCACATCAAAAAAATAAAACTTAGGCGCAGTGATCACCCTCCTTTTTGGTTTCTTTTGATAGGCTTGTACAAACCTCCCAATCAAGGTATCTTCAAGTATCTGAAAATACTCCTTTACTGTTGGCGCAGAAACCCCGCAATCAGCGGCAATATTGGCATAAGTTACCATTTCACCATTACTGAAAGCTGCAGCTTCAAGAAACTTTGAGAAGGATTGTATATTTCTAATTTTTGCCTCAGCTGCAATTTCATCTTTTAAGTAATTGCCAATATAGGCTGATAGGAGTTTTTTAGCATTTGTGGCTAGATAGTGTCGAGGTAAAAGTCCGTTGTTTAAAGCCCTTACTAAATCAAAATCGGGAATTTCACTGCTGACCAATGGATAAAGCTCGTACCTCAGGGCCCTCCCACCCAAAAGATTGTATCCGCCCCTAAGAATTTTTCTTGCACTCGAACCACTGAGCACAAATTTTTTACGCTCATTGGTCATCAACCAGTGTACTTCATTTAACAATTCGGGTATGCGCTGAATTTCATCAATAATCACCGTTTCTGATTCAGTTTTGGCTAAAATTGTTTCCCTAATTATTGAGGGGTTCTTTGAAAGTCGCTCGTACAAGTCAGATTGGAGCAAATCAAACCATAAGGCATTTGGAAACAGTGCTTTCAAAAGCGTACTTTTCCCTGTTTGTCGAGCTCCCCACAAGAATAAACTGTGGTTTTCTGCATCAATTAAGATTTGTTTTCGGGTAAACATATCACAATTATACTTTATTTTATCATGATAAACAAAAGTAACACTTTATTTTATCATGCAATTGAGTGCCTAGAAAATGAAGCGTATCTAACTCTAAGTTAAAAAGTTATAGTACTAGATTATAACTCAACATATAAATTTATTGGCCATCATTACAAAGATGAAGCTTCTTACATTCGCTGTATATCAGTTTAAATTATTGCTTACTTGAATACAAGTTTTTAAGAAACAGGTAATGGTTTTTGATAGACTTATTTTCTAGGGAGTAGATTTGAAATTTTTATAAAACAAAAAACTCCCTGCTTTTTGAGGACAGGGAGTTGAAAGTTCGTTTAGGTTTTTGTTCCAATGATATTTTAGTCTTTGATGCAGCGAACTGAAAAAGATGCGGCTCTTGAACTATAGCTTAAATAAGCATTGTTAGCTGCAAAGTTCAGGTTTAGATAAATTGAAAATATTCCAGTCTTACTACTACTCCAATAGAGTCCATAACTTGCGAGATTATATTGTAAGCCATTGTTGTAATCTCGATTACCCGATAGTGTTAGTTTCAACGCTGAGTTAAAAGCTCCATTAATATTATTTAAATTCCAACTTGTTCTTTCGGCATCTAATTCAGTACTTGTCGGTATTCTATAGCCACTTGGGCAAGGATTGTTAATCCCATTTACTCCTTGCCATAAACTGTCATTTTGAATACTTTTCCAATCATACGGGTAATTGGGTGCTAGAATAAAATTTCCATGCCCAGGTTGGTCTGTTGTACTCAATGTTGTTGTTGTTCCAGAATTCCTACATTGATGTCCATCAGCTCCTCTGCCCCATTGGTATAGATCACCATAAGCTAAGGTGTCTGTTGAACTTGTTGCAGCTCTTGAAGCACCTAGGTTTCTGTCCATCCAAGTTTTACCTGTGATTGGGTTGGTGACTTCTACTACTTTGGTGGCGTTGCCATTGCAAAAGACGGTACCCGGTCTGTATAAACTACTTGTAGGGCAAGGTACATCTGATGATACCCCATTGCATACATACTCTGCCCATTTGCAAGTACACAATTGGTCTTTGCAGAAGTAACGTTGGGCTTGGTTGGTTGTTGTGTTGGTGGAATCTGAACCACCAAATAAATAGACTAAACCATTAGCTGTTTTGGCTTCTATATTGGTTTTGTTGGTGTTTTGGGTATTGCTCTCTGCATACCATGCATTGCTCGTAAAGTCAAATACATACACCTTGTTTGAATTCGTTGTATTGCTTGCTTGTTTACCGCCAAATACATACAATTTGTTATTGTAGTAAGTGGCACCAACTTGGCTCAATGCTACTGGTAAATCAGGCATAGCAGTCCAAGTATTGTTTGTTGGGTTGTACACCTCTACACTAGCTGTTGGCTGGTTGTTGTTATCTGTTCCTCCAATTTTATAGAGCTTGTTGTTGAAGGCTACCAATCTGCTTTGGCTCGTGCTTGTTGTAGGATTGGTTAGTGCTGTATAGCTATTTGTTTGTGGATTGTATTGGGTGAAGGTATTTTGGTTGTTGTTGTAACCTAATACATAAATTTTGTTGTTGATGCTGGCTGCATACACACTGCTAGTTGAAGTACTTGTTTGGTTTGTTAGGGTTTGCCATGTATTGCTAGCAATATCATAAGCTACTGAAGTACCATTGGTATTGAAGCAATAGATTTTGCCATTGGCTTCGGCTACACCACATTCAATACATACTGTTGGTTTGTTTGCAATAGCAGTATATTTTCTGTCATTCACATTGTACTTGTATGCATTGTTTGTATTGTTTTGGTTGAACAAATAAATGTTAGAATAGTAAGAAGTGGCTCTGACATTGCTTTGAGCTGGTAGGATTAATGTAGAAACGATGGTGTCGTTTGAGCAGATATTGGCGGCGGCTAAAGCCGCCGCCAAACTCCTATACGTCACACGTATGCTTTGGTCACTTGTAACATTGTTAAATGTATAAGAACTGGCTGTAGGCACTTGAACGCCATTGACAATGACACTGTCAATCCAATAGCCAGGGTTGGGTGTAAAAGTGTAGGTTTGGTTGCTACCTGAATTAACTGAATTGGTGCCTGATGGGCTGATACTGCCGTTTGCTCCTGAGCTGGCAACAATGTCTTTTGTAACAACTCCTGTGTAAAGGGCTGTGATCTCTTTTTGTGATAAAGCGCGGTTGTAGATGGCGATGTCGTCGAGGGAGCCCGTGAAAAAGGTTGAATTTAAAGAAGAAGTACTTGCAAAAAACACATATGGACTTGGGTTAATTACACTAATAGTAGCAATATCTGAAACTAATATTCCGTTTAAACTAATTTTAACTTTATTATTTAATTTAACTAAAACTACGTGGTTCCAACTACCCGTTAATCCTTGAATATTTGAATTATAATAACCAATGCATGAAAAACCTGAAATTAAATTGTTCCCTGAATTATTTAATGAGGTTCCACCTTTACCTATATCAAAACCATCACAAAAGGGAGTACCAGGGTTATCTTGCCCAATATGAACAAAAGGCCCACCATTTGAAGAATTTGAGAAATACCATAAACTAATTGTCACATCATTATTAAGTGAATTTAAAAGGCTTATTCCAATATTATCTTTGTGTATTCCATTGAATTCAAATGATTTATTTAATACCCCATTCCTATCACTCGTCAAGGTTGCCCCATTCACCGTTCCATGATTCCCATTCCCACTTTCATCATTGGCATTACCATTGAAAGGCCACCAGCCCACTAAGCCGTTTGTAGGAACATAAGATGGGATGTTCAAAGCTTTGTATGTAACACGTATTGTATGGTTACTTGTAAGCGAACTAAATGTATAACCTGAAACAGAATCTACTTTGTTACCATCTACAATAACGCTGTCTAACATATAACCACTATTCGCAGTAAAAGTATAACGCTGAGTTGCTGTTGAATTCAATGTAGTAATTCCTGAAGGCGTTATGCTGCCATTGCTTCCTGAACTTGCATTAATGGTATAAGTTGGACCGTTGTATAATGCAGTAATTTCCTGCTGAGTTAATACACGATTATAAATTGAAATGTCGTCGAGGGATCCATTATACCAATAATCTGAAAAATTATAATACTTATGGCTTCCAAAACTTAACGGTTCATTTGTTTGATTAATTAAACCTGACATTGAAATTTGTCCATCAAAAACTCCGTTAACATAAATTTTTAAATTAGTTCCATCATAAACCCCAGTTATCATAGACCAAGTATTCAAGGGTATTATAGAATTAGAATAAACACCTAGTTCAACATTTGAATTACTTAATCTAAATTGAGCCTTTTGATTTGATTCTGGTCCAAGTAATCCATAACTCCTGTAATATAGATTTATATGTGAACCTTTTACTAAAATAAATTTATTGTCTTCGTATGCTCTGGGATAAATCCATGAATTGACAGTTACATATTGAGAAGGTGAAATATTTGCAGAATGGTTAACATAAATTTGGTCATCATTTCCATCAAAATCAAATGCTGAATTTAGAGTGCCATATCTATCACTTGAAGAGTTAGTTCCATTTTGCACCGTTCCATGATTCCCATTCCCACTTTCATCATTGGCATTTCCGTTGAATGGCCACCAACCCACTAAACCGTTTGTGGGAACGTAAGATGGAATGGTTTGAGAGAAAGCTCCAAGGCTCAGCAATAAGGAACAAAGTAGTAATTGTAATTTATATTTCATAAGCATTAAATTGTCTTTTTAACAATCAATACAAATATAAAACAAAGTACCCAATTACAAATTTTACATGCTAATCAACCCATTTCGTATGGTTATTAAGCCATTTTAAATGACCAGAATATTATTGAATTTAGTGATAATAAAATCCACTAGAACAATTCAAAATGGCTTTCTAATACTTACTAAATTTTTGATATACAGTTCACACTAAATTAGGTTTTGGGGGCAGATTTCTATTAGCTTAACCTTTTCATTCTGGCCATAAAAAAGCCATCAAATCCACTTTCAGAAGGCAATACAGTTTTCATTTCTTCCAATTCAAAATTAGGATGAGCAGCTAAAAACTTCTCTACTTGTTTTTCATTTTCACTTGGGAAAATACTACAAGTGGCGTACACCATTTTACCTCCTACTTTTACCATTGACGAATAATTCGATACAATTTCTTGTTGGGTATGTTGTAAGCGCTCAATAAAGCCTGCATCTAATTTCCATTTTGCATCTGGATTGCGTTTTAAAACACCCATTCCAGAACAAGGCACATCTAACAACAAACGGTCAGCAGAGTCTGCTAATTTTTTAATGGTTTTAGGCCCTTCTATCAAGCGAGGTTCAACGGTACTTACACCCGCTCTTCTCCCCCTCTTTTTCATTTCATCAAGCTTCCACTGTTCAGTATCCATAGAAATGATTCTGCCTTTGTTTCCCATCACAGCAGCCATGTGTAAGGTTTTACCACCAGCCCCTGCACATGCATCTATAACACGCATGCCTGGTTCAATTTGTAAAAAAGGAACCACCAATTGTGATGAAGCATCTTGCACTTCAAACAATCCCTCTTTGAATTCAGGAGTGATGAATAAATTTTGCCTTTGGTCTAAACGCAAGCCATCTTTACAACCTTCAATCACATGGGTTTTGATCTCTCTTGATGCCAAACTGGCAACCAATTGTTCTTTGGTCGTTTTAAGTAAGTTGACACGAATCACAACAGGAGCCGTAAGATTTAAGGCTTCTGCTTCTTTGTTCCATTGTTTGCCTAATTCTTTTACACCCATTTCATCCATCCAATCTGGGAATGAATAAATGAATTTTCTTTTGGTTTTTAATTGGTTATAGGTATGCTCAATTTTCTTGGTATCAACATTTCTGAACTCTTGCCAATCTGGTATTCTAAGCCCTTTTACAACCTGCCATGTTCCAAACAAAGTAAACAAATTGGGTTCATTTAACTCATGTTCTTCCAAGCCCGCACAACTTTTAATGAGTCGCCAATAACGAACCATTTCATAGGTATTTTCTGCGATGAAAGCACGGTCTCTGGCACCCCAACGGTTATCCGATTTGAGTAATCTTTCCAGAACTTTATCTGCATAGCGCGATTCTTCAAATATTTGATAAATAGCGCTATTGACAGCTTTGATTAAATTGAGATGAAATTTCAAGTGTTGCTAATTTGGGTTATACAAAATCTTCTTCCTCCGCTAAATCATAAACCATGTCTTTTTCAACTCTTAAATTGTCTATGATAAAGTTTTGTCTATCCATGGTGTTTTTACCCATGTAATATTCTAATAATTTTTGAATGGGTTGGTCGTTCATTAAAACCACGGGTTGAAGACGCATATCCTCACCAATGAACAAGCCAAATTCATCAGGTGAAATTTCGCCTAAACCTTTGAAACGAGTAATTTCAGCTTTGATTCCTAATTCTGTAATGGCGGCCTGCCTTTCTTGGTCGTTGTAACAATAAATTGTTTTTTGTTTATTTCTTACCCTAAACAATGGTGTTTCCAAAATGAACAAGTGGTTGTTCTTTACCAAGTCTGGAAAAAACTGTAAGAAAAAAGTAAGCAATAACAAGCGAATATGCATGCCATCTACGTCAGCATCTGTTGCAATGACAATTCTATTGTATCTTAAATCTTCAATGCTTTCTTCAATGTTTAGAGCATGTTGTAATAAATTGAATTCTTCATTCTCGTACACCACTTTTTTGGTCAAACCATAGCAATTCAAAGGTTTTCCTCTCAAGCTAAATACAGCCTGTGTTTCCACCTGTCTTGATTTGGTAATAGAACCACTGGCACTGTCACCTTCTGTTATAAAAAGTGTGGTTTCATACTTCTTGTCATCTTTACTTTCATTCAAATGAAAACGACAATCTCTTAATTTCTTGTTGTGAAGATTGGCTTTTTTGGCTCTTTCATTGGCAAGCTTTTTAATACCAGCCATCTCTTTTCTCTCCCTTTCACTTTGCAAAATTCTTCTTTGTAAAGCATCTGCTGTTTCAGGGTGTTTATGTAAGAAATCGTCCAAAGATTTCTTTAAAAAGTCAATTACAAATTGTTTTACTGTAGGCGAATCGGTTGGCGCCATATTGGTTGAACCCAATTTTGTTTTGGTTTGACTCTCAAATACCGGCTCTTGTACACGAATACTCACAGCCGCAATGATACTGGCTCTGATATCAGCCAAATCAAAATCTTTTTTATAAAACTCTCTGACTGTTTTTGCAAAAGCTTCTCTAAACGCATTTAAATGCGTTCCACCTTGCGTAGTATGTTGTCCATTTACGAATGAATAGTACTCTTCACCATATTGGTTTTCATGGGTCAATGCCACTTCAATATCTTCTCCTCTTAAATGAATAATCGGATATCTTAAGGCTTCCTCATTTGTTTTTCTTTTTAACAAATCAAGCAAACCATCTTTTGACAAGAATTTCTGGTCGTTAAACCAAATCACCAAACCTGCATTCAAGTAAACATAATTCCAAATCATGTTTTCAATGTACTCGCTCATGTACCTGAAATTTTTGAAAATAGAATCATCGGCAATAAATGATACCAATGTGCCATTTGGTTCGATGGTATCTTCCAAAGGGTAATCATTTACCAGTTGACCTTTTTCAAAACTTGCAGCCTTGGTTTTACCATCTCTGTATGATTGTACTTTGAAATAGGTTGACAAGGCATTTACCGCTTTAGTTCCAACTCCATTTAAACCTACCGATTTTTTAAACGCTGCAGAATCATACTTCCCTCCCGTATTGATTTGTGAAACACATTCAATTACTTTTCCAAGTGGAATTCCCCTACCGTAATCACGAATAGAAACTTTGTTTTCACTGATTTTGATGTCTATTTGCTTGCCATTTCCCATGACAAATTCATCAATACAGTTGTCAATCACCTCTTTCAATAAAATATAAATACCATCGTCCATTGAGGTTCCATCACCCAATTTACCAATGTACATACCTGGCCTTAAACGGATATGTTCTCTCCAATCTAAAGACCGAATACTACTCTCATCATATTTAACTGTTTCGTCTGCCATACCTGTTCTATTTAGCTGTAAAAATAAGAAGCACCATTCTTAATACGGAGCCATCTTATACACAAGTTTGTGATAGATTGAACCCGTTGTTGGAATTGGAGTACATCAATTTGCCAATGCTGCCAAACTTTGTTCTAGCACCTGAATTTTTTGAAGCGCATCTAATTTTTTCTGTTTTTCTTTTTCTACCAATTCTGGTTTCGCATTGTTCACAAATTTTTCGTTGCTCAATTTTGCATCAACTGATTTTAAAAAACCTTGTAAATAGCCAATCTCTTGTTCTATTCTAATTTTTTCTGCCTGAACATCTATTTCTAAATTCAATGCAACCAAAATTTCATCGGTTCCAACTGGTAATGAAATTAAATTGCTGCTAGCAATTGCATGGTTATCAAAACTTATTTCACCAATATTGGCCATTTTCTTCAGTAAAAAAGTATTGGCTTGATACGTATTGATATCGTTTGATTTGACAATGATGTTCAATGCCTCTTTAGGGCTCAAACCCTTGGCATTTCTTAAATTCCTGATAGAAGTAATGGTTTCAAAAACCAAGTTCAAATCCATTTTTTCAACCGATTTTGCAACTGGATAAGAAGCCAAACAGATTGTTTCGTTTGCAGCTCTGTTGTTCAATTGTTGCCAAATTTCTTCACTCACAAATGGCATAAATGGATGCAATAATTTCAACAATTCTTCAAAATAAGCAATGGTATTCAGATAGGTAGATTCGTTGATGGGTTGCTGGTATGCCGGCTTGATCATTTCTAAATACCAAGCACAGAAATCGTCCCAAATCAATTTATAAATCAACATCAAAACCTCGCTCAATTTGTATTCATTGAACTTGGATTCAATTTCTTGTAATACACTGTTGAATCTGTATTCAAACCATTTTGCACTGCTTTGGTTACTTTGCAAAACTTCTGCTGAAAATGCCGAATCTGGCAGTACTTCCCATTGTTTTACCAATTTGAAAGCATTCCAAATTTTGTTTCCAAAATTACGGCCTTGTTCCACCAAAGATTCATCAAATAAAATATCGTTACCCGCCGGAGAACAAAGCAACATGCCCATTCTTACGCCATCTGCACCATATTCTGCAATCAAGTCTAATGGGTCAGGAGAATTGCCCAAGCTTTTGCTCATTTTTCGGCGTTGTTTGTCTCTTACAATTCCTGTAAAATATACGTTTTTGAAAGGCTTCTCTCCTCTCCATTCGTATCCTGCCATAATCATTCTAGCAACCCAGAAAAACATAATTTCTGGTGCTGTTACCAAATCATTGGTTGGAAAATAATAACTGATGTCCTTGTTTTTAGGGTCTTCAAAACCATCAAAAACCGAAATAGGCCACAACCAAGAACTGAACCAAGTATCTAAAACGTCTTCGTCCTGAACCAATTTACCCTTGAAATCAGCCCCTAATTTGGCCAAAGCACTGGCTTCGTCTTTTGCAACAACCAATAAATTTCCTTGTTCATCGTACCAAGCAGGAATTTGTTGTCCCCACCACAATTGTCTAGAAATACACCAATCTTTGATGTTTTCAATCCAATGTTTGTAGGTATTTTTTAGGTTAGCTGGATGAAATTGAATTTCGTCATTCATTACCGCATCCAATACCTGTGGATTTTTTTCCATGAATTGCTTCATGTTCACCCACCATTGCAATGTAAGCCTTGGTTCTATAACAGCACCTGTTCTTTCGCTGGTTCCTACCTGATTTTTGTATTCTTCAACTTTTTCTAGGTAACCCGCTTCTTCTAAATCTATGGCAATTTGCTTTCTAACGGCAAACCTGTCTTTCCCAATATACCTCTCATCTACTGCCAATTGATTCAAAAAACCTTCTTCCGTCAAAATATCAATGACTTCTAATTTGTATTTTTTGCCTAATTCGTAGTCGTTTTTGTCATGAGCTGGCGTTACTTTCAAACAACCAGTTCCAAAATCAACCGCAACATATTCATCAGCGATAATGCTCACTTCTCTGTTGGTAAAAGGCACCTTTACTTTTGCACCAATTAAATGCTGGTACCTTTCATCGTTTGGATTTACAGCAATTGCCGTATCAGCCAAAATGGTTTCAGGACGCGTGGTAGCAATCACTACATAGTTTTGAGCCCAGACATTTTCATTTGTTGCTTTACCAGCAGTTCCTTCAACAATTGGATATTTTAAGAAATATAATTTTGATACTACCTCTTTATAAATTACCTCTTCATCACTCAAAGCTGTTTTACCTTGTGGGTCCCAATTCACCATCCTGAGTTCTCGGTAAATCAATCCTTTTTGGTACAAGTCAACAAACACTTCGGTGACAGCATTGCTGAGCTTTTCTTCCATGGTAAAACGGGTACGGCTCCAATCGCAGCTTGCTCCCAATTTCTTCAATTGTTCTAAAATAATGCCTCCGTATTTGTCTTTCCATTCCCAAGCATGTGAAAGGAATTCAGTTCTGCTTAAATCAGATTTTTTGATTCCTTTTTCTCTCAACAATTGTACAACTTTAGCTTCAGTAGCAATAGAAGCATGGTCTGTACCCGGCACCCAGCAAGCATTTTTACCTTGCATTCTGGCCCTTCTAATCAATACATCTTGAATGGTATTGTTGAGCATGTGGCCCATGTGTAAAACGCCTGTTACATTGGGCGGTGGGATAACCATGGTAAATGGCTCTCTTTCATCAGGAACAGATTTGAAAAAATTGTTTTGAATCCAATATTGGTACCATTTGTCTTCAAAAGAAGATGGCTGGTACTTGGTCGTTTCTGCAGGTTTAGGTTGCTGACTCATCTTGATCGAATTTAATTTTTTTGACTGATTGTAAAAAAGAATAAACAAAAGCCCCGACTCATCTATTGTGAACCGGGGCTGTTTGCTTCAGTTATTTTAAATTACCCTCTTCTTTCTTTAACTTTAGCTTTTTTGCCTTTGGCATCACGCAAATAGAACAAACGCGCTCTACGCACTTTACCACGGCTGACCAATTCAATTTTGTCAATATTTAAGCTGTACAAAGGGAAAATACGCTCTACGCCAACTCCGTTAGAAATTTTACGTACAGTGATGGTTTCATTCAAACCAGCATTTCTGCGTTGCAATACAATACCTTGGTACTGCTGAATACGCTCTTTGTTACCCTCACGAATTTTGTAATGTACATTTACAGTGTCTCCAGCTCTGAAAGCAGGAAAGTTTTTTTCTTGGGTAAACTCTTGTTCAACAAATTTTATCGCGTCCATGATTCTAGTGTCTTTGTTCTAAATTTAGGACTGCGAAAATAAGCATAAAAGATTAAAATCAAA
>Ga0209400_1000750_pt1 | contig 28174 bp, 28 predicted proteins | sample M_130807_EF_Meta_FD_187313 | JGI IMG/M metagenome (GOLD analysis project Ga0209400, IMG submission 187313) | Freshwater microbial communities from Lake Montjoie, Canada to study carbon cycling - M_130807_EF_MetaG (SPAdes) (version 2) | ecosystem: Environmental > Aquatic > Freshwater > Lake... | reverse complement strand
TCACTCATGATTGCTCCCTAAGTAAAGATCACGTACTGCAGAACTGTTGCGAATTTCATCTGGTGAACCATGCATAAACATTGTTCCATCGTGCATCACTATTACTTCATCTGCTACGGCTAAAGCCACAGCCATATCGTGTTCAATCAAAACTAGAGTCATTTCTTTATCTAAAGATTTAAGTAAATCTACAAGACGACCGCGCTCTGTTGGGCTAATTCCGGCAGCGGGTTCATCGAGCATTAAAATCTTTGGGCGCATTGCTAGCGCCATCGCAACTTCAAGTTGGCGAGATTCGCCATGTGAAATGTCTGAGACTAAAACGTCCGCTTTTTTAAGTAGATCTACTTTTTCCAAAATACTTGTGCTGTCATTACGTAATTGAACTGAGGAGGCAGGATTGGAAAGCCAACCGATTTTCTTCTCGCCGAGCGCCTGTCGCAAAGATGCGTATAAGTTTTCGCGCACTGTTAAGCCTTGGAATAATTTTGAGGTTTGAAATGTGCGAGCGATACCCAAATTTGCACGGCCATGTGCTGGTTTCTTTGATACATCTTGACCAAAAACTGAAATCGATCCGCTGCTCAAAGGATAGAAGCCAGTAATTAAATTAAAGAGTGTTGATTTTCCGGCACCATTTGTTCCAATAATTGTTAATCGCTTTCCGTGGCTGACATCAAAACTGATGTCAGCCACGGCGCGAATACCACCAAAGTTACGTGAAACAGCGCTCAGTGATAGAGCGTGTGTACCGGCTTTAGTGGTTGTTGACATGTTTGTTTACTTCGCATCCGCACAAGAGTTAACGCGACCGAAGACCTTAGTTCCTTGAGCGACCTTATCTTGACGCTTAAGTGACTTAGTCTTGAATCCACCCTTGCCATCAGAAATAACCTGATAGATGAAGTTAGAAACAATTGCATTGCGGTTCTTATCCATTGAAAGTGGACCTGTTGGTGTTTCCCACTTCAATGTTGAAAGAACCTTGCGGTATGCAGCCTGTCCGTTTGAAAGGTCACCCTTTACAGCAACAAGACCTGCAAGCATTGACTTAGCTGAGATATATCCAAGAACGCTGAAGATGTTTGGTCCAGTGCCAGCTGCAGCGAGCTGTGCCTTGAACTTGTCGTATTCAGGTGTTGAATATGAATCATCAGGAACTGGTCCGCCACCAATTGTGTTAAGTGCGGCATCACCAATGTCAGCCTTTGATCCAAGAACTGTTCCATCAACGAGGATTGCTCCACCGATCAATGGCTTCTTAAGACCGAACTGAACAGCTTGCTTCAAGAACTGAACAGCGTCAGCTCCACCAAGTCCTGCATAAATTGCATCAATATCCTTTGGAAGAGCTGCAATTTGTGATGAGTAATCCTTTGTACCAAGTGCTGGCCATTGTGCTCCAACAATTACTCCGCCTGCCTTACAGAAACTAGTAGCAAAGCCACCAGCGTTTGCGTAAGGGAATGAGTAGTCATCAGCAATGATCGCAACGCGCTTGTAACCAAGATCGTTGTATGCGATAGCTCCAACTCCGCCAGACCACTGAGCAGCATCTCCGTGGAAACGGAAGAAGTTCTTAGATGGGCTTTGGTTTGTAGCTTCTGATGCTGAACCTGTTGTATTGATGAAGGTTACCTTTGGATACTTCTTTGACAGACGTGCAATCGCAACGCCTTCGTCACCTGAAAGTGGTCCAAAGAGAATATCTACTTTGTCCTTCTCGATAAGCTTCTTAGCTTTTTCGATTGCAAGGGCTGCAGTTGCATCCGTTGCTTCTTCAATTACAACAATCTTCTTTCCACCAGCTGTGCTTTTGATTTCTTTAAGTGCAATGTTCAGACCAATTGTGATCTGAGGTGCTGGACCAGCGAATGGTCCAATCGTTGCATTGAGGTAACCGATTTTGATCGTACCAGCGGCTTGGCTTGAGGGTGCTGTTACTAAGCCAGCTGCAAGTACACCTGCTACAACGCCAATAATGGCTTTGCGGCTTATACGTTGTGCCTTCATGTATCTCCCCTGTTCGGTTTGTAGTTGAAGATTTTCTTCAACCGTTGTGTCGGAACTGCCTGACGCTAGTTCTGAACAAATCTGTCTTCGCCAGAAGACAGAAACTTATGTTTGTACTCATCATGCACCGACCTTGTTCGAACGGCGAGCTCGTATTTGAGCAGCTATCCCCATTAGTCCTTGTGGTGCAAGCATCAAAACAACTATAAAAAGTATTCCTGTAGCTGCAATGTAATACTGAGTGAAATCTTGAATGATTGCTTCGAAAACCGCTATTAGTGCTGCTCCAACAAATGCGCCACCAAGATACGTTGCACCACCAACAACAACTATTACTAGTAAGTCAATCGAGCGGAGCAAACCGACGCTATCTGGTGAAATATTTGTTACATAGAAGACGCCCATCACGCCAGCAATTGATGCGATGAAAGAAGAAAATACAAATGCAATCATTTTGAGTGGCATAGTGCGATAGCCCATTGAAATCATTCGATCTTCATTGTCGCGAACACCTTTAAGAGCAATTCCAAAGGATGTGCCTTCGAGGAATTTGCAGAGTGAGAAGAGCACAACTGCAATTGCTAAAAACAAGTAGTACAAAGGTTTGACGTAAGCAAAATCCATGCCGAAGATAATTGGGCTTGGAATGCTGTTGATTCCGGTGTGGCCGTGAGTAATTTCTTGCGCTTGGTTAGCGAATGCATAAAGCCCCAAACTCACAGCGAGTGTGAGCATAAAGAAATACACGCCCTTGGTTTTCAATGCAATGTAACCAATGATTACGCCAGAAAGAGTTCCGGCCACTATGGCAAGTGGAACAGATGTTCCGAACTTCACGTTGTGATAAACCGAGCTGATAGCAACGATGTAACCAGTTACTCCGGAGAAGAAGAGTTGCCCAAGTGACATCAATCCAAGGTTGCGATTAAGAAATGACATGCTTAACGCCGCGACACCAAGCCAGAGCGCACGAGTTCCACCACTTGATACCCAGAAATCTGGATCTGGAGTTATGTACGGAAATGCCAAGGCAAGGGCAATAATTACGACGTACATAATACGTGTTCTTGTCATTGTTTGCGCCCCAATATTCCTTGTGGACGAAATGCGAGCACGAGAATCAACATAGTGAAAGTAATAATTCCCGCGTACGTTGGGAAATACCCCACTGCAAATTGACCGATAACGCCCACCAAGAACGAACCGATTGCAACACCACCCACAGAACCAAGCCCGCCGATGATCACAACTTGAAGCGAGAACAATAGATAGTCACCATCAGTACCCATTCCAAATGAGTTTGTCGTAGCACCTACTGCGCCCGCAAAACCTACAAGCAATGAACCTAAAAAGAAGATCCAAATAAACACGGCCTGCACATTGATACCCAGTGCTGAAACCATCGTTGTGTCATCCACGCCCGCACGAATAATTGCGCCGTAGCGTGTCTTTGAAATGAAAGCCCATAAACCGATAGCAACAAGGATTGCAAGAATCAATACGAAAATTCTAAAGAATGGATATGAAAGCCCGAGCCCTGGAACTGGAATTGCATTAGCAAGGCTGTCTGGAATGTTGGTCTGGTAATACTCACCACCAAATATTGCAAGCATTGCTTGAGCAAGTACAAGTGAAACACCTAGCGTGATGAGTGCAACGCGGAGCTCTTCATATTGAAACTTGCGAAGTAGCAAAACATAAACAAGTGTGCCGAAAACACCTAAAGTGAGAGCGCCTGCAACAGCTCCATAGAACCAATTATCGGTTTTATCAGCGACGGTCCATGAAACATAACCTGCTAATAAATAGAAAGCACCGTGTGCCAAGTTAATGACGCGCATCAAACCAAAGATCAGTGTTAGTCCACTTGCAACAAGAAAATACAATCCAGCCAGGGTGATTCCGTTAAGAAAAGTAAAAATGAATTGCGTCATCGATACTCCTCCCTCGGGGTACTCCGCCTTGTATCTACCCCTGTATACAAGCCGACAGAGCGGGTGCTCGTCAATGGAGTTGGAGACAAATTTCGACTGATTTTCATCGGGGAATTAGCCCTGCTCCCCGAAAAACGGCGCCATCGAAGCCACAATCTCGTGCATATTTCCCCGCAGGTGGCCGAGGTGACCTTCGACTGATTTTTTGATGGCGTTCATGTCTTTTCCGATAATTCCCTGTGCGATTTCTTTGTGCTCATCTGAACACGTCACAAGATCGCGCGCACCTGAAACAGAGCGCGCCCAGAAACGTTGAATACGTTGGCGTGTTACTCGTGAAACTTCAGCAATCATTTCATTGTTAGCTGCTCGCATAATTGTTTCGTGGAAAATTTTATCGTGAGCAATCCAGCCATCACGATCTCCCTTTGCAGCTGATTGTGACATGCTCACGGCAGACTCTTTGAGAATCTGGGCTCCAGCATTATCAATATTCTTGGCTGCACGTTGGAACATGTATGTATCGCACAAGATTAAAAGATCCATCGCTTCATCAACATCTTTTGCAGTCAACATTGCGACAGTGAAGCGACCTGCTTCGCCGCGTTTAACAATTCCTTCAGTTTCTAAACGCTTGAGTGCTTCGCGAACCGGTGTACGACTGACGCCTAATTCTGCAGCTAACTTGTTCTCTGAAATTTGTGAATTAGTTGGAATGCGAAACGATGTAATGGCAGCAATAAGCCACTCGTAAGCGTCAGCACCAAGGGACTCCGAAGTCTTCGGATCCAACTTAGCTATGACTTTCTTCGCTGCCATTACGTATCTCCTCTGTTATAAAATTTATTAATCAGACGCGATTAATAAATTCTCTGTTCTTTACGTTAACTGGAACCTTCATTAGTTCAAGTACTCCCTTTGAAACGTGAGAGCTAAAACGATGGAATGCTTCTTCACCCTTTGCCTTTGTCGCGCGCATTGGGTTTCCGATGATTCCGTTATCAACAAACTCGTGGTGATCCATAGGGAATTGGAAGTATTGGTAACCTTCAAACTCCACATCAGGCATACCGTCATCTTTTGAAAATGATTTAGGCAAGAAAGCTGGCGTATGTGCGCGTGTATCTACTGCGCGTTCCATGCGAACTAATCCATCGTTCCAGGCCATATCTTGTGATGTTTCGAGCTCACTGGAGTGCCAGCCTGGTGTCTCTTCAGGTGGGTTTTCCATGAGTCCAGCAAGAACGCCTGTATAACGCTCCATATATGGCTTTACGAAACCGATGAGTGCATTTGTTTCATAACGCAATTTACGAAGTACTGGATCAACAACTTTGATATTTGAACCATGACCATTTACAAAGATAATTCGGTTAAATCCATGGTGAATCAATGAACGAGCAACGTCGTACATCAAGTTATTGAGGGTCTCGGCACGAACTGTGATTGTTCCGCGACCTTGTCCTGGTCCGTACATGTGTTGTGGTGAATAACCAGTCCAAATTGGTGGTGTGTGCAAAATACCGATTTGTTCAGATACACGGGCAGAAACTTCAACCGCTGTGATTGTGTCTGTGTACAACGGCAAGTGCGGTCCATGTTGTTCTGTACTAGCCATTGGAACAAGCACAACATCTTTTTCTGCTAAATACTCATTGATGTCTACATAAGAGAGATCAGCAATATTCCATGAACGGAACTTATTGCGGAAGGCATCATCCCCTGTTGTGATGTGTGGAACTTTTCTTGGGGGCGTTATGTAACTGGTCATCTGGGCTCCTTTGGCTTATTTTTCTCGTACGCTGATTAGTGCTAGAAAACGTTGTGCAACTGCAATACCAAACTCATCAGAGTTAGCATGCAAAGGTAATTTCTCAACTGGTATATCTGAGTTGAGGTTTTTCATGAGTTCTGTTTCAAATGTCGCATCTGCATCTCTATCCCAGAAGACACCGCCTGGAACATTTGGAATTGAATATCCTTCGCCAGGAATAACAATTTCAATTGGACCTTTAGCTGTATTGGCACACTCTGCAAAATATGCACCTATCTTGCCCATCTCTTCTTTTGTACAACGTGCAAGTGCGAACTCTGGATTGTGATCATAAATTGGACGGCTCTTAAACTCATTTGTTATCGATGTTGTGTGATGCACGGAAAAATCAACACATGCAGGAACAAGTATTTGTGGAATACCAAGTGGTCCTACGCGCTTCATGCGACGTGCTCCGCCATAGTGAATTCCACCAACGAGAGTCCCGACGATTTCAGATGGTGTGAAATCAATAACGCCTACGAATTGGCCTGCTTCTGCAAGTTCTTCCATCGCAGGTCCGCCCACACCATTTGCGTGGAAAGTGACAACTTCAAATCCAGATTTTTCTAACTCTTTTTGTAGCGCCATCACAGCTGTTGTTGTGTTACCCAACATGGTGACTGCGACGTACTTACTGCCCTCTGGCGGCACAGTTAATTCGTGACCGTGATTTACAAGTCCGGCCATCGCTGCAACAGCGTTGTCATAAATTGTCTTTGAAATATGGTTCAAACCTAAAATGTCGATCACTGTATGCATCACCAACATGTCACTTGTTCCAACAAGTGGACCAAATTCATGTCGACCAGATGCAATTGGAGATAAAACTAACTTTGGAACACCGATGGGCAAACTCATTAGTGCGCCGGCTCCCATAACGGAGCCCTCAGCGCCACCGATACCGATGGCGCCGAGGACCTGTCCCTTGGAATGAAGTTCCGTTACTTTTTCGATTACAAAAGTTCTCATTCGTTCCACTGCGCGCCCGCGAGTTCCAGAATTCTGTAACTCGTGCAGAGTGATTCCACCAAAGATTGCTAAGTCCTCGTGAGAAATATCAGGAGTAATTCCGAGTGGTTCACCCAGAATTCCTGTATCAATCACAGTCGTCTTAATTCCGAGACGGTTTAAGCCATCTCGAATATAAGCCGCTTCAGGACCTTTAGTATCTAAAGTGGCGATGATGAGAACTGATTTGCTCACGATGATTAAATCAAAGGAAGCAAATGCTTAGCGTTCTCTTCAACCAGCCAGTCATAGAACGATTCTGTAAGAATGTTCGAACCGTGGTCGATGATGAACTTAAGTTGTTCTGGACTGATATCCACGTTATCGAAGTTTGTTTCCAAAGCATTCTTATAGTGGTTAGCAGGAGTGCGATCGATTGGAGCAACGAACTCTGCTGTGAGTGCGCCGTCATAACCGATGCTCTTGAGCGTTGAAATTACTTTCTTCCAGTCATAATCACCGTGACCTGCAGGCATACGATTGTTATCAGCAACGTGGAAGTCGGTCAGGCGACCCTTTGTGCTGCGAATTGCTTCGTATAAATCTGCTTCTTCGATGTTGATGTGGAATGCATCAAGACACACACCACAATTTGGACCAGTCGCCTCAGCCAGAGCCATTGCTTGTTCAGCTCGGTTGATGAAGTACGTTTCAAAGCGATTAAGTGGCTCAATTGCTAAACGAACTCCAGCTTTTTCTGAGTGCTCATAAATTTCTTTCATGGACTCAACGGCCCACTTCCACTCTTCATCGGCAGTCGCATCAGCAACAATCTTTCCAACTGTTGCAGGCACGATTGTCATTTCATATCCATCGAGTTCTTTAACCATAGTGATGCAGTCTTTTGTGTACTGCACTGACTTGGCACGCTGTCCGGAATCTGCTGCAACGAGATTTCGCTCGCCGAGCATGAGAGTTACAGAACCCCAGCACTTAAGACCATGGTCATCAAGTAATTTCTTGGTGTCCTTACTTCCATTGAGTCCGAATTGCTCTGGTTCACCGCTGATCTCGATGCTCTTATAGCCATACTTGGCTAGACGCGCGATTGTCACCTTAATAGGTTCAGCGCGCATCCAGTTATGCATTGATAGATGCATGATTCTCCTTTCAAAAAGAATCAGAGGGTTACTAGTAACGCCCGTTCTTCGGAGGACCGAATCCAAGTTTTCCTGGATTTAGGATTCCATCCGGATCCCACGCGTCTTTTACTCCAAGGAGTAAATCAAATGCGGCGCCATGCTGTACTCGCATGAAGCGCCCGAGCTTTAACCCGACACCATGGTGTTCATTAAGTGAACCCCCGTTATCGAGGCTGGCCTTAATCGCAGCATCCCAAACTCGGTCGTGAAGAGCAATAGCTTCTTCTGGATCTTCTGGTCCATTATCAATATAAAAACGGTCGTAAATCATTCCGCCCCATGGGAACCAGTGTGAAAAATGTGCGGTGTAGCGGGCTTTGTATTCAGAGAATCCTTCTTCAATAACTTTTTTCTTCGCCCAATAAATTTTCTCTAAATCTTCAAAGCGAGCACATGTATCTGTCGTACCAAAGATCTGTGGTGGCGCAGGAATATTGCCGTGCTTAAATGGTTCGTACTTACCGTCCCACCACATCTTTCCAATTTCGGGACCGTATGACTTTCCACCAACTGCTTCACAGAGTGTCGCAATCTCAGAACTTTCAAGTGCTGTCAGTGCTTTTGTTCCATCGCACATGATGACAAGTAATACACCTTCTACGCCCAAGTTAAGCCATGATGAAAGTTTTGCGCTATCTGCTTCATCGTATAAACGGATAACTGCTGGACGCCAACGATCTGTCATGATGCGACGTGCGGCTTCAATTCCTTCAGAAATATTCTTAAATCCATAGGATAAAAACTCCATTGATTCTGGAATTTTTTCAATACGCATAGATGCTTTTGTAATAATTCCAAGTGTTCCTTCAGAGCCAACAATTGCTTGCATAATTCCTGGACCAGAAGCGTGGTTTGGAACCTTCATGGTTTCAATAAGTTTTCCTGGTGGAACTGCAGCTTCTAATTGCAAAACAAGATCTTCTGCTTTTCCATATTTAGTGGAAACAACACCAGATCCGCGAGCGGCTAAATAACCACCGAGTGTTGCACCGAAGTGAAATGAACCCGGATAGTGCGGCATTGTTAAACCTTTAGCATTTAGAATTTTTTCAAGCTCTGGTCCTTCAATTCCTGCTTCAGCCGTTACAACCATTGAAACCTCATCAATGTGCAAAACTTTGTTGAGTCGGCGAAGGTCCATTGCGATTCCTCCGTAAATCGCAAATGTTCCACCTTGTGTACCTGAACCGCCTCCGCGTGGCACAACCGGGATTTTGTATTCGCATGCAATGCGTAAAACTTCTGCAACTTCTTCTGCAGTTCCTGGGCGAACATAAATATCTGCAGTTGGTACAGGCAAAGACTTGTACTTAAGGTATTGCGAAATCCAAGACCAATCAGCAGATTGTTCGTGTAGCAATGTTTCATCTGTATTTACATTCTCTGGTCCCACAACGGATGCAATCTCACGTTGAACCTGCGCAATTAAATACTGATCACGAATGCTGCTCTGATTTATGTCTCGCTTTTGGTACACCCGACGCCCCCTTGTTCCCTCATCTACCCTGTCTTCGTATTCCAACTTGTATACAAGCAAGGATATTAAGTCCCCCTGCTACCCCCGTCAAGGGTGTGGGGCAGAGTATTTTCAGGCTGGATCAGGCGAAGATTTTGCCCGGATTTAGGATGCCCTTGGGATCTAATGCCTTTTTGATCGAAAGCATGACTGCCATTGAGCCTGGGCCAGCCTCCTTTTCAAGGGATGAAATCTTGCCCGCGCCAATTCCATGCTCGCCGGTGCATGTTCCACCCATATCGATAATCGCATCAGTCATGTGATGTGTGAGTTCTCGAACTGCAGGTAACTCTTCAGGTTTATTGGGATCGGTAATTATAAAAGCGTGAAAATTTCCATCTGCCACGTGACCGAGAATCGAAAATGGAAATGCTGATTGGCTCAGAATTTTTTCAGTGAGCGCAACGGCCTCAGCTAATTTAGATAACGGCACTGCAGCATCTGTACTAATTGCGCGCTTACCTGGGTGCGCCGAAATTCCTGCCCAATAAGCATTGTGACGCGCTTGCCATAATTTGCGTCGAGCACCTTCTTCAGAAGTCCATTCAAAGTTTGTTCCGCCAAACTCTGCAGCAATTTCTTGAACAACGTGTGCATCTTCTTCGACGCTACGTGGGCTTCCGTGAAATTCAAAGAGCAGTGTTGGGGCTTCTTCTAAATTAAGGCCATCATGGGCGTTAACATTTTTAATGCATTGCGCATCTAAGAATTCACAGCGCGCAATTGCGACTCCTGAACGAACCACTGCAATTGCTGCTTGGACGCCATCTGCCAATGTTGGAAAGCGTGAAACGGCTGCAGCCATTTTCTCTGGAATACCAAATACCCGAAGTGTTATTTCAGTGACTATTGCCAGTGTTCCTTCAGAGCCAACAATTAAACGTGTGAGGTCATATCCGGCAGATAATTTACGAGTTTCGCGACCTGTCTCAATAATTGTTCCATCAGCTAATACTGCAGTTAATTTGAGAACATTTTCTCGCATTGATCCATAACGCACGGTTGTTGTACCAGCTGCCCCTGTTGATGTCATTCCACCGATAGTTGCATCGGCGCCTGGGTCAACAGAGAAAAATAATCCATCTGATGAAATCTTTTTATTCAGCGCCATGCGCTTTACGCCTGCTTGCACACGAACAGTTAGATCATCTGGACTTACCTCAAGAATTTTGTCCATTGCGCTCAGATCTAATGAAATGCCACCAAAAAGTGGAAGAACATGGCCTTCCAGAGATGTTCCTGCGCCAAATGCCACAACCGGAATATCGTGGGTGTTGCAGTACTTTAAAACATCAGAGACTTCTTGCGTTGTGTGCGCAGTAATTACTGCAGATGGTTTGACTGGTGGAAACGCTGATTCATCTCTGCCATGTAAATCTAGAACCGAATCATTTGTTGAAATACGACCATCAACGAGAGCACCAAGTGCTGCTATTTGGTCAGTACTTAGTTCTGTACGTGTACGCATGTTTTTACTTAGGCAAATTCAAACTATGTAGTCCACCATCAACAGCAAGGACAGTGCCAGTAGTTGATTTCTGTTCTGGGTGCGCTAAATAAATAATCGCGTTGGCTACTTCATCTGCGCTAACAAGTCTGCCCATTGGTTGACGCGCTTCAAGTGCTGCGCGTTCTTTTGCAGGATCTGCTGCTTGCGATAACAAACGACCTATCCATGGTGTTTCAGCTGTTCCGGGATTAACACAATTGACTCTGATTTTTTCTGGAAGCAAGTCTGCGGCCATTGCAAGGGTGAGCGACAAGATTGCACCTTTGCTTGCGCTATAGATTGCGCGCTTAGGCAGACCCACAGTTGCAACAACTGAACATGTATTAACGATTGCTGCATCCGTACTCTTGCGAAGTAAAGGCAGTGCAGCCGCGCTTACTCGAGATGTGCCGATCACATTTATGTTCAAAACTTTGTTCCACTCTTCAGTGGTTGCTGCTTCTACCCCGCCTTGTGCGCCAATACCTGCGTTATTAATGAGCACGTCAACCTTTGTAACTTTGCCTGCAATGCTTGCAAAAGCTTTGGTCACTGATTCATCGCTTCCAATGTCACACTCAATCCATGTGCCAACGCCATCTAACTCCCCGGCGTTCAGATCTAATCCAAATACTTGCGCGCCTTGTGCCTTTAACTTCTTAGCAACAGCCAAGCCAATACCCGAACCTGCTCCTGTAATAACAACGGTAAATCCTTGAAAATCTGAACTCATTTACTTTCCACCTTTCGAATAAGCAACGAGTGAGGATTGAATTTCGCCAATTCCTTCTATGCCGGTGCGTAGAACATTTCCTGCACGCAGATAGTTTGGCGGCTTATATCCAAGTCCTACTCCAAAGGGTGTTCCAGTATTGATTATGTCGCCTGGATGTAGCTCCATGAATTGGCTGATGTACCAAATAATATGGTTGATTCCAAAGAGTAAATCATTTGTATTTGAATCTTGACGCATTTCACCATCGACGCTGCACCACAAGCGAAGATTAGATCCATCAATTTCATCAGCGGTAACTACACATGGGCCAATCGGATTAAAAGTTGGGAATGATTTTCCTTTAACCCATTGTCCGGAACGCTCTAGTTGCCAATGGCGTTCGCTGACATCTTGGCTAATGGAATAACCCAAGATATGTTCTGGAGCTTGATCTGGTGATTGTAAATACAGAGCCTTCTTGCCAATCACAATAGCGAGTTCAACTTCATAATCTGTTGCTTCGCTATTTGGTGGAATAACAATGTCATCATTTGGACCAACAACACTGTCTGGTGCCTTCATAAAGATAATTGGTTCTTTCGGAGTCTCTGCGTTTGCTTCTTTAATATGTCCTAAATAATTAAGTCCAACGCAAATAACCTTCGTTGGATTTTGAATTGGCGCACCGATTCGACTCTTGCCGAGTGGTTCGGAGGCAAGAGCAGATAAATCGGCAGCGGCTACTTTGCTGAGGGCTCCATTTTCTAATTCGCTACGTGACCAATCAGAGATGATGGAGTCCACAAAAATTACAGTTTCACCAGAAATCACGGCAGCACGTTCTTTTCCAACTGCTCCAATGCGCGCGATTTTCAACGGTTCAACTCTCTCTTGAATTAACTGATGAACTTAACCATATCGATGTGCAGGTAGTCCACTTAATCCCGTGCCAGTAACGGCAAGGATTTTTCCTGCCAACGCTTCTTTGCCGCGATCAATACCCTGGCTTGCGCTTGTAACAATGAGAACATTTCCATCTGTTCCGCCAAATGTGCATGATGTTGGTCTACTTACTCCCAATTCAATCTCTGTTGCTTTTGTGCCATCAGGTTCATAAATTTCGACACGTCCACCATCCCACAATGCAACAACAATTTTTCCATCAGAGCTAACTGACATTCCATCTGGAATTCCTTTTGAAGTATCAAATGTAACTAAATCTATTGGATTACTAATAAGGCCGTGTACCGAATCAAAATCAAATCTCTTTAATACTCCTGGAATGCTATCTATGTAATAAAAATAATGAGCATCCGGACTCCAGCCCATTCCATTTGAAAGTGTGCATTTATCTAAAACGCTTCTGTATGAACCATCTTTTTCTAATACGTATAAAGAGCCGCGTTCGGCTTCAAAAGAAAGTGCAAGACTTCCTGCCCAGAAACGTCCAACAGGATCAACTTTTCCATCATTCATGCGCATGTCATCTGCAAGAAAAGAGTGCAACTGTGAAAATTTTCCATCAATACCAACAAAGGCAAAACCCTCTTGATTTGCGGCTACGTAATCTCCACCACGGGTGTGAGCAATAGCTCCAACCATTGATGGAGCGCTAAAGCTCTGTGTTGCTCCAGTATCAATATCTGCGGTGTGAAAAATATTTTGTGTGATGTCTGTCCACGTTACGCAATTAGTTTGAGGACTCCAGATTGGGCCTTCACCCAAATCAGAAACCACTTCTGAAATCGCTCGAATATTCATGGCTACATAATTCGTGGATCTATATGAACTTTCGGGCCAACTCCAGCACCTTCAATTTTCTTACCTGATAGAACATCAGAACTCTTTGATAAACCAACGGTTGCAGCAACGATTGGACGTGGGTCAATTTCTCCACGTGAATAAAAATCAATGGTTCCTTTTAAACCAGGCGATGCTGAGAGAATTCCAACTGCCGTGACATCTTTAAGTACAAGTGATCGACTATCTAGCGTGCTTGGTTCACCTGAAACTCCAATATAAACAACGCGTCCGCCTGGTTCTACGCGGGCAAGTGCTTCCGCTGGAATCGCTGCGCTGTTTGTGGCATCAATAATTGCATCAAAGCCACCATCTACTTCTTCAAACTCTTGTGTTGAAAAATGCACACCTAAATCTTTAGCTAATGACAGGGTCGCAGGATTGCGACCAACCATATGCACTTCTGCTCCCATTGCTAGAGCGAATTGCGCGGTAAGTAATCCAATGGTTCCGCTTCCCCACACTAAAACTTTTTTACCAGGTGCTGCGTGAGCTGCTTGGGCTGAGCGCAAAGAGTTTCCGCCAGGTTCGATGAGTGCGCCAATGGTGTCATCAATGGAATCTGGTAGTTCGTGAAGAGCAAACTCTGGAACTAGTAATTGTTCAGCAAGTGCTCCTGGCCATCCATTTCTAATTCCGATTTCAAATCTATCGGCACATACATGTTGTAATCCAGATTTGCATCTCTTGCATTTTTGGCATCCCAGCATCGTGTCACCTGTAACACGTTTGCCAATCCATTTTTTATCAACGCCGTCGCCAACAGTTGAAACTCTGCCACACCATTCGTGACCGAGTCGCATTGGATATTTAGCTTCACCAGTTTGGAAATAAGCCATATCACCATTGAAAAATTCAACATCGGTTCCGCATACGCCGGCGCGTGCAATATCAATGACAACATGTCCGGGCTTTGCAATAGGTGCATCAACTTCTTCAATACTTGATTGACCTGGTGAATGAACTACGAATGCCTTCATAAGAACGCCAATGCTAGACGAAGTATTCACGGCACGGCTATGCTCTTTGAGTGAGAAGTTCGCATTGGTACGCCGGCGACGGTAGAGATGCCTACATTCATCGTGCATGGATGCGCCGCGGTAATCCAGATTCGGCATTCGATGGACGCCCGCAGATCGCAATTGTAAATACGGCTTCAGACCTTGCGCCCTGCAATACGCACTTAGATGAAATTGCGCAGAGTGTGAAAAATGGAATTTGGGAAGCAGGCGGAGTTCCACTGAACTTGCCAATGATTTCTCTCGGCGAAACACAAGTACGACCAACTGCAATGTTATGGCGCAACATGGCTGCCATGGCTACAGAAGAAATGATGCGGGCAAATCCAATTGATGGCGCAGTTTTATTAGGCGGTTGCGATAAAACTATTCCTGCATTGTTGATGGGCGCATCATCAGTTGATCTTCCATCAATTGTTGTTCCAGGCGGTCCAATGTTGACCGGAACATTTAGAGGTTCTCCACTTGGTTGTGGAACTGATGTATGGCGCATGAGCGAAGAAGTTCGCGCAGGATTGTTAAGTAAAGCTAAGTTCTTAGATTCTGAATCAGCAATGATTCGATCCCGCGGTCACTGCAACACAATGGGAACCGCATCCACCATGGGAATTATGGCTGAAGCACTCGGAATGACACTTCCGGGAGTTGCAGGAACACCGGCTGCAGATAGTCGATTATTACAAGCAGCCCATAACACTGGTCGTCGAATTGTTGAGATGGTTACAAGTGATCTTAAGCCAAGTGATGTTATGACTAAGGCTTCTTTTGAAAATGCAATCCTGGCCCTTGCTGCAATTGGTGGATCAACAAATGCTGTTGTGCATCTGCTAGCAATAGCAGGTCGACTCGGCATAAAACTCACACTCGATGATTTTGATCGTATTGGCTCACGAATTCCGCTGCTCGTAAACCTTCAACCATCCGGAAAGTTCTTGATGGAAGATTTTTACCGTGCTGGCGGGTTAAGCGCAGTCTTTAAACAACTTGAAAAACTCCTCAACCCACAAGCCATTACGGTTACTGGAAAATCCATCACATCCACAATTGGCGATGGCGAGATTTTTGACTCTGAAGTTATTAAAAGCATTGATGCTCCCCTGCAAAAAGAAGCTGGTATTGCAGTTCTTCGCGGAAATATTGCACCACTTGGTGCGGTCATTAAACCTGCAGCGGCTAGCCCAGCACTACTGAAGCACTCAGGACCTGCTCTAGTATTTGAAAGTATCGAAGATTTTCATGCACGCATTGATTCTGACGGTTTAGATGTCACCGCGGATTCCGTATTGGTTCTGCGCGGTTGCGGACCAAAGGGTTATCCAGGAATGCCAGAAGTTGCCAACATGAAAATTCCAGGAAAGTTAGTGGCTCACGGAGTTACTGACATGGTTCGAATTTGTGATGGACGCATGAGTGGAACCGCATACGGAACAGTTATTTTGCACGTTGCACCCGAATCTGCAGCAGGTGGTCCACTTTCAAAGATTCAATCTGGTGACATCATCGAATTAGATGTTGCAGCTCGCACATTAAATGTGAAGGTTTCAGATTCTGACCTTGCCGCTCGTAAAGCATCTGTCGCAACTGAAAATGCATATGCGAATCCAGATCGCGGATGGCAGAGAATGTATATAGATCACGTCATGCAAGCAGATACAGGCGCTGACCTAGATTTCTTAACTGGTTCTAGCGGCTCTGACGTGACGCGCGAATCTCACTAAATCTGTGCACCGCAATACCAGCAATTAATCCCCAGAATGGTGCGCCAACGCCCCACCCTGAAACTCCAGATATTGTTACTAAGAAAGTAACAACTGCAGAATCTCTAAAATCTTTCTTCTCAAGTGCATCGGTCAGTGATGCTGTAATAACTGGCAAGAGTGCAAGGCCCGCAAGAATCGCTGTGAGTTCAAGTGGGAATGCACCGTACAGCGCTGAAAAGATTCCAGCAAAGAGTGCTGCAACACTATAAGCAACGCCTGATGCAACACCTGCGAAGTAACGAGTCTTCGGATTTGGATCACTATCTGGTGAAATAGCAATCGTTGCCGTCATCGCAGATAAATTCACTCCAGCGCCGCCGAATCCCGCACCTAATAAAGATAGCGTGCCACCGAAATGAACAATTTGATTGACAGGTGCTTTGTAATGAACAGCCTTAAGTAGCGCAATACCTGGTGCATTTTGAGTAGTCATAACCATTAAGAAAATCGGAATGGTAAGTGTGAAAAAAGATCCCAATGAAAACGTTGGGTTGGTCCACACTGGTGTAACAACCTGAAAATCAAGAGGCGGGATATCAATTTTCGACTGTGCAATTACTGTTACTAAGCCCACCGCGAATGAGGCCAACAATGGTGCGCGCCACTTAAGCGTTCGCCCTAGATAGAAAACGACGAGCATTAATATTCCAAGTAGAGGGTTGATTCGCGTGGATGTAAAGATTCGTGTTCCAAACACAAGCAGTACTCCTGCAAGCATCGCCATAATGATGGCGTGCGGGATGGATTGCATTAACTTATTGAAAATTCCTGTATAGCCAACAATCATCAGCAAAATCGAAGCACCAAAATAGGCTCCGATTACATCTGAAAATGAGTGATCAACCAATCCGGTAACAAGTAACGCAGTCGTCGTTGACGCCCACGAACCGATAATTGGAATACCAAAACGTAGTGTGAGTAATAAACCAAAGAGACCAGATCCTAAGAAAACAGCGAAGAGCCACGAGTTAGTTAATTCAATTGGCATCTTTGCAGCTGCTGCTGCCTGATACAAAATAGCAATCGGTCCAGTTGTTGATACAAATACAACTAGAAAACCAGATAGAAGAGCAGTCCATGATGCGGCTTTAGGAAGATTGCGAAGATTATGCGCGAGTGCTTTAAATACTGGGAGATCTGTCGTTCCAGATTCGACCTCAGACATTACTTCGCGAATCTATTGATCGTACGAACGTGGGAAGGATTAAGTTCGGAAACTGATTTAACTCCGAGTAATTTCATGGTGCGATATATCTGAGTACTTAAAATTTCAATTGAGCGATCAACGCCATCTCGTCCACCAGCCATCAGACCGTACAAATACGCACGACCAATCCATGTGAAGTTTGCACCATTTGCAAGGGCAGCAACGATGTCGGCACCATGCATAATTCCTGTGTCCATATGAAGTTCGGCTTTCTTGCCAATCTTCTTGCGAACCTCTGGAAGTAATAAGAATGGAACAGGTGCGCGATCTAATTGGCGACCGCCGTGGTTAGACAAGATGATTGCGTCGGCTCCGGCGCTGACTGATTTAACTGCGTCATCAACGTTTTGAATTCCCTTAACAACGAGCTTGCCCTTCCAGTTTTTACGAATCCACTTCAAATCTTCAAAAGTAACTGTTGGATCAAACATTGAATCGAGAAGTTCGGCCACAGTGCCATTCCATGAATCAAGAGATGCAAACTTCAATGGATCTGTAGTGAGAAAATTAAGCCACCAGGCTGGTCGTGGGATTGCATTTAAAATTGTCTTAGATGTCAGCGACGGTGGAATTGTCATTCCGTTTCGCGTATCGCGAAGTCGGGCACCAGCAACTGGTACATCAACAGTTAATACGAGTGTGTCAAAGCCTGCTGCTTTGGCGCGATCAACTAGTGCCATTGAACGATCGCGATCTTTCCACATATATAACTGGAACCAATTGCGCCCATGGGGTGCTGCAGCAGCAACATCTTCAATCGAACGCGTACCCATAGTTGAAAGCGTGTACGGAATTCCAGCATCGGCAGCGGCTGTGCACCCTGCGATTTCACCTTCGGTCTGCATCATGCGAGTAAATCCTGTTGGAGCGATTCCAAATGGTAATGAATGCTTGCGACCGAGCATCGTTACGGATGCATCAACCTTTGAAACATCGCGTAATACATTTGGAATGAATTCGATCTCTTCAAAAGTTTTGCGTGCACGAGTCAAACTAATCTCTTGATCTGCAGATCCATCGGTGTAATCAAATGGGGCCTGCGGAGTGCGACGTTTAGCAATGATTCGGAGATCATGAATTGTGAGCGCACGAGTGAGCCTGCGCTTTTTTGCACTAAAGATTGGTTTTCTAAATTTTAGGAGTGCGGCAAGATCGCCGATGTGAGGAATGCGGCGCTTAACTTTTACTCTAGTTCTAGAACCAGACTTAGCCATCGCTTCCTCTCCTTTTTCTTTACGAAAAAATACAACAACGTTCGTAGCCCCGAAGGGATTCGAACCCTCGTAGCTGGCTTGAGAAGCCAGAGTCCTAGGCCGCTAGACGACGGGGCCCTAGATTTTTCAAAAATGATCGCCTTCGGCTTTCATTTTCTTGTACATGATTAAATCTTTTTCGCTGGGGTACCAGGACTCGAACCTAGACTTACTGAACCAGAATCAGCAGGGCTGCCAATTACCCCATACCCCAAAATAGGCAGTGCAAAGAATACCGCACCAATTAGAGCGTTAACGACGCTGCAATACGCGCCAGCGATACCTCTTTACCAAGTAACTCCATTGATTCAAATAGTGGTGGAGAAATTGTGCTGCCAGTAGTTGCAATACGAATTGCAGTAAATGCAATGCGTGGCTTGAGTCCCATCTCTTCGATCAAGCTAGTACGAAGTGCTGCTTCGATGCTCTCATGATTCCACGTTGCTAATGGTTCTAATTCTTTCAGTGAGCGCTTAAGAACATCTTTTGAAACTTGATCAGCAATCTTTGAAACGCTCTCTGCTTCAACTTCAAATTTTTTCACAAATAGAAATTTAAGCATCTGCGGAACTTCATCGAGCTTAACGATGCGCTCTTGAATAATCGGAAGGGCAGCCTTAACTAAAGCCACTTCGCTATCGGTGCCTGTAATGATCCCTGCTTTTGTTAGAAATGGCAGCGACCACTTCAAAAACTCATCTAACGTTAAGGCACGGATCTTGTCTCCATTGATTGCTTCGAGTTTTTTCATATCAAAGCGAGCAGGAGAAGAGTGAACCTTTTCAACTGTAAATAATTCACATAGCTCTTTCATCGTGATGTTTTCACGATCATCTCCCGGTGACCAACCCAGAAGTGCTAAGTAATTACAGATCGCTTCTGGCAAATAACCTTGTTCGCGATACCACGCGATTGAAACTTCGCCGTTTCGCTTAGATAACTTTGCATTGTCTTGTCCCATAACAAATGGCAAGTGAGCAAAGACTGGATAATCATCGGTCTTAACACCCATCGCTTGATACACGCGAATTTGGCGTGGCGTTGATGAGAGCAAGTCTTCGCCACGTAATACGTGTGTGACCTTCATCAAAACATCATCAACAGCAACTGCAAGTGTGTATAGCGGTGAACCATCTGCGCGAACTAATACAAAGTCAGGAACAAACTTGTGATCAAAGGCTACTTCCCCGCGAATTTCATCAACAAAAGTTGTTGATCCATCTGGCATGCGCATGCGCACAACAGCTTCGCGACCTTCGGCTTTGTAAGCAGCTACTTGTTCTGCGGTTAAATCGCGACACTTTCCGTCATAACCAGGTGCAACATTGGCTGCGCGTTGTGCTTCGCGAGTCGCTTCTAACTCAGCCGGTGTGCAATAGCAGTGATACGCATCTTTTTGATCTAGAAAAGTTTGTGCCCACTTCGCATAAATATCTAAACGTTGTGATTGCAGGTATGGGCCGTTATCTCCGCCAACTTCTGGACCCTCATCCCAATTAAGTCCAAGCCACTTGAGCGTATCTATCGCCGCTTGAATATATTCATCTGTTACGCGAGTGGTATCTGTATCTTCAATGCGAAAGAGAAATGTTCCGCCGGTATGACGTGCATAAGCCCAATCAAATAAAGCGGTGCGAATATTTCCAACATGTAGATCACCAGTTGGCGACGGTGCGAAACGTACCTTTACTTTTTTAGCCACGCGCACTCACTCGATTCGTTAATTCGCCCAAACCTTCAATGGCAACAGTAACCGTTCCTTGAGGTTGTACCGGCCCAATGCCCGCAGGTGTTCCGGTAAGAATTACATCGCCCGGTAAAAGTGTCATTACTTGAGAAACAAATTGCACAATTTCGGCAACTCCGAAGATCATCTGATTTAAACGTGCATCCTGCTTTGATTCATTATTAACCGATGCCGTAATTCGTTGTGTGCCCGGAACAAAGTCTGTATCAATCCAAGGGCCAAGTGGGCAGAATGTGTCAAAGCCTTTTGCACGGCTCCATTGCCCATCTTTTTTCTGTAAATCGCGAGCAGTTACATCATTTGCAACTGTGTAACCAAAAATGACATCGTTGACTCGCTCACGTGGGACATCTTTACAAATACGACCAATAACGATTGCTAATTCAGCTTCGTGATCAACACGTTCTGACATGGCTGGCCAAACGATTGTGTCGTTGGGGCCAATCACTGATGTATTTGGTTTAAGGAAAATAATCGGTTCACTTGGAACTTCCGAACCCATCTCGGCTGCATGGTCTGCATAATTTTTACCAATACAAACAACTTTGCTCCGTGGAATAACTGGGGCAAGCAAGCGAACATCAGATAACTGTGTGACTGCTCCAGTTTTGCTCACGCCAGCATAAATAGGATCTCCAGCGATCACTGAGATATTTGTTCCGTCTTCTTCGAGCAGGCCAAAGAGTGGATCAGTGCCTAATCCAGAGTTTGGTCCAGGAGAAAATCGAACAATTCGCATTGCTAAATTGTATCGGGGGTATTAGCCAATGGCTAAAGCGTAGAAATTTCCCCGTTATCGGCGCAATAAAAGAGAGTAGCGCTTGCAGAAAAATCACGAAGCGCACCAGCACCGGATGGCTTTTGACCAACAACTACAACGCTTTCAATTCCAGAAATTCCAGATGCAGTTGCTACTGTAAATACTGAATCGCATGCATCAAGGGTTAGTGATGGTGTTGCAATGTTTACAGCAACATAGGTGCGTCCTGTGTTATCTCGAAGTGCGGCTGCTTGGGCAGCACCTGTGCGCTTAAGAGTTGCTGACGCAAGAGTTAATAACTTCTGGTCTTCAGGATTACTAAAGCTTGTCATTTCCAGCGCTTTCTATCTTTTCGATTAATACGCTGCTGATTCTACGACGTCGTCCGACTGGTCGCTCGGATGTAATTAAGTAATCTCCCACCGTAATCGTGCTTCCGGCGATTGGAACACGTCCAAGTTTTTGCGCCATCAGTCCACCGATTGTGTCTACATCTTCAAAATGATCTTCTGATAATTCAATACCTAATTCATCGGCTAAATCTTCAATGTGCAGTGTTGCCTTTGCGCGTGCTTTGCCTTCAGAAATCCATGTAAATGCTTCAACGCCGTCATCGAACTCGTCGGCAATTTCTCCGACAATTTCTTCGAGAATGTCTTCGATCGTAATAATGCCTGCGGTGCCACCGTACTCATCAACCACAATGGCTAAGTGAATCTGATCGCGTTGCATCTCTTTAAGTAAATCTGCAGCAATTTTGCTCTCAGGAACAAATGTTGCTGGGCGCATATGTTGTTCAACGCGTTCATTTTGTTCTGCTTCATGGTGATCAAGAGTGCGACGTGCCAAATCTTTTACGTAAGCAATACCAATGATTTTATCGATGCTGTCACCGACAACTGGAACACGCGAGAAGCCAGAACGAAGTGCAAGAGAGAGCGCTTGACGCAGTGATTTATCTTTTTCAATCCAGACCATGTCAGTGCGAGGAACCATTAACTCACGAACTAACGTGTCACCTAATTCAAATACTGAGTGAATCATCTCGTGTTCATCTGATTCCACAAGTCCACGTTCATGTGCTTGATCCACTAAATCGCGTAGTTCTGCTTCATTTGTAAAGGGACCAGTTCTAAAGCCAACACCTGGCGTAATCGCGTTACCAATTGCAATAAGTAACTTCGTCACTGGGCCCAAGATAAATGCTAAAAAGAAAGCAACGCCAATTCCTGCTCGCGCCCACGTATGAGGGTGTTGCTTACCTAATGTTCGAGGCCCAACGCCAACGACAACGTAGGATACGATGACCATGATTAAAACAGTTAGTGCCATCGCTTGAGCTGATGGATAATTTCGAAGCAAAATGGAGGCAAGCAAAACAGTTGCTGTTAATTCGCATGTTTTACGAACGAGCAAAATTACGTTGAGATACTTAGCTGGTTGTTTGCTAAATTTTTTAAGTAACTCTCCCCCGCGCTTGCTTTCAAGTTCTTCAATAAGCACACGAGAAATCGATGTCAGTGCTGATTCAGTTGCAGCTAAGAAACCTGCAAAACCTAAGAGTAAAACAATGGCAACAATTGCATACGGGCTCATTGCATTTCTTCCCATTCGCTGACGATGGTTTCTTGCAGCGCAAACATCACGCTTTCATCTTCAATATCTTCGTGGTCATAACCAAGTATGTGAAGCAAGCCATGTGTGGCCAGAATAAAAATCTCGTGGTTAATGCTGTGACCAGCTTTTGCTGCCTGATCTTCTGCAAATCGTGGTGAGATAACAATGTCGCCAAGTGTTACTGGATCATCACCATTTTCTGGCATATCCATCGGAAAGGAAAGTACGTCGGTACTTCCAGGTAAATCCATCCACTTAATGTGCAGCTCTTCCATCTCTTTGTCATCAATGAAAGTTAAGTTCAGATCGCAATCAGGGTGCAGTTCTAGTTTTCCATACGCATAAGTGAGCAGGGAGAGACATTTATCGCTAGGGACTAATTGTCCGGAGCGATTAGTAATTTCTATTGTCATGAGTTTCGAATAGGCCTTGGGACTTGCTTATTTTCATCAAAAGTTTCGTATGCCTTCACTATGTCACCGATAAGTCGGTGGCGGACAACATCTTCTGCTGTCAGTTCTAAGAATGCGATGTCATCAATATTGTTGAGAATATTGCGAACCACACGCAAACCAGAGTGTTGAAGATTTGGAAGATCTACCTGGGTCACATCGCCAGTGATAACCATCTTGGAACCGAATCCCAAGCGAGTTAAGAACATCTTCATCTGTTCTGGAGTTGTGTTCTGCGCTTCATCCAAAATAACAAAAGCATCATTGAGGGTGCGCCCGCGCATATAAGCAAGCGGTGCTACTTCAATGACTCCTGATTGCATCAAACGAGGAATTGAATCCGGATCAATCATGTCGTGAAGCGCATCAAAGAGTGGACGAAGATATGGATCAATTTTGTCGCTCAATGTGCCTGGCAAAAATCCCAAGTGTTCGCCTGCTTCAACAGCCGGACGAGTAAGAACAATTCTGTTTACCTTTTTGTTTTGAAGCGCCGATACTGCTTTGGCCATTGCAAGATATGTCTTTCCTGTACCGGCAGGACCGATTCCAAAAGTAATTGTGTTCTCTTCAATTGCTTCTACATAACGCTTTTGATTAGCAGTCTTTGGACGAATGGTGCGTCCGCGATTGCTAACAATATTGAGAGATAAAACTTCGGCTGGATGTTCTTGAGGTTCCTGTGCCAGCATCGCAATAGATCGCGTGATTGCATCCGTTGTAACAATTTGACCAGAGCGAATAACAACTAGGAGTTCTGAAAAGAGTTTTTCAACTTCGGCACATTCAGCGTGTGGGCCGCGCAATGTAATTTCATTTCCACGTACCGTGATTGCAACGGAAGGAAAGGCTGCTTCAACGATTCGTAGGTTGTCATCGTGTGTACCAATGAGTGAAACCATTGAAATGGCTGGCGGTACCGTGACTAGAGTGCGCTGCATATTGAGCGAAATACTACTTTTAACCTGGCGGCCAGGCGAGTCCACGCCCGCCTATGAGATGCATGTGAGCGTGAAAAACACTCTGACCAGCTGCTTCGCCAGTGTTAAAAACGGTGCGATGACCACTCAGTCCGCGTTGCTCGGCTATCTCTGCTGCTGCTGTAAATAACGCCGCAGTAATCGTGCCAGATATTTTTGCAAGGCCAGCGATATTTTCTGTATGAACTGTTGGAATTAATAACACATGAGTTGGCGCTTGCGGATTTATGTCATTAAATGCAACGACGTTTTCATTTCGAAAAACAATGTCAGCAGGAATTTCACCTTCGATGATTTTGCAAAACAAGCAATCTGGATCTAGCGCCATATCATCACCATACTTTAAGTAAGGCGTTTACAGCGCTCATTGCCGCAAGACCCGCATGCGCACTTCTCAAAATTGGGCGCCCCATCAATGCGACCTTGGCTCCAGCAGATGTGAAGAGTTCGAGCTCTTCATTTGTGATTCCGCCTTCTGGACCAATAATTATCATGACGTTGGCAGACTCTGAGTATTTTTTAGTAACAATTTCTGAGACTTTACTCGTTGCGCTCTCATGGAAAACCAAAACAAGATCATGTTCAGATATCGCTTCAACTACCTTTGAAGTATTTGCCACACCAGTAACTTCTGGAACAAATAATCGGCGAGATTGCTTACTTGCTTCACGAGCAGTTACTTGAAGTTTTTCAACTCCCTTTTCTGCTTTACCAATAGAGCGCTGTGCCGACCACGGAATAATTGTGTCCACTCCACCTTCAGTGAGCAGCTCAACGCACTCTTTTAAACGATCACCTTTGGGAAGAGCCTGAACCACAGTAAATGAAGTTTCTAGCCGCTCTTGAATACCTGTTTCCAATACTTCAACTTCAAGTGATTTCTTCTTAACAGCAAATATTTTTACTGTAGACCATTTGCCTGCTCCATCAGAGAGCATAAATGTTTCGCCAGCGCTCATTCTCAATACACGAATTGCATGCTGGGCATCATCAGAATCAAACTCGTAAGTAGCGCCCACCTTGCGTGGAAGATCGTCAACAAAAAATAGAGTCAACATAATTATCGGTGAAACGCTCCCCTAAGTTTTCCAAATAATCCGCCTTCGCGATTACTTAAGTGCACTTCGCCTTCTTTTTCACCACGTGCATCAGCAAATTTTTGCAGCAGTTCTTCTTGCTCGCGATTTAGTTTTACAGGTGTTTGCACTTCAACATGGACTATCAAATCTCCGCGTGAAGAAGTACGCAGATGTGTCACACCTTTTCCTTTAAGAACGATTGGAGAACCACTTTGAATCCCAGGTTTTATTTCAACATCAATGGTTCCGTCCAAGCCTTCTACTTGAACACGAGTGCCGAGTGCTGCATGCGCCATTGATATTCCGATTTGAACATGCAAGTCATCGCCATCTCGAACTAAATAATCGTGTGGGCGTTCAACAATTTCAACATATAAATCACCAGCGGGTCCGCCGCCAGGACCAACTTCACCGCGGCCAGACATTTGAATTCGGTTTCCGGTTTCAACACCTGCAGGAATCTTGATATTTATGGTTTGACGCGCACGCACGCGACCATCGCCAGCGCACTCGCGACAAGGGTGAGCAATTACAGAACCAAATCCGTTACACGTATTACATGGGCGAGATGTCATCACTTGTCCAAGAATTGAACGAGTAACTTGTTGAGTTTCACCACGTCCTTTACAAACCACACACATTTCAGGATGTGTGTTATCGGCGCATCCAGTTGCTTGACACTTATCGCATGCAACTGCGCTCTCTAAAGTTATGTCACGTTCAGTTCCAAATGCAGCCTCATACAAATCAACTTCTACTCGTATAAGTGCATCTTGTCCTGCGCGTACACGTGGACGCGGTCCGCGACTTCCACCGCCACCAAAGAATGCATCCATGATGTCGCCAAAACCACTGGCACCACCAAAGCCACCAAAGCCACTTCCACCTGAGTCATACATCTGACGCTTTTGTGGATCACTTAAAGTTTCATAGGCAGCGGTTACTTCTTTAAATTTTTCTTGTGTGTGCGGATCAGGATTTACATCAGGATGTAATTCGCGAGCTAACTTTCTATATGCACGTTTAATCTCATCTGCTGATGAATCACGTGATACTCCTAGAACGTCGTAATGATCAGCCACTTACGCACCTTCATTGAGATAACGACCAACATAACGAGCCACGGCTGAGACAGCAGCAATTGAACCTGCGTAATCCATACGAGTGGGCCCTAGAACACCAAGGGCTCCAAGAGGTGAATCTGTTGCGCCATATCCAACTGTGACAAGAGATGTTGTACGCAGATTTCGCTCACTCTGTTCTGTGCCAATTCGAACCTGAACATTTTCGCCTGCATCTCCAAGTAAACGTAACAAAACAACTTGTTCTTCAAGTGCTTCTAGCACTGGATGAATATTGGTTGAGAAATCTTCGCTAAAGCGCGCAAGGTTTGCAGTTCCAGCCAGAACTACTTTTTCTTCTGGGCGCTCCATTGCCATTTCAATAAGAGCAGAAATAACAACAGCAACGTTTTTTCTATCAGATGCGCTGTAGCTCTCTAAAATACCTGAGATTCGATCTGCAACATCTGGTAAACGCTGCCCCATCACTGCATTGTTTAATTGATTGCGCAGAGTAGACAAGAACAAATCTGTTACATCTGTTGCGAGTTCGAGTACTCGTTGTTCAACGCGTCCAGAATCGGTAATCAAAATCATCATCAAACGTGCAGGGGTCAGCGCAACGAGTTCTACGTGGCGCACACGTGATTTCACCATCGATGGATATTGCACAACTGCAACCTGTTTTGTGACATCTGCGAGGAGACGCACAGTGCGCAGCACAACATCGTCTAGATCAAGTGCGCCTTCTAAAAATGTTTCGATAGCGCGACGCTCGGCGCTCGATAAAGGTTTAACCGTTGCTAACTTATCTACAAAAACACGGTAACCAAGATCTGTTGGAATACGCCCAGCACTTGTATGTGGATGAGTAATTAAACCTTCATCTTCTAGTACAGCCATTTCATTTCGAATAGTCGCCGGTGAAATACCTAGGCCACTGCGCGCAGCAATAGATTTTGAACCTACGGGTTCTTGTGTCGATACGTATTCATCGACAATGGCGCGCAGAATTTCTAGACGGCGTACTGACACGATGGTTTTCCTAGATTGTTACGAGTGCAATAGAGATAAGCGTCAGCAAGAAAAATGCTGGAAAAGAAGTCTTTGCTTTGTCGGCGCGGAAATGGAAATAAATAGCACCAGCCATGAGCGCCCACAATGTCATGAGTGGAGCCCATAACAGCCATGAATATTTGAGACCAATGAGCAATCCGAGTGCTGCTGCAGTTTCAACGACACCAACTAGTCGAGCCAACACATCTGGAACATTGACATCGCGTGTACCTGAAAGGCCCTTTGCATTTCCACTTGCCTTTGAGAGACCGGAAACAACAAATACAACTGCTAGCGCGATTACCAAAATGTCCATGGGGCAAAGGTACTACATAACTAATTCGCGCACGATTCGATCTGCGATAAGACGCCCAACAGGGGTCAATGTAACGCGATCTCCATGCAGTGAGACATAGCCATTCTCTTTATAAATAGCTAAACGCTCAAGATGTTGTGGTGCAAGTTCTTCAAAAGAAATTCCTTCACGCATACGAATAGATAACATTATTTTTTCATCCTGAATTTGTTCTGCAGTAAGTTTTTCACGTTCATGTATTGGGCTATCTCCAGCAAATACTCGAGTCTTATAAGCAGATGGATGTTTTACATTCCAAAAACGCTCGCCCTTAATATGAGAATGCGCGCCAGGCCCAAGTCCCCACCACTCGGCGTTATGCCAATACGCAACATTGTGTTTGCACTCATGTCCTGGCTTTGACCAATTACTTAATTCATACCAACTCATGCCAT
>Ga0209400_1000748_pt1 | contig 28213 bp, 27 predicted proteins | sample M_130807_EF_Meta_FD_187313 | JGI IMG/M metagenome (GOLD analysis project Ga0209400, IMG submission 187313) | Freshwater microbial communities from Lake Montjoie, Canada to study carbon cycling - M_130807_EF_MetaG (SPAdes) (version 2) | ecosystem: Environmental > Aquatic > Freshwater > Lake... | reverse complement strand
TTACCAAATGTCGTAATATTTCAAGAAACATTTTAAATTCATTTTTAATTAAAAAAAAAATTGATTTAAAGATAAATCATTAGTGTATATATCATAAAAATAAAATGGCTGAAAGAATCGTAGACGGTGCTCAATTTAATGCTGAAAACATTATGTATACTGCTCCTAAAGCAAGTGCTCAGGGTGGTAAATCTGTAAATATATTAAACAAAACAACAAAAACAACATTAACATTATCTACCCCATTAATGCTTACATGGGGTGCAAGTGATTTCAAGAAGGACGGCGAAGAAGTCGGTAATGGTAGATTTGAATTATCACTTCAATTTCCAAATGAGGAGTATAAGACTTCTGACACAGAAGCATTTCTAAAAAATATGAAGGCATTTGAAGATAAAATTAAGGCAGATGCTTTGATTTATTCAAAGGAATGGTTTGGAAAGGTTCATAAAAGCGCAGAAATTATTGAAGAGTTATTCACTCCTCTACTAAAATATCCTAAAAATAAGGCTACAGGTGAATATGATTATTCCAAACAACCTACAATTAGATTAAAGTTGCCACAATGGGAAGGCGTTTGGAAGACTGAAATTTATGACGAAGAGTCAACTAGATTATATCCTAGCACTGAAAATCCAGGTCTCACACCACTAGATTATTTAAAGAAGGGTTCAAATATTGCTTGTTTGATTCAATTTGCAGGTATTTGGTTTGTAAATGGTAAATTTAGTGCTAGTTGGAAATTAGTACAAGCAGTAGTTCAAAAACCAAGAGCACAATTACAAGGTCAATGCTTCATCAAGCTTAAGACTCAAGATAAGGAGAAGTTGAAGAATCAAACTGTTAAGGATGACGATGAGCCGCTTGTAATATCAACAGCAGTTGAGGATAGTGATGAAGAGCAAGATGAAGAAGATGAAGAAGAGGAAGAGGAAGAAGAATTACCTCCTCCACCAGTTGCAGTTCCTGTCCAAGCACCAGCACCAGCACCAGCTCCCGTAGTTGAGGAACCTAAGGTAGTAAAGAAGCGTGTTGTCAAGAAGAAAACCGATGCTTAAAATCAAAATTAGATAAATAAATTATATTATTTGTATTGTAAGTAATAATATTATTTTTTGTATGTCTTTTTACTTTTTCTTTTTTTAACTTTATTCTTTTTACTCTTAATTTTACGTTTATTTTTTCTTGTATGACTGTGTCTACCACCTTTTCTAGAAAACATAGAAAAAAAAGATGGTTTTTGCTCAATATATGGTGTTTTCGTTAATGTACATGAATGTTGAAATGCATTTCCTTCTTGTTTACAAAAATACTGTTTTTTACTATCTCTATCAATTCTGCAATATTTACTAGGTTTTATACCTTGGCTATCTTCATTTGCAAAAATTTTTTTATAAGGACTATTAGGTGAACATGGGTCCATTGAGCTTGAGCTTGAGCTTGAGCTTGAATTACTCGGAATTGAAGTGTTGTTATTTGAATTACCTAAATAAGGAACAGGTTTATTCATTTATATATGTAAATAAAAATATAAAAATATGGAATTGATATGAATAAAAACTATGGTATTAATTTTAATAATACAATAATGTCAGATTTTTCGTAATTGTGAACATCAAACCCATGAGAAAGATTCAAACCTTTGTTTTTTATAATATATGTTTGTTCTTTTTTCATGTATAAATTTTGTATAGGAATCTCAAATACTTTATCGGCGATTTGGATATGTAAATTCATATTATTTGTTATTAAATTAACTAATTCGTTTACAATAGATATTTCTTTCACTATATGTATATCATTGTATTCATCTATCAATATATTATCAGGAAGTTCCGGTTCACATAATGCTATAACTTCACAACCGGAAATATCAAAATAAGATTCACTAATCCATAAAGGAACATAACATATTTCATCATTTACATTCAATTTATAAATATTATTGTTCAATAAATCATTAATAGTAGGATTCAATTTATAAACCAATACATTGTCAAATTTTTGTTGGACGATTTCTCTTATTTTTTCCAAAATAGAATCATTTAAATGAAGTATACCACGATTCTTAGAGAGAAAATTATAAATATTCATACATGTATCTTTATCTAAATCATCAAATAATTTCATTGAAATATTTTTACACCCTGAAACAATTTCTTGAATAATTTTTGAGATTATTGTATCATATTTTCCCTCTAATATACTTTTCATAAATAAATGTAAAATATCAATGTATAATGGTGTGGGTTGAGTTCGTTTATTTTCTTGCGCACGTTCATATTCACAGTCATTTTCATTCTCTAAATCCAAAAATTGCAATTCATTTTTCAAATAATAATATGCTTCTTGTATTTGCTTAAATTTTTCGGTTGATTCATTTGTATTTCCATTTTTATCTGGATGATGTTGTAAAGCTAATTTATGGTATTGTTTTTTTAATTTATGTAATGTTATATCTTTTGTATCTATTTTAGAAATGTCAATATCTAATATTTTAAATGCATTGAAGTAATCCATAATTTATTCATTTATGATTAATTTTAAGTCAGTATTTAATGTTAAACTTTATTTTATTATCTAATCTATTATTATAGATAATAAAATGGGAAAAGTTCGTACTAGTGCTAGTTTCTATAGTAGAGGTGTACCCAAAGGCTTCCATGCGTTTGGTTATTTTACTCAAGCAAATTATCCAATAGTTCAACCTCAACAAGGAATTCTTCGTTTGTTAAATAACAATCAATCTAAAATAGTTTCAAAATTTAACAATTACATGAATATAAATTTGTACAATGCACGTTATTACTAGTGTTAGTTATTTTGGAGTTGAATTGTATTATCATATTTCATATTTCATATTTCATGCATTATTTTTGCTAAACTTAATAGATACTTTTCCATATGATAAATTGGTCTGTAATTGTTATTATAATATTGAAAAAAAACATAGGATTTAATTAAAATATCTGATAAATGACCTTTATTAATTTTTTTTTCATTTACTAAAGTAGAAATAATATACCAAATGCAATCAGATATATCTAAATTATAAATAAACATATCATACAATATATCTCTGAATTTCAGAAAATGAATTTCTTCTATATTGATCAAATTGTGTATTATTTTATTACATATAATTTTGTATTGTAACATGAGTTCATCGTTATAAAAATGTAAATTTTTAATATTTGTTATGTTTTCTAACTTGATTTTATTTGGCATTTTTTTTACACATTTTATATAATTTGTTTTTGTAGGTCTCTCTACATTTATTACTTGACAACAGTTTAAAATATTATCCGGTATAAAACTCAATTCATCTGTTATTATTATATATTTTAAGTCTACGCAACTAGCATGATTTTTTTGCATATAACTATAAAAGTTCTCCAATAATTCATTGTGAATATCATTGAAATACTTACATACGATAATTCCAGATTTCTCATTTTTTGCTGATATAATATCAATAATTTGTAAATATATTTCGTGCCATAATAATTTTGAATTACACCCTAATAATGACATGTCTATTTCATAATGTATATCACTTATTTTAAAATAATATGGTTGTTTGTTATAAGTAACACTTATTTTTTTTTCATATTTCAACTCGGATGGACTATATTTTTTAATGGCTTTCAGCATTTGACTATATTTACCAACGCCGCTTGGACCATAAAAAATCAAGTTTCGCAATTTATTTATTTCTTTTGGGAATTTTGAATATAATTTTTCTAATTTTGGATGAAGATTTTCTCTCTTGTTTTCAATTATATATTCTTCAAAATGACTTTCATAGAATTTCATTTGTAAATAATTTGGTTAGTTATTTATACAAGGTATTCTTTATTTGATTATATAACTTATTTACTTTGTAATTGTTTTTAACTTACGATACAACTTAAAAACATTTCGTATTTCAATATAACGTTAACGACGATTAGAATTAATTTTTGTAAATGAATTTAGTAAAACATTTGAATCAATATGATGATAATTATGTAATTTTTTGTGATCCAATTAAAAATAACATTATGAATGATGGCAATTTTATTAGAATTCTATATTCTGCGAATAATTTCACTTTGAATGGTATTTATTTATTTATTACATTGAAAGACGTAACGTGTGATAGATATTACAATAAATATAAATGTATTTTTAATGTAAATATTCACAAAGAATTAATAGAAAAAATAAAATCAATAGAAGAAAACATTCTAAAGAAATTAGAGTCTACTTTTTATAACAAATTTCCTCAATATAAAATTTATGAACAATTCAAAAATGGTAACATTAAAATTTTCCAGGATATTCAAAATAAATCAAACGTTAATTTTATTTTGAAAATATCAGGCGTGTGGGAAATCAATTCAAGTTTTGGGTTGACTTATAAATTTATCCACCTTTAGAATCCACCTTTAGAATCCACCTTTAGAAAAGGTGGAGCCAAAACCACGACCTTTTTCTAAAATGCAAATTTATACTACTTTTTTCAAAAGGTGTAAGGATTCAACCAAACCAAGAGGTTACTGTTTTGGCTCCACCTTTTTTAAAAGGTGGAACCCGTCAGCAGAAAAATTTTTTAAAATGGTAAATAAAGTTATTGAACTTATTACACTAATAATTCCATATAAATATAAAAGACTTGATGTTATTTTTGACAATTGGTGCGTTGATTCAAATTTATCGGTATTAATGCTATTATAAACTAAATATACTTGCAATAATATCATTAATATGGTTATGTTACTAAAAGTACTATAACCACTAGATACATGACCTAACAAGATTCTATTTTTATATTTTATGACTAAATACAATACAAAACCAATAACAAATAACATTAACAAAAATGGTCCGCAAGTTGTAATCATTGTTAATATTGTTTCAAAGAATCCCTTGTTTTGTGTTGCTTGCAAAAGATTAAATAATATTATATAAAGAATCATCAAAATACTCATTGTCAATACAGAATAACCACTAATTAATGCACCTAAAGAAACATTTCCTGAAGAAAAATAATAAATAATAAAAGAAATAACACTTGCTATTATAAGTGATTTATAAATACCTGAATACCAGTTTGTCATATTATATAATTATATAATTTTTCTCTTAAGAATTGGAATTAGAATTATAAAAATAATTATTGTATGTTTTTACAAAAGATCCATTCATTTTTGATGGATTAATAGTTTTAACAAAACATGAAAGCGTTCCTTGTCCTCTAAAAGTTGTATTATATTTGTTATATTTATTATATATGTCATATGTATTTTCAAATTTTTTTATATAACTTGTTGCATTCGCAGTTTTTTCACCATAGTTTATATTTTGGTTCATCATATTTTATTATTATAAAATATAATATTTTAATATAAAAATAATGTATACAATTTATATAAATGAGTAAATTTTATAACACATATCCAAATACTAATCAAAATCATCCTCTTCAACAAAATTCGCAAAATTTTTTGGCTTATAAAAAATATGTGTCAATACATTCAGAGGACAGAGATGCTATAGCTTTTCCAAATTCTTCTGAATTTGAAATTGAATTACCAGAAGACATTACTAATATATCAACTATGAAATTAGTTGATTGGTCATTTCCATCTAATTATGATACTTTTTCTGTGGTAAACTCTAATATTACAATGATTTTTAAATTTAATTGCTTATATAACCCAAATACTTCTGACCAACAATATGCTTTAGAAAATGCAATTTACCGGGCTTTGAACAGTTGCAATGATAATTATATTATTACTATTGAAGAAGGATTTTATAATCCTACACAATTAGTAAAAGAATTAACAAATAAATTTAATGAAGCAGTCACAAATTTTATTTTATGTTATTTAAATAACAATCCAAGTTTATCATATTTAATAGATAGTTTTATAAGTTCGGGCGGATACACCCGATTTGTAATCGTTTATAATAATGTTTCACAAAAAATATGGTTCGGAAATAGGGCAGACTGTTTTATACTTTTAAATGAATGTGTTTTTATAGCAAATTCTGCAGTAAATGAACAATTGTTATGTAAAAAAACTCAAGTCCCAGATTTTGCCAATTGGGGGCTCCCTGGCAATTTAGGTCTCACAAGGTGTAATATAGAGTCACAGTTACCAATTAATTTAATAGTTGATGAAGAGACTGGAGGGATTAATAGTAATTATATATTTTCAAATAATTATATACGTTTTTACTATGGTGACGTTAATAGTATAGATGACAATGGTTTTTGGTTAACTCCGGCAACGGACTTATCTGGTAATGTATTACCTGATGCAGCTGTCCAATTTATTGAATGTCCATACAAAATTAATATATTTGGACCATCTTATATTTATATGGAACTTTTTAAATATAATTGTATTGATGAAACACAGCCTTATAACGTAAGTAATTTCACATTAACAACAAATGAAACAAATGGAATTGTCAATTCCGCGTTCGCAAAAATACCTATCGTATCAACACCAACTTCTCAATATTATGATGGTCCTGCTAATTCATATAAATTCTTTGATCCTCCTGTAGAGAGAATTAGACGATTAAAATTTCGCTTAAGATATCACAATGGAGAATTAGTAAATTTTGGTGTGTTTGAATACACGTTTACATTAGAATTTACTACACTTTTACCTATGATTAATAGAGCTGTTAATTATGTCAACCCTTCCACCTTTTAGAAAGGTGGAGCCAAAACAACAACCTTTTGGTTTTACCTTTTTCTAAAAGGTAAAGGTAGAAAAACTATTTAAAAAAATAAAATTATAAATACATATAGGATGCCAAATATTAAAACAATCAACAATGCTCCATCTGTTATGGTTTTTAATAAACAAATAAATGATATCAAACTTACGATACACGGCCAGGGAGTATTTTTATTTAATACAAATACAAATGGAGGTAAGGATTATTATTTCACATTTTATACAAAAGATAAAAGTGATGGTCTTAAGGTATGTTTAAATTCTACCGAGTTTTTAGTAACACGCATTAAAAATAATGATAAATTTGCATCTCAATCAAAAAACGGTGGTCTTACAAACAAATCGGGAGCATACTACTGGTTTAGTCTTGATTCGCAAAATCAGCTTCTATATGCAGGTATTGGCGAACCACGTATAGAAACTATATGTTATACTTATCAATTTGACGTTAGTGATAAACTTTCTGAAGCCAATAAAATGTTTTTAGAAAGTCTTGTATCTATTACACTACCTCTTTCTATATTACCATTAAAATTATTGAAAAATCCTATTACAACACAACTTCCTCTTATTGTAAAAGGAATAAATGATATTACTATGGACGACCTTGCTAGTAGTGAATATTTACCAAGCGCTTCATTATCAATGGCTGGACAAAGTATTTATAACAGCATAGCTGGTGAAAAGTTTATATTAGATTCGCCTGATTTTCCTGACTTTTCAAAAGCAATTGAACAAAGTATTAATACACCTGGTCTTTGGTGTAATACACGTCTTCAACAAAAGGCTGGAGAGTTTGGAAAGGTTCCGCAGCCTCTAGAAACGTATCTAAGAATTACACTTGGACAAAATAATGGTGATTCACCAGGTATTCCATATGTTATGGAAATATGGCCAATTGGGCATTATTCACCTGTGCATAATCATGGTGGAGCAAATGCAATTATTCGTGTATTACATGGAAGCATAAACGTAAGTTTATTCCCATATTTATGTGATGATAGTGAAGGAGTAGAACCTTTTGCAACTAAAGAATTCAAGGTTAACGATATTACGTGGATTAGCACAACATTGAATCAAGTGCATCAACTCAAAAATTTAGAGACGAATGATACTGCTTGTATAACAATTCAATGTTATTTATATGACAACGATGATAAAACACATTATGACTATTTTGATTATCTTGGTGATAAAAATGCAAAAAATCAATATGAACCCGATTCAGATATGGATTTCTTGGAATTTAAAAAATTAATGCAAAAGGAATGGGCAAAAACATGTTTAACAAAAGTAAAGTCAACTTCTAAAACTGATAGCACATTTGGTTCTATGTTCTCTAAAAATGGAATGTTCAGCTCATTTTTCCCAATATAATAAAAAATATAAAAAATTTGATTTATTATAAACAATAAATTAGAAAATATCATGTTTCTCTTTCAACCATGATTTTAAAACATCCATGTCGCATGTTTTATAATCTTCTTCAAAACCTTTCAATGCAAAAAACTTTGGTTTTTTCATTTTTGGTGTCTTAAAAAATATATAATCACCTTTTTTGCTTTTTCTAATGCTAATGTTCGCAGATACTTCTCTCACCATACTACTTCCTTCTTCTAATAATGGAAGTACTTCATCTAGTTGTATACTTTCTATTGGTCTATTTCCCAATTGTTTCAAAGTTTTGGATAATTCTCCACACGTCACGTAGAGACCAAATTTGCCCTTTTTTAATATAACGTCACTATCTTCGTATTTACCTAAGTTGATTTGATTGGCTGCTGTTTTGGCCTGTTTTTCACTGTCATTACCTATTAATTCTTCCAATGTATAACAACCATTTTCCAATTTGTTCATATCTATTTCTATGTCCTTTCTAATAGATTTGTAGGTGGTAGTTTTTTTACCGTCTACCTTTTCTACGCATTTAATAACAGGGCCATATTTTGCTATAGTATAACAATGTGTATCATCTATTTTAATTTCAAATTTGGACTTTTGTGTTTCTTTTACTTGGGTTATAATAGTATCTAATTTATCATTACATCTTTTGCATAGTTCGCTCCAAACGTGATTTCCTTTTGATATCCTGTCCAAATCTTCTTCCATTTCTCTCGTAAAATCGTAATTCAATAGTTCCAAAAAGTGTTTATCTAAAAATTCCATGACTATTTTTCCCAATGGTTGCAAGACCAGTTTGTTTTTTTCATTACCAAATTCGCGGGTTGCTTCTACTTCGCTAATTTCGTCATTTTCTAATTCATAATCTTTTACTATTATTGTCTTACCTTTTACATCTTCTTTTTTAACATATCCACGTTCTTGTATTTTATCTATTAATGTTGAAAACGTAGAGGGTCTACCTATTCCTTTATCTTCCAATAATTGCACGAGTCGTGCTTCTGTAAAATGCATTTTAACATTTTTAATTGTTACTTTGCTAACAACTTTATTATATTTAATACTTTGATTTTGCTTTATTGTTTGCAAATATTGAAATTCTTTACTGTCAGTAGAAAATTTATTTTTGACTATTTTCCATCCAGGGAAAGCAATTAATTCTGAAGTGTATTGAAACACAAGGGACTTGTAGGCTTGAATTTGTGCTTTTACAGAATGATAACTAGCCGAAGCCATGCAACTTTCTAATGTATTTTCCCAAATCAATTTATACATTCTTCTTTCTCTCGGATTTATCTTTTCAGGCAAATCTTTGAGAGAAATCTTTGTTGGTCTTATTGCTTCATGGGCTTCTTGTGCTAGATTATCTTTTGATTTTTGAGATTGTTTATCGTTTGTTTTGGATTTAGCATTGGGTTTTGGTTTACTTTGCGACTCATCGCTTTCTTGACGGCAACACAACGCATCTATATTTTCATTTATATATTTTTCTTCATAATTAGTTTGAATATATTTTTTTGTAGTTTCCAAAAAGTCGGCACTATATTTTTTACTATCTGTTCTCATATAAGTAATATACCCTCCTTCATAAAGTGATTGGCACAATTTCATTGTTTCTTTTGGAGAGAAATGACACTCGTTACTTGCCACTTGTTGCAATCTACTTGTTGTAAATGGTTCAGGCGGCTGTTTATATACTTTTGTTGGTTGTGAACAATTATAAATATGATTGTGGTCCGCAGTTTTATCTAAAAAATCAACGATTTCATCTTCTTGTTCAAATTGATGATTCAATTCAAAAGGCAAATTCACGTTTGTGAAATATCCTGTCGTATTAAATACTTTTTTATTATCGGCATTGTCTATTTCTTTTTGATTGTCATAAACTAACCTCAGTGCTGGGGTTTGACATCTACCAGCAGAAAGGGATTTTTCCGAATTTTGCGATATAAATTTCCATAACATGGGCGTTATTTTAAAACCAACTAATAAGTCCAAAATTTGTCGTGCTTGTTGTGCGTGAACCATATTCATATCAATTGTTCGCGGATTTTTCACTGCTTGCTGTAGAGCTTTTTCGGTTACCTCGTTGAAAACAATACGTTTTGTGTTTGATGGAAGTTTGAATAATTCTAATAAGTGGAATGCAATTCCTTCCCCTTCGCGATCATTGTCTGTTGCTATAATAACATCATCCGAATTTTTTATTGCCTTTCTTAACAAATCTATTTGCTTTTTTTTCAAAGCATTGTTGATGATTTGATAAGTTGGTTTAAAATCTTCTTCTATTTTAATATTGGAGAGAGAAGGTAGTTCTCTCAAATGACCAAAACTAGCAAGACATTTATAACCTGGTCCCAAATAATCTTCTATTTTTTTGCATTTAGCAGGAGATTCTACAATAAGAAGTGTAGTTGTCGTAGAATATTTTTTTGACATCATTGTTGATTATGTTTAATATAATTATCATAGTAAATAATGTTTAACCTTTTTCAAAATAATATTGTTTATGATAACAATTTAAAAATTGGAAATGAATAATAATAATAATATTAGCTCCTGTGATGTTGGCAAAATATTATTATTTAAGTTTATTATTTACATTGTTTACTCAAGGTTTTGGCTATATTCATCTAATTGAGAGAACTCTCGCATCTTTTGACGAAAAACCTATTCATGAAAAGTCGTGTAAAAATTGTAAATATTTTATAGAAAATGAAAACAATGAATTTAGTCGGTGTTCCAAATTTATGAAACCTAAAAATAGACATCGTTCTGTAATTGGACAAGAATATAGACCGCCATTAGTTCGGCATATAAAAATAAATCGTCCTGATTATTATGATGAGAATGATAGATATTCGGCGTTGTTATTATTTTATTTAGCTAGAACATGCCGAAATAACGAAACCATGTGTGGTGTTGATGCAAAATATTATGAAAGAAATTATTTAGATATTTATTGATTCATTTATTGATTCTCTTAAATTGTTTCCAGTTAATTTGAACAGATGGTTTTACAGGTTCTTCTTTGTTGGTTTTATTTTCTTCGTCCAATTTCTCTGCCTTTTTCAATGCACTATCAACGTATAATTTCTTCAAAAGTGTTCCTACTTGGAATGATCCAGTATGCTGATCTAAGTGTCCATCTTCTATTTTTTGTAATACGTCTAAAAATTGATGCAATATATTTATATCTATTTCATCTTTTCTAACTTTGTTGTAAATATCAGTGTAATAAGTAAATAAAAAATTACATTCATGCATACATTCTAGGTGTATTTTGTCGGGTTCATCGCGATATTTAGCTTTAATTAATACCATGTTGTTCAAATCATTTCGTAATACATGACTATGTTTCAATCTGCGTATTGATTCAGTTTGGTCTTCTACGTTGTTTGCAGCAATCATCTTTTGAAGATGAAGTCTTTGTTTTTCGTCCATTGTGTCCATTGAAGGTTGTAGTATATTTTAAGTAAGAATAATTATTTTTAAATTTAACTCAAAAGAAAATATAATAATAATATTTTATTATTATATATGTCTAATATTAACAACAACGACGCAAGTAATACTACAATTCCAGGAATGCTTTTACCTACTCAACAAGGGATGGTTGCAGGTAATCCAAGAGATTCTGCTATTGCAGCAGGAAATGCTGCAAACCTTAAATTGCAAGCATTACAAAGTATAGGCGGTAGAGGTAGAGGTAGAAGATTAAGAAAAAGACGTGGAGGTGCAAATACAATTCCTGTTCCTCAGTTTAGTATGCAATATACTCCACAAGGTGGTCCAGGACAAGACCCTAATAGTATTATCCAACAAAATGCTGCCGTTGGTACTCAAAGCGCAGCAAATGCAGTTTACGATAAATATGCAACTCAAATGGGTGGATATTATAACAACATCAACATGAACACGAATACAAACCAATATCAATGGGGATGCTACAGCGGAGGTAAAAAATACAAAAGAACCATGGTGAGAAAAAACAAAAAAAAAAGAACTAGGAGGAATAAATCAGGCAATAGAAAATCAAGAAAAAATAAAAAACATTAGTTGGTTTACTCAAATATTTCTCCAATAAAAAAATATAAAGTTTTTGAATAATTAATATAATAATAATATAAGTTAAGACTACTTATATTAATATGCCATCAGGAAAAAATTGGTTGAATTTTATATATATTAATTTAGCATTTGCTGCTTATATAGTGGCAACATTTTATTTGACATCGGTTCAATCTATTAAATCAAACTGGCCTCAGTATAGATGTAATCCATTTTATATGCCGTTATCAGATGATATTGAAAAAGATTTTGCTTATTGCATTCAAAATATTCAAACTAATTTTATGGGGTATTTATTACAACCAATTACGTATATTACAAGTTCATTAACAGGTACATTGTCTAGTTTTATGAATGAAATCAATATGGTTAGAGCAATGTTCAATAAAATAAGAAATTTTATTTCCTCTATAATTCAATCTGTCTTTGGTGTATTTTTAAATATGGTTATTGAATTTCAAAGAATAACAATTGGTATAAAAGATTTAATGGGAAAAACAATTGGCATCATGGTTACTCTTATGTATGTGATTGATGGAAGTATTAAAACGATGAAGAGTGCTTGGAATGGTCCCGCCGGACAAATGGTACAAAAACTAGGTAAATGTTTTCATCCTGATACAAAATTAAAATTAAAAGATGGTAGGATCGTTGCCATAAGAGACATTCATTTAGGAGATGTTTTGGAGAATGGTAGCGTAGTTGAATCTACTATGAAAATAAATAATAAAAAACCAAGAATACCTTTCTATGTCATTAAAAATAAAGGTGTTGACGGTGAAGATATTTATGTAACTGGTTCACATTTAGTATTTTATCAAACCAACAAACAATTTATTAAAGTTGAAAATTATTCTAATGCTAAAAAATGTGAGGACAATAAAAGTGAATGGTTTAGTTGTTTAATTACAAGTGATCATAAAATACAAGTCGGTAGTGAAATATTTTGGGATTGGGAGGATCATTTTGTTAAAAATTTGGATTCTTTTTGGTATAAATGAATTGATTATTTATCCACATTATATTTTATATATATTATACAATAACAATACTACTATATAATATATGGATGCTACAGATACAGATAAAGGTCCTGGGATAAATAATATAAAGAAAATGTATGAAAACCTAACCTATTTTGATCAGTATGGTTTTTCACTTATCTTGTTTATTATAATTACAATTTTATTGATTATTTTTTTCGGTTCTTGTATTGCTCTTGCAAATATTCAACCAATAAAACAAGATTGGGCAAATCAACGTTGCAAACCATATATCATTCCAATAGCAGGGTTTATCAATAAGCCTGATAATATGAGTTTCAATGATTTTACTTCTCAAAATTTCAATTATTGTGCGCAAAATATTTTAAAAGGAATAACCGGTTACGCTGTAGAACCTTTAACGTTTGTAACTAAAAATATTACAAAATTGGTGAATTACATAAAAGAGGCGATCAATGATATTAGAGCATTAACAAATAGGACTAGAAATTTCTTTATTACAGTAGTGGAAGAAATTATGGGTAGATTATTAAATGTAATTATTCCTTTGCAACAAATAATTATTAAATTTAAAGATTTTGCAGGAAAAGTCCAAGGTACAATGACTGCTGGATTATTAACTACATTTGGTGCATATATTACTCTAAAATCACTTTTAGGTGTAATTGTTAAATTCATTGTTACAATTTTAATAACAATGGTTGCAATGATTGCTGTTTTTTGGTTGTTCCCATTTACATGGGGTACTGCTATAGCCGGAACAGCGGTTTTTGTTGCAGTTTCCATACCATTTGCACTTTTATTAACATTTATGTCAAATGTACTAGGTATTAGTACAGGAATATCAATACCAAAATTAAAAAAAATACCCAAGTTAAAGTGTTTTGATAAAAATACAAGAATAACAATGAACAATGGAACGTATAAAACAATACATGAATTGCAAGTAGGAGAGAATCTTCGTGGCAACCAGTTAATTACCGCAAAAATTGTAGTTGAAACTAATGGTTCTGTTATGTATAATTTGAATGGAGTTATAGTTTCAGATTCTCATCTTGTCAAATATAACAATACATGGGTGCGTGTAGACGAACACCCTATCGCGGTTAAAATAGAACAATATAGCGAGCCTTATTTATATTGCATTAATACTGAAAATAAAGTAATTGAAATTAATGGTAATGTATTCACTGATTGGGATGAAATATATGACGATGAATTGGAAAAAATCAAAAATATAAAAATCAAAAACGTGATGTTTAATTGCAATAAGACATTGAATTATAGCATGGATGACTTAAACGTAAATAATTTAGATATTCATAGATATTTAGATGGAGGTTTTGAAAAAAATACAGAAGTCACATTGAAGAATGGTTTTATTAAAAATATTAAAAATGTTTCTATAGGAGATGTTCTTGAAAATGGTGAAAGAGTCTATGGATGTGTTGAAATAGATGGAGCCAATTTACTAGAACAAGCAACTTATAATTTAGCAAAAAATAGAAATGTAATCGGTGGGTCCAACTTAAATATATGCGACAAATCATTGGGATTTACTTCTACTTTGGAACTGGATAAAAAATACAAAAGGTTTAAGGTTGATTGTGAAACTAGTGATAAATTATATCATTTATTGACCGACAATGAAACATTTTTTATAAGTGGAATTAAATTTTATGATTATAATTCTTGCATTGACCTTTTTTTAGAAAAATATAGAGGAAAATTATTATCTATGAAATATGTATAATGGATATTTCTATTCTTGGTTTTAAATTAAATTTGGAAGTTTTAATTCTAATTGGCATTGTTTATTTAATTATGGTAATACATACAGTTTGTGGATGTTCTAGTATTTTTGGTAAGAGAGAAGGAATGGATACTTTAACTCAACCATTCCCTGCACCTGCTCTTCCTGATAGTGATGATGTATCTACTATGAAAACCCCTGAACCAGTACCTGCACCAAGCAGTACAAATTCAACTTCAGGTGGTTCAAAAAAAACAGCGGCTACCGAGGGGTTTTCAGGTGCTAATACTAATTATGGGGAATCAGCATCTTATCCAATGGTGCAAACAACTTATTTGGATGCTTCAAAATGGGGCAGTCCTGATTTGGCCATCATTCCAGGCAAGCCTATTCCAAAAGCTGCTCAAGCTATTATTGACCGTCCTAATCAATCTTTGCCACTGCCAGAAGGTCAGCTATCCTTGTTTGATAATATGCCATTCAGTCCTGAATGCTGCCCCACAGCGTTTTCGAGTAGCATGGGTTGCGCATGCATGAATTCTTCCACATATAACTACTTGATAACTCGTGGGTCAAATAATGTACCATATTCAGAATATTAACACCATAAATTAAAAATAATTATACTAGAAAAAATAAATATAATTATTTATAACTCAAACATGTTTTTCTAATAATTTCCCCTTACCATCATAAACCCATATTTCATAATTATACCCTAATTCTTTTGCAGCGTTTTGTTTCAAAAAAATATTATCCTCTTTCTTATTGAATGTCCACGTAGATTTACATTCAATACAAAGATTTTTACATGGTATAAAAATATCAACGTAATGCCTATGTTTTTTACCAGTTTCATCAATATACCAAATTGTAGGGACATTTTTAGCGCCTACTACAATGTCATTCTCATCAGTTAAATCATGTTTTATTAAATAATCTAAAGCAATAGGTTCTGTTCCTTGGACGTTTACAATTTTTCCGGAAGGAAATTTATATTCTTTCAACGTGTAAGCATTTTTTGAGGCCTTTTCCATAATATCTGCATTCTGACTGGAATATTCTACACCATATTTATTCAAACATGTTTGTTTGGATTTTTCTTTGAATTCTTTACTTTGTGTAGCATATTCTACACCATATTTTTTAATACAAGTATCTTTACATTTGTCTCTAATATCTTCTGATTTTACAGTATATTCAACCCCATATCTAGCCATATTTGTTTTTTTAACTTTATCCATAATTTCTTGACATTGTAGCGGACTTTGAACCCCATATTTTTCTAAACAGGTTTGTTTGCCTTTTTCTCTAAATTCGTTTACTTGAAGCGTATGTTCTACACCATATTTTTCCATATTATTAGTTTTTATCTTATTCATAACTTTGTCTGATTGTGATGGATGTTCAACACCAAAATTTTTCATACACGTTTCCTTTTTCTTATTTTTTATTTCTTCACATTGAGAAGGATGTTCAACACCATAATGTTTCAAATAAGTTTGTTTCTTTTTTTCCTTTGTTTCTTTTGTCATTAAATGGTGCTCAACTCCATATTTTTTTAAACTAGTTTCTTTTAATTTTTCCTTTATGATTTGTGACTTTGCAGGGCGTTCAACACCATATCTCTCTAAATTAGTTTTCTTTATTTTTTCTTGTATGTCGCTATTCTGTGAAGCATATTCAACACCATATTTCTCTATACAAGTTTGCTTTATTTTTGCTTTTATTAAATCGCTTTTAAGTGGATTTATATTACCAAATTTTGCCAAACACGTTTTTTCAACCTTTATCCTACCAAATTTTTTAGCGCAATCTAAACAATAACCATTTGTTTTAACTAATGAGCGAAAACTTTTGCTAAAATGATTTGTACAATTTTCTCCAAGACACATACCTTGAACCATAAAAAATACATTTACCCTTTCTTTGGAATAGTCTGAATTCAAAACGATTTTATTCTTTTCGCAAAAATCTTGAAGTGCTGTATAGTTGTACAACATTATAACTATCTTATATATTTACTAAATATTATTTTATATAGTTTTCGGCGAAAACTATATAAAATGTCTAAACATTTTGAATTTCTAATTCGGTTAGTTTATCCTTTTCTTTCTTTTTTAGATAAGCATTTCTGGCCCATTTCTTTTTTTGTTCTGGTGTTGGTGTATAATTAGTTTTTTCCTTATATTCTTTTACCTTTTGTTTAATTTCTTCTTTATGATTTTCGTAATATAACTTTTTATTAGAAGGAGCCGTATATTTTTTAAGATGTTCTTTAGTCTCTAATAATTCATTTTTTAATCTTTCATTTTCTTCTTTCAAAAGTTGTATTACCTTGTCGTGTTCTTCGTTATTCATTAAGGTAATATGATAAAATTTTTTTATATAATTTTAACTAATCAAGTTTTTCAAAAAGATAAAACAAAAATCACAAGGTTTGGCTCCACATTTTCAAAGGTGGATAAAACTTGGAGACATTGCTATTCCGCAAATACCATCATCATTTTCTGAATCACTGCGTCCAATTTTTACATAACCATCTTCGCCCCAACTAGTTGACCATGAATTTTTGACCAACCAATATTTTTTACCATCGTCTTCCCCATACCCTACAATTACAACACCGTGATCCAATTTTGTTCCACATTCAGTAGAATCTAAAATACCTCCTGAATAAAATTGAAAATATCTTGTATCGGCTTCAATTGCAACAGCCACAGGTTGTTGAGATACTGCAATTTTAAGCAGAATCTCATTTTTTGGAGTAACATCACTACAAGATGAACTGATTAGTTTTATAGCACTTGTGCATTTTTTACTTTCACAAGTGCCTTCTACTTTTGTTGTTCCGGATACATATGGATAGTCTGAAGAAGCACATAGACCATTTTCAATTACAAATTTAAATGCGCCGTCCATTTGTCCACCACTGCAACCGTGACTTCCATAATTAAACCCTGTTGCGCAATCAACTAATTCTTGCTCAGATAAATCAATTAGTTTACCGGTGGAAATAGCCCAAGCGCCTTCAGTGGCAGCAGTTGATGAAAATGCCCAACAACTCCCACATTGTCCTTGATCTTTAACAGAAGTAACAGCTCCTTTTTTTCTCCAATCAAGTGAAACAGGTAAATCCTTAGTATTGATATTTACATCAGCCGAAGAAAAAGGTTTGCAACCATATCTATTTGATTCCAATAGACCAGTTACATATAATTCTTTGAATTCATTTGATGTCAAATCAGCAAAACGATTTACACTTAAAGTAAAATTGAAGTTTGTTTGCGAATTGTGAGAAATAATGTTATGAAGATTAGTGCGGAAAATTTCAAAACGTGATTCAAATTCTTCTAAAGAGTAATATACCTTGTTATGCGTTTTTTGAAAATTTAGAAATTCATTCCATTCTTGTTCTTCTGTTAAATTTAAAGCTGATGATATTTTTAGATTTGAAGATAAAAATATAAATAAAAGGAAAAATACTTTTGCTAATAAATTCATTTATATTTGTTGTTATATAATTTAACAATATGTTTTTATATTCCTATAATATATAATTAAATAATCAAATAATCAAATGAACACTTCATGTAAAAATGAACCATTATCACTAAATGACAGAGAAATTTCTTTAGATATGAAAAATGATGATGGCAGTGTAATTGTTAAAAAAAACAATGTATTGAACAACCTAAAAAAAGGGCCTAAATTATTGTATAACACTACAGTGGGAGAAATAAAAAATGGAAGAATACCTATAATTGATAGTGCATATAGAACCATTTATAGAAAATCGTTAAATCCAAATAATTCAAAAGGGTCAGATGTTTTTCAAAAAAGTGAAGGATATTATAGATTGGGTGGAAAGTATTGTTCACGTCGCAAAAGAAAAAATAAAAATAAGACAAAAAAGAATAAGACAAAAAAGAATAAGACAAAAAAGAATAAGACAAAAAAGAATAAAAAATAGTTTAATAAAATTCTAATATATCTATATTATATAAATTCAATTATATAGATATACACATGGTAAAAACTAGTAAAAATATATCAAAAAGAACAAATAGACAAAACAATAAAACTAAAAAAATTCGTTATAAATTAAAAGGAAACGAGTTAATATTAAGAAAAGATTGTCCAATTGGCCTGAAACCTTTTGAAAAAAAGTATCAAAAAGAATTTAAAACAAATAAGTTGTATAATTTATCTACTCATAAATTTACAAAATTATTGTTATCTAAATTTGCTCCTTCAAAAATAAAGCCACAAAATGATTATTATTCTTATATTAATTATAAATGGCTTGAAAATGTAGCATTAGAAAAACAACAGAAATATATTGTTCAGGTGGATGATTTTAGATTAACACAAGATAAGGTATATCATGAGTTACATGACATTATAATTGATTATATTAAAAACAATGATACAAAATTATCAAAAATTATGAAAAACTATTATGATTCTGTTATAAATATGAATTCAATTCGTGACAGTAAAATTAAATCTAAGGAATCAATTGCTTCAATTGAAGATATGATCAAGCAAGGAAATCCGTGGAAATTATTGGCTAATATAAACAAAAGTTATCTGTACAATTATTTGGCACCATTTGTTTTTATGGTAAGTCCTGATGATAAACATTCTACTATTTTTAGAAGTTATATTAATCCACATCAATTTATATTATTAGATTTAAATGTTTATTATGATGATGGTACAGAGGTAGAATATAAAAAAAATTATAGAAATAAATTCAAAAAATTTTGTAGAGATTTATTTAATTTATGTTTGGGGAAAGGGCATGGATATAATACTGACGACGTATTTAATACTGAAATTGAAATATTTGATACTTTGGGCTGTCAAGCTATAACTACCAAAGAAAAAAGTTACAATAAAGTTTCAAAAAGAGAAGCGATTGAAAAATATAATTTTGATTGGGACGAATTTTCTAAACAATTGGGGTTTACTAGTACTCCTGATTTTGTAATTACTTCAAGTTTGAATTATTTAAAATGCGGCACTGAATTATTTTTAAAAAATTGGAATTCTGATAAATGGAAAAGTTATTGGATATACATTCATTTACAAAGTATTTGTAGACTTACTAGAAAATGGGAGAATTTGTATTATAATTTTTTTGGTAAATTTGAAAGAGGTCAAGAAGCTATTAATCAAACAGATGCAGTAAGTTCATCGTTGTATATGTCAATACCTTTCAATAGTTTTTTATCTCAAAAATATGTTGAAAAATATTCTGATCCTGCAAAAATAGAATATGTTAAAATATTATGTAATGATTTAAAATTAGTTTTCCACAGAATAATGTCCAATAATAGATGGTTGTCGCCTTCTACAAAAAAATACGCACTATATAAATTGAGTAAATTAAATTTTACGATTGGTTATCCTGAAACAGTTCGTGAAGATCCATTATTAGATTATAATCATTCATTGTATCATAACATATTATTAATCAGCAAATGGCGAAATGACAAATTTATTCAATTGGAAGGGAAAGAAGTTATTGATTTACCTTTTGTAGATTATTCTCAATACCCATTGAAAATGACTGGAAATCAACCATATATAGTAAATGCGTCTTATACACCTTCAAAAAATCAAATCTATATTAATTTAGGATATATTCAAAAACCTTTTGTAGACTTAGATGAACGTGGTATAGAATATAATTTGGCTCATTTGGGATTTACCATAAGTCATGAAATGTCTCATGGTTTTGATGATTGGGGTAGTCAATATGACGCATACGGTAATTTGAATGATTGGTGGAATGAAGAAGATAAAAAGAAGTTCAAAGAAATACAAAATGATGTTGTTGAACAATATGAAGAATTTGCTGCAAGAGATGGTATTAAATTTGACGCATCTATTGGTATTGGCGAAGATTTGGCGGATATTTCGGGAATGGCGATATGTGATAAATATTTAAAAGATTACCAAGATAATAATAACGATTTAATACCTATTAGATATGATTCTTATGAAATATTCTATATATATTTTGCATTTCAACAAAAACAAAAGGTGTCTAAAAAAGCATTAACTGCCCAATTAAAAACAAATCCTCATCCATTGGATAAATATAGATGTAATGTTCCATTGTCGCGTTCGTTAATTTTTAGATCAGTCTATGATGTTAAAAAGGGCGATGGAATGTGGTGGAAAAATACAGATACTGTATGGTAAGTTGCGAGAAAGGATTCAATAGCCACTCACTGAAAAAAGCGAACTATCACTTTGATGTTTGGCAAATTTTGCAATATTCAATTGTTTGTGATCTATCAGGGTCTATATCTATAGAATCCGTAATCCATTCGTGATTGCAAATAGATATTAGTTTTGTCCTAATTTTTTCATTTAAAAAAATAAGTTGTCTTAAATGTTCATCTTGTTCGTTAAGATTATCATTAATTTCTGTTATATCTTTGTTATATTGCGAAACATCTTCGTTTACATTAAGACTTGTATCAATTAAATTCAAAATAGTTTCTTCTTTCATTTTCGCATAATTGTTATTGATTTCTTTTAAATACGCGACGTTGTAATCGTTTTCATTTTTCATTTTTAATAAATAATCTATATTCATTTGACTATTATTTATTAAAATATATAAAAAAATATTTATATTATTTTACAAAAGAATTTACATTTCAAAACCTTCTAAAAGCAGGAGGGATCCATAAGGGAACCTAGGTTCCCTTACCTAGACATACATATTATACAATGCCGATACATTCTCTTTGTTCACTTTAATTAATTTATCTACAATCTCTTTGTTAATAGTCAATGGAAACTCAACTTTAATTGACATATCTTCTTCAAATAAGTTAGTATCTGGTTTCATCAAACGATACAGATTCAACTTTGTATGAATTATTTCTAGACAACGCTTCAAGTTACGAACGCCATCTTCTTTATTACAATGAGTATCTACTAAATATTGAATCACTTCATCAGGTATAATGATTTCATCTGTATTGAATCTAACCTGTTCGCGGATTTTTGGTAATAAATAGTTGTTTGCAATTTGAGTCTTTTGTTTTTGGTTATATCCTTTTGTTTGAATGCGATACATTCTATCTTTTAAGATTGGATTGACTTTGGATTCGTCGTTATAACTGAATATAAACAAGCATTTGCTTAAATCAAAATTAATTTCTGCAAAATATTTGTCATGAAATTGACTATTTTGACTTGTATCTGTTAAATGAGTCAAAATACCTGCGATTTCTTCGCCTCTTGGAGTATCACTAATTTTATCCAATTCATCAAAATATATAACAGGGTTCATGCATTTGCTATCAATTAAAATTTGAACTATTTTACCCCATGTACTACCTTCATAGGTATAAGAGTGACCTTCTAAAAAGCTACTGTCTGTTGCACCACCTAGAGCAATAAATGCAAAAGGTCTATTCAAAATTTTACTTATACCCTCTTTTACAAGAGATGTTTTGCCTGTTCCTGGGGGTCCATGAATTGCAATCGCTGTACCGATTGCTTTTGGATTGGTAAGAAGTTGACCTAACATTTGCATAATTTGCATCTTTGCGTCATTTAAACCGTACACTGCTTCGTCAAGCGTCTTTTGAGCATTTTCCATGAATTCGTGACATTTGTCTACACCGTCTTCAATGCTAAATGGAAGCGACTCAAATTTTCCAAATGGGACTCGCATAAATGTATCAACCCAATTTTTTATCTTATAAAATTCACCACTTCCAGGTTCCATGTATTTCAACGAGTTGATTTTTTTCATAGCGGCGCCTTTGAATAAAGTTGGAATATCGGATTCTAAAAGGGTCATTCTATATGGTTTTTCAATACGTGTTATTTTATTGATTTCCTTTAATTCTTTGATAATTTTCTTTTGATTGTCTATTTCTAAATTTTCAAAGAATTTATAATCGTTCATAGTATTTTTGTCTTTAACAATTTTTCTGAAAATTCTACCATTTTTTGCCTTTTGTTTTTTCATTTTCTTCTCTTGTTTTGATTTTGATTTTTTAATGTCTTCTTCACAAAGTTCAACGCACTTTTGTAATAATTTATTGTTATTTTCTTGCACCATCATTTCTTTTAATTTTTCCAAAACGGATACGTTGTTGTTGTTGCACGGATTTGTATCGTTGGTGGCTTCATTTGATGTTTCACTATTTTTAAGAACATTTTTCAGTTTTTCAATAATATTATCATCGTCTTCCTTTTTTGATGTTTTTTTGCCTTTTGATTTTGGTAACATTTCTTTTTTACCCTTAGCTTTATTTTTAGATTTTTTGACTATTACTTCTTCCTCTTCATCATCATTTTCATCATCATCTTCTTCATCCTCTTCTTCATCCTCGCTTGATGATGCAGATGAAACAGAAACATCTTCATCTTCAGTTTCCTCATCATAATCTTCGTCGTCATCATCTGAATCATAATCCCATTCATCTTCATCTTCATCTTCATCTGCTCCTCCAATTGTAAAGATAATGTTTAATTTTTCACTTCCTTTTTTATGTGTTCCTTCATCATCATCATCATCATCATCGTCATCATCTTCATCTTCCTCCTCTTCAGATTCAGATTCAACAACTTTCTTTGATTTTTTTGATTTTTTATCAGGTTTAGATTTGTTTTTTTCAGAAGTTTTATTTTTAGTTTTTTTATCTTTAGAATTAGTCTTACTTTTTGCTTTTGCTTTAGCTTTAGAACGCGTAATGATTTCTTCGTCATCATCATCTTCGTCCTCTTCATATTCTTCGTCATCATCATCTGTTTCCCATTCTTCATCATCATCTGCTTCTTCAAGTTGTTTATGAAGTTTTTTAATTTTTTCACCAGCAGCAACTTTTTTATCTAAATGTTTTGAAGGAAATATTTTGGATAAGAATTTTCTGTATTCATGAACATCCATTTCATCGCTGTCACTTTCACTGATAAAATCTTCTCCGTCATCGTCAGAATCAACGACCTTCTTCTTTTTCTTGGAAAGTTCCTCGGTTTTCTTGGTGTTTTTCATTTGTTCCTTTTTTGCAGATAGTTTGTTTGAAATTTCTCTTGTCATTTTATTTTGTATTATTATTTTAATATAATTTTTAAATAATTATCAATTTTATTTTTAATAGATAATTATTTTCTACGACCTAATATTTTTTTACCTTTTGTAAAATAATTAAATGCTATATAAAGCAAATAAAATACAATGGCTAAAAAGAAGAACATCATTATTATGTTGACTAATTTTGTGATAGAACAATAGAATGAATTACTATTTGCGTCACAGTGAACAGTTGAACCAAACATTCCAAAAATACCTGAACCCATAATACCGCCATTATTTGGTGTTGTATTGTTGTTGTTTTTTACGCTAATTTTTCCTTTTCCCATTTATTTATATATTATTACAATTATAAAAACAATTTAAAAGTTTCATTTTAAAATAAAATTGATTATAAAACAATCTAAATATATTTATATAAACAAAAGAAGAGATGCCGAGAAATACTATTGCGAGTAATAATTCAAGTAATTGTTCTAAAATTATTGGAATTCAGTTTAGTATTTTATCTCCAGATGAAATCAGAAAGGGTTCGGTAGCTGAGATTACAAGTAGAGATACATATATTAACAACAAACCTGTCATTGGTGGTCTGTTTGACCCTCGTATGGGAGTTTTAGAAGCTGGTCTAATTTGTCCTACAGATGGTTTAGACTATATGACAACTCCTGGCTATTTTGGTCACATTGAATTAGCGCGTCCTGTATTTTACATACAATATTTGAGTACCATCTTGAAATGCTTGCGTTGTGTGTGTTTTAAATGCAGTAAACTGCTAGTTAGCAAGCAAAAATATAAACAAGCATTAAATTTACAAGGTGAAAACAGATGGAAATATGTATTTAAATTGTGTAGTTCAATGAAAAGATGTGGTGAAGATACTGAAGATGGTTGCGGTTGTCTTCAGCCAACCAAAATTAGAAAAGAGGGTTTAGCAACTATTTATGCTGAATGGGTTAGTGCTAGCGCAGAGAGTGAAAATATCATAATTAAATTGACACCTGAAATGGTTTTAAAAGTATTCAAGCGTATTTCTGATGAAGATGTTTCATTTATGGGTTTTAGTCCTATTTGGTCAAGACCTGATTGGATGATTTGTCAAGTCATGTCTGTGCCTCCTCCTGCAGTGAGGCCTTCTGTAAAACATGACGCTCAACAGCGCTCTGAAGATGATTTAAGTCATATTTTGGTGAATATTATTAAAACAAATAAAACGTTACAAGAAAAATTACAAAATAATGCTCCTGCAAATGTCATTGATGACTGGACTACTGTCCTGCAATACTATGTGTCTACTCAAGTGGATAACAAGATTCCCGGTGTTGCATCCGTTGCACAGCGTTCAGGTCGTCCTTTGAAGTCAATTAAAGATCGTTTGAATGGTAAAGGTGGTCGTATGAGAGGCAATTTAATGGCGAAACGTGTAGACTTTAGTGCGCGTTCTGTTATTACAGCTGATCCGAATATTTCAATTCGTGAATTGGGTATTCCTATGAAAATTGCTAAAAATATTACCAAGCCTGTTACTGTCAACAAATTGAACCGGGCATTTTTGACAAAATTGGTGCAAAATGGCCCGGATGAATGGCCTGGTGCAAAGATTTTGGAAAAGAAGAATGGCGAGTCAATTACTTTGCGTAATATTGACCGTAATTCTATTGTGCTTGAAGAAGGCGATATTGTGCACAGACATATGATGGATGGAGATGCTATTCTGTTTAATAGGCAACCTACTTTACATCGTATGAGCATGATGTGTCATATTGCTAGAATTATGAAACGTGGCGACACGTTTAGAATGAACGTGGCCGATACAAAACCATACAATGCCGATCGAATAATTGTGACGAAATAACGTCACAAACCGTCGTGGTTGGCAACAGAGAGCGTGAAAAGCGTGAAACTCTCTAGTGAATAAATCAATATAAATTTAAGGTAAATAATATAAAAAAATAATACATGATATTTATATGGAAGAGACGAAACTGGAAATTGTCTGTTGTTCTAAATGCAATACTGAAAAAAGTATTACACGATTTCCAAAAAATCGTAAACAATGTAAAGATTGTGATAATGAGATTAAGAGATTAAATTATTTGAATGATGAAGAATATCGTAATAAAAAAAATGAACAAAGGCGTTTACAGTATAATAATAACCAAGAGTATCGTAAATTACTAATTAAAAGAGCAACTGATTATAAACACAATAAAGTTATTGAAAGACGGAAAGTAAAAGAGGAACAACAAGAAACAATCGGACAAGACAATAAGTTATGTAAATATTGCAATGAAATTAAAAATAAAGAAAGATATAGACATAACCGTTTGAAATGTAAAGATTGTGAAAGAGATGAGCCTTTAGATAAATTAAAAAGAGTCATACGAAGCAGGATTTTTATTGCCATGAATCATAAAAAAGATCATACATTTGAATATTTGGGTTGTAAATCATCCGATTATTTGAATTGGTTACTATATAATGATAATGGTTACACTCTTGAAAATCGCGGGAAAGAATGGCACATTGATCATGTAATACCTCTTTCAAAATTTAATTTACAAGATGAAGGACAACAAAAAATAGCTTTTAATTGGAGAAATACGATGCCTCTATCTGCAAAAGAAAATTTGTCAAAAAATAATAAAATCTTAAAATCTCAAATTGAAGAACATCTAAAAAATTTAAAAAAATATCATGAAAAAAATAACATAGTTTTACCTGAAGTATATATTGATTTATTTGCAAAATACCTTGATGACGGGGACACCTTAAAGTTATCACTACCACTCACTACAGGAAACGTCTGTGAGGATCTCGGTTAATAGCCGACAGCCGAAGGTAATAAAGTGATAAATGATAGTTTTTATTTATTTATAAAACTAGAAATAGGCAATCCGCAGTGTTACTTCCTAATTCCGTTATGATAAGGATATGGAAGGCATTCAGAGACTGAACGGGTATTGGTCAGTAATGAAGAGCTAATCACTCTGAACTGGCTTAAGATACAGTCCGACCCTTTGGGAAACCCTAGGGATAATATCGTTCGACGGAGATGAAATGAATTTACACATGGCACAGGACCCAGAGTCCGAGGCCGAATTAAGAAACTTAGCAGCAGTTCCTTTTCAAATAATTAGTCCAGCCAATAATTCATCCATTATTGGCATTTATCAAGACTCTATGCTTGGCTGTTATCAATTCACAAGAAAAGACGTGAATTTTACACCAAGAGAAGCAATGAATATCTTGATGATGTTTGACGGAATTAATGAAAATGAATTGCTAGCTGACTATGAAAAAAATAATAAAATATCAAGTTTCAATATTTTAACACAAATCACACCACCACTCTCTTTGAAATACAAGACCAAAGGTTTTGTTGAAGACAAAGACGATTACAACACAACCAAGACAGGAGTTTTGGAAATCATTGATGGCGAGTATATTCGCGGCCAAATGACCAAAGATGTTCTTGCAGCAGGCTCAAAAGGTCTACTGCACAGAATCTGCAATGATTATGGCAATATGGCCTCTGCCAAATACATTGATGATTTACAAAATGTCATTACTGAATACATGAAAAGTAGTGGTTTCAGTGTAGGAATTAGTGATTTAATATCCGATAAAAAAACAAATGACGAAATTATTGACGTCATCACAAAAAAGAAAACCGATGTCAAGAATCTAATTGACCAAACACAAATAGGAATTTTTGAAAATAATACAGGTAAAACAAATGAAGAGGAGTTTGAAACTCAAGTAAATAATATTTTAAATCAAGCAACATCAGAATCAGGTAAAATTGGTTTAAAAAGTCTTGGTGTAAATAACCGTTTCGTTACTATGGTAAAAGCAGGTTCAAAGGGTTCAGACCTGAACATCTCCTTTATGATTTCATGTCTAGGACAACAAAACGTAGATGGTAAACGCATTCCATATGGTTTTGAACATAGAACATTACCACACTTTTCCAAATTTGATGACTCGCCAGGTGCACGTGGATTCGTAGAAAGTTCTTACATCAATGGTTTATCGCCACAAGAATTGTTCTTCCACGCTATGGGTGGTCGTGTTGGTTTGATTGATACAGCTGTTAAATCAGTTACATGGGAAACACCTATAGTAATTATTGAAAATAGACAAGCTAAGTATACTGAAATCG
>Ga0209400_1000747_pt1 | contig 28258 bp, 30 predicted proteins | sample M_130807_EF_Meta_FD_187313 | JGI IMG/M metagenome (GOLD analysis project Ga0209400, IMG submission 187313) | Freshwater microbial communities from Lake Montjoie, Canada to study carbon cycling - M_130807_EF_MetaG (SPAdes) (version 2) | ecosystem: Environmental > Aquatic > Freshwater > Lake... | reverse complement strand
CCGGAACTAGATCTGGTTCTGGGAAGTAACGGTAGTCATCAGCATCAGACTTAGGTCGTCCTGCACTTGTTGACCCCTTGTCTTCATGCCAGTGTCTAGTTTCCTGAGTGATAGAGCCACCAGCAGAGAGGATTGCTGCTTGTCTTTGGATTTCGTATCTGACTGCACGTTCGATGGATCTCAGTGAGTTAACGTTCTTAGTCTCTGTTCTGGTGCCAAGTTTCTCTTGACCGTGAGGTCTAATCGAAACGTTAGCATCACAGCGAACATTTCCTCGTTCCATACGAGCATCGCTAACACCAAGAGCTTTCACAATCTCTCTAATGGAACGAACATATGCTGCTGCTAGTTCAGGGGCTTCTGCACCTGCCCCAAATACTGGTCGGGTAACAATCTCAACAAGAGGAACACCAGCACGGTTGTAATCAACTAGTGAATACTCGGCACCTTGGATACGACCGGTTGCACCACCGATGTGAGTTAGCTTTCCAGCATCTTCTTCCATGTGTGCTCGTTCAATTAGCACTGTGAACTTGTTGCCACTTGGAACTTCAACCTCTAGCTGACCATCAAAGGCGATTGGATCTCTGAACTGTGAAGTCTGGTAGTTCTTAGCTAGATCTGGGTAGAAGTAGTTCTTTCTTGAGAATCCACCTGTTGGTGTGATCTTGCAACCAAGAGCGAGACCAATGGAGATAGAAGATTCAACAGCTTTACCGTTTACCACTGGAAGTGAGCCAGGTAGTCCAATACAGATTGGGCAGACATTGGTGTTTGGTTCATCACCAAAGTCATTCTTACAGCCACAGAACATCTTGGTGTTGGTGTTTAGTTCAATGTGAACTTCCAGACCAATGACTACCTCATAAAGCTCTAGAGCTTTGTCGTAGTCCATAAGGTTTGCTTTAGCCATTAGTTACCCTCCAACTTAGGTGCGAAGTCCATCATGCGCTTACCCCAGATGCCTTCGAGGATCCCCTCAAGAGCGGCTCCCACTTCATAAAGCGCCGCATCTTTGTGAGCAGGAGCTAGGAACTGGATACCAACAGGCAGGTTATCCTCATCAGCTAGACCAATAGGAACAGAGATACCTGGAATACCAGCAAGGTTTGCTGGGATAGTTGCAATGTCATTTAGATACATAGCCAAAGGATCAGCTACCTTCTCCCCGAACTTGAATGCTGTGGTTGGCGCTGTAGGGGAAACAAGAACATCTGCCTTCGAGAAAGCTGCGTCAAAGTCTCTTTGAATAAGAGTTCTTACCTTTAGAGCAGCACCGTAGAACTTATCGAAAGAACCAGCAGATAAAGCGTAAGTTCCAAGAATGATTCTGCGCTTAACTTCAGGACCAAAACCTGCTTCACGAGTTGCTGCCATTACTCGCTCAATAGTTGGGTTACCCTCTGGGGTTACTCTCATACCGAAACGGACAGAGTCAAACTTAGCTAGGTTACTCGAGGCTTCAGCAGGAAGGATTAGGTAGTAGGCATCAATTGCATATTCAAAAGATGGGCAATCAACTTCAACAATCTCTGCCCCTGCATCGGTAATTATCTTTAGTGCCTCAGCAAATCTGTTCTGCACACCTTGCTGGAAGCCAGCACCAGATAGCTGCTTGATCACACCAACCTTTTTGCCCTTTAGAGATCCTGATTTAGCTGCTTCAACCATTGAACCTAGAGAATCTTTTAGTGAAGTGCTATCTCTCGGGTCATAGCCACCGATTACATCTTGCAGGTAGGCAGCATCTAGAACATTTCTTGCTACAGGCCCTACCTGATCAAGTGAAGATGCGAGAGCAATCAAACCGTATCTTGATACAGCACCATAGGTTGGTTTGATTCCAACGGTTCCAGTAACAGCTCCTGGGAATCTAATTGATCCACCGGTATCGGAACCAATTGCTAAAGGTGACTGGAATGAAGAAACTACAGAAGATGAGCCACCACCTGAACCACCAGGGATTCTTGAGAGATCCCATGGGTTCTTGCTTGGTCCATACGCTGAGAACTCGGTTGATGAACCCATGGCAAATTCGTCAAGGTTGGTCTTACCAAGAATTGGCATCATCTCTTGACGCAGCTTGGTAACCACAGTCGCATCGTAAGGTGCGATCCAACCCTCAAGAATCTTGGATCCTGCAGTGGTTGGCGCATCGGTTGTGGTTAGGTTGTCCTTGACCGCGATTGGAATACCAGCTAGGGCAGGCAAGCTCTCGCCAGCTGCTCTTCTGCGATCAACTTCCTTGGCAACAGCCAAAGCGTTATCTGTAGTTAGGTGCAGGAAGGAGTGCACTGCATCGCCTACCTTGGCAATCTGGTCAATGTGAGCCTGAGTGATCTCTACCGAGCTAACTTCACCCTTCGAGAGCATATCGACTAGTTCAGAGGCGTTTTTTCTAATAAGTTCAGACATTTGGCTTACTCCTCGTCCAAGATAGCCGCAACACGGAAACGACCCTGGCCTTGGTCAGGAGCGCCTGAAAGAGCCTGTTCTTGGCTCAGGGAAGGCTCAATTACGTCTTCTCTAAAGACATTTGAGAGTGGAATTGGATGGCTGGTAGAGGGGGTGTTTTCGTCTATGGCTGAAGATATCTTGGCTACTGAATCTAAAATCACGCCCAGTTGTTCTGTAAATCGAACGACTTCAGACTCATCGAGCTCGATTCTGGCCAAGTTGGCTAGATGTCGCACTAAATCAGGGGTCACATCTGACATTGGGTTCCTCAAACAGTTCTTGTGGGCAGGTCTTCTAAGTATATCGGGGCTTAACCAATTGCGCTTACTCGACTAAACTTACATAGTTGCTAAGCATTCTATGTTTGGTATTTTGCTTGCCTCAGGAGAATAAAAAGATGGCTGAAGAAGAGAACTACGACAAAGTTTTGCGTGGCTACGAACGCGAATCCTTTGATGTTGTTAAGCGCGGTTACGACCGTGACCAGGTCGACAAGGCTATGGAAGAGATGCGCCTTGAGATCGAACACCAGGCCACATACAACGAGCAGGCAGCTTCTGAGATTTCTATCCTAAAAACCGAGGTCGAAAACCTGAAGGTTCAGGTCAAAACCGGTGGCCCTAATGGCTATGCAGCCCTAGGTGCCCAATTTGAGCAAACTCTTCGCCTTGCCGAAGAACAAGCTAAAAAGATGATTGCAGATGCTGCTCAGGATTCCCTTCGCATTAGAGAAGAAGCCAAAGGTGAGGCAGATGCACTTAAGCGCTCAACCAAAGACAAGTCAGATCGTCTAGTTCAGGAAGCTGAAATCAAACTTGAAGAAGACCGCCTTGAGTTCGAGCGACGACAAGCAGAGCTACTAAATACTGCCGCAGCTAGCGTCAGCGAATCTAACGAACGTATTGAAACTGCTCAGCGTGAAGCTGCCGCCATTAAATCAGATGGTGAAAGATATGCTGCTGAACTTCGTTCCCAGGTGCACCGAGAAACTGAAGAGGCTAGAGCACTAGCTACTGAGCTAAGCCAAAGAACTGCCCAAGCTCGAGTAGATCTAGATGCAGAGCTAAAGGCTAAGCGCGATGAGGCAGAACAAGAAGCTCTTCGCATCTACCAGGCTGCGGTAAGTCAGTCACAGGCTAACACCGAAGAATCCAACCGCTTGCTGGCTGAATCTTCCAAGCGTGCCTCTGAAATGCTCGCCGAAGCTGAAAGAGTTTCTCGAGAAGCGCGTAAATTCCGTGATGAAACTTTGCAGGATTCACAACAGCGTTCAACTGATTTGATTAACCAGTCCCGACGTCGCGCAGAAATCTTATCTCGCAAGGCTCTGGGTTATGCGGAGAACGCAATCAAAGATTCACGTGAACGCTTGACTAAACTTTCCGAAGAGCGTGAAGAAGTTGCTGACTTCCTCGATTCAATGAGTAAGTTGATGTCAACTGAAAGCATGGTTGCCGTTGATGAATCAGAAATTGATGAAGGCAAATAGCTAAATTAGCTTCTGAGCAAATTCTTCTTCAGAAACAACAGGGACGCCAAGGCTTTCCGCTTTGGTTAGCTTTGACCCAGCATTCGCGCCAGCAACGACAAAAGCAGTGTTCTTAGAAACACTTGATGCAGCTTTACCGCCATTGGAAATAATTAATTCTTCGATTGACTCTCTGGTGTAATTTTGCAAAGTTCCAGTCACGACGATGCTCAAACCAGAGAACACTCCCTCAGCAGTACTGGCCGCGCCAGGACCTGAGTGACCTGGAATTTCAAGCAGCACTCCAGCCTTACGCCAAGACTCAACTAGATCTTTATGCCAATCAACCTTTATCCATTCCAGAAGTGATTGAGCCAGAATTGTTCCAACACCATCTACTTGAGAGAGTTCCTCTTCAGTCGCGTTAAAAATATTGTCCAAAGAACCAAAGTGGCTAGCTAGTGACCTGGCTGCAACTGGACCAACATGCCTGATGGAAAGTGCAACGATAAATCTCCACAATGGCTTGGTTTTAGCATCCTCTAGATTCTTCAGCAACTTAATCGCAACCTCAGCAGGAACAGTTTCACCTTTGACACTCTTACTGAAGAACTGCACAACTTTAGGTTTTCCGTCTTCATCCAGTTTTGGTGTGCCGGTATCTGGATCTAAAACGTATGTCTTGATAGGTAGCAACTGCTCCATGGTTAGATTGAACAGGTTAGCTTCTGACACTAAAGGAGCAACTTTAGGTTCTAACGGTTGAGTGAGAGCAACTGCCGCCACATAACCAAGTGCCTCTATATCTAGCACTCCCCTACAGCCAATGTATGCAACTCGTTCACGCAGCTGTGCAGGACAGTGCTCTGAGTTCTGACAGCGAAGGTCTATATCTCCCTCAGTTGAAGGAGCTAGCGGTGCTTGGCAATCAGGACAGTTGGTTGGCATTACGAAGGCCTTTTCAGAACCATCTCTTAGCTCAACTACCGGGCCTAGTATTTCTGGAATAACATCTCCGGCTTTGCGAAGCACCACGGTATCGCCAATCAGAATTCCTTTGGCTTTCACCACGTCTTGATTATGCAAGGTTGCAAACTCAACTGTTGAGCCGGCTACCTTAATCGGTTCGACCACAGCGTAAGGAGTGGCTCGTCCTGTCCTACCCACCGATACTCTGATGTCTAGCAACTTGGTGTTTACCTGCTCCGGTGGATACTTGAAGGCTATGGCCCATCGAGGTGCTCTTGCAGTAAAGCCAAGTTCTTGCTGAGCGGCCAGAGAGTCAACCTTAATAACTACTCCGTCAATCTCGTGCTCGAGATCGTGCCGCTTGGCTTGGAACTTATCAATGTATTTGACTACCTCAGCTAGCGAGCCGAGAACCTCATACCGCTCTGAAGTAGGTAATCCCCAACTCTTGAGGAGTTCATAGAGATCACTCTGGTTCTTGAACGGTGCATTAGGCCACGCACCGACACCATGGACTAGCATCTGCAGTGGTCTAGAGGCGGTTACCTGCGAATCTTTTTGTCTTAGTGATCCACTGGCCGAGTTTCTTGGATTAGCAAAAGGTGCCTTGCCTTCGGCAACTAGTCCTGCGTTTAGTTTGGCAAAATCTTTGATCCCAAAGAATATCTCTCCCCTAATTTCGACAACATCAGGGATGTTCTTACCCTTTAGCTTGTGTGGGATCTGCTTGATTGTCTTTACGTTGTGGGTGACATCTTCACCAACCACGCCATCACCTCGAGTAGCAGCTGAAACCAATTCACCTTTTTCATAACGAAGATTAATAGCTAAGCCATCTATCTTTAGTTCACAGAGAAACTTCTGCTCCCCTACTCGGTTAGCCCAGTTCGTAAGTTCCTCTACATTGAAAGCATTATCTAGAGACCACATACGATCTAGGTGCTCAACGGGCGAGAAGGTTTCATTAGCTGAACCGCCAACACTTTGAGTTGGACTATCTCCAGTGATTAGTTCAGGGTGCTTTGATTCAAGTAATTCAAGTTCCTGCATTAGAGCGTCATATTGCTCATCGCTAATTAGAACAGTGTTTTCTTGATAGTAGGCACGACGATGTTTGTTTATCTCATCGACAAGAAATGCTATTCGTTCAGTAGGTTTTTCAGACACGTACTAAGCCTAAACAGGGCTTGATACGGTGGCACTGATGCTCGCCGATGCTGTTGAAAAAGAGTCCACAGCAGAAACTGTGTGGTCAATAGTTGTTTGAGCTAACACTCTTGTGCCGAGGTAGATAACCGCAGTTTGCCCAGGGGCAACTCCGAAGATCGGTTCATCACAGCGGATAACCATGCTGCCATCAACGATGGCTACCTGGCAGGCGACCTGTTCACCGTGTGCTCTTACTTGAACGTGGGCTGGGAAGAATGTTTCAGGGTTATCCTTGGGCTTACCGCACCAGGTGAACTTATTTCCGACTAGTTCAACTACCGCAAGTGCTTGCTGAGGACCAACTACGACCCGGTTGGTAGTCACATCAACAGCTAAGACATATCTAGGTTTGCCGTCGGCAGCTGGTTTACCTAACTGCAGTCCTTTGCGTTGACCAACAGTAAAGCCATGTGCTCCAAGGTGTCCACCTAGAACATTGCCTTCCATGTCAACTATCTCCCCTGCGGTATTACCCAATCGATCAGCTAACCAGTCTTGGGTATCGCCTTCAGGGATAAAACAGATGTCATAGCTATCTGGTTTAGCGGCAACTGATAAACCACGCTCGGAAGCTTCTTTTCTAATTAGGTCTTTGCTTGCGGTGTGACCTAGCGGAAACATGGAGTGCTGTAATTGCTCTGCAGTGAGCACCCCAAGAACGTAGCTCTGGTCTTTGGCTAAAGCCATTGATCTGTGTAATTCAAGGTTGCCATCGCTATCGGTGAGGATGCTGGCGTAGTGTCCTGTGCAGACTGCGTCGAAACCTAGAGCTAGACCTTTTTCTAATAGAGCTGCGAACTTGATTCTTTCATTACAACGCATACAGGGATTAGGTGTCCTACCGGACTGGTATTCGCTAATGAAATCATCGACGACCTCGAGTTTGAATCTTTCGCTGAAATCCCAAACGTAGTATGGGATGCCAATCACGTTAGCTGCTCTTTGAGCATCCATGCTGTCTTCGATGGTGCAACAACCTCTAGAACCGGTTCTAAGTGTGCCCGGCATTCTAGATAGAGCTAGATGAACGCCAACCACTTCGTGGCCAGCTTCAACAGCTCTGGCAGCAGCAACGGCGCTATCAACACCACCGCTCATTGCTGCTAAAACCTTCATATGCTAATTCTCTCTTAACTAGTCAAACCAGCGCGTAGTGCGCCTTCGAGTGCAGAAGGAAGTGCAGTCAAGAAAGCATCAACATCCGCATCAGTGCTGTCTTTACCTAGAGTCATTCTGATGCAGCCATTAGCTTGCCTATCGGTTCTACCCATGGCCACCAGGACGTGGGAAGGGCCATTGACTCCAGCTTGACAGGCAGAGCCAACTGAAACACAAACACCTTGCTGATCTAAAAGAAAGAGCAGGGAATCTCCTGAGCAACCATCGAAGGTGAAGTGAGCATTGTGCGGCAATCTTTTGACTTCGTTAGAGGTCTGGTTTGCCTGTGTAGAAATATCTAAAACACCTTGAACCAACCGGTCTCTAAGTGTTTGCAGCCTTTGCATTTCTGTATCAAGTTCAGCTACTGCTAGTTCTGCGGCAACTGCAAATGCTTTGGCAAATGGCGCATTCATGGTGCCTGATCTCATGCCGCGCTCTTGTCCACCACCGTGAATGATGGAAACCAACTTTGTTGCTCGGGAGACTATTAGTGCGCCAACTCCAACTGGACCGCCAATTTTATGAGCTGAAACACTTACTGCCGCCAAGCCAGAGTTTGCAAAGCTGAATGGAATGTGACCAAAGGCTGCGATGGCATCTGAGTGAATCGGAATTTGGTAAGGCTTCGCCAAAGAAACAACAGAATCCATATCTGTTATTACTCCGGTTTCGTTGTTTGCCAACATCAGCGAAATCATTGCAACTCTTGAGTGATTTGTCTTTAGGAAATCATCAAGGTAGACAAGATCAATTTGGCCCTGGTAGTTCACTGGAACCCAAACTAACTCTGCCCGCTCGTGCTTTTCTAACCACTCGATTGGATCAATTACCGCATGATGTTCCGTGGCGGCAGAAATAATGATATTTCGATTACTGTCTTCTGCTTTTCTTTGCCAGTACAAACCCTTAACGGCCAGGTTATTACTTTCAGTGCCACCTGCTGTGAAGATGACCTCACTCCGATTGCAGTCAATAGATTTAGCCAGTGACTCTCGCGCTTCTTCTAAAGTGCGACGAACAGCCTGGCCGGTGCTGTGCACTGAAGAAGGATTTCCGGTGGTTTGTAACTGCTCGATGTAAGCAGCTAACACTTCTTTTCTAAGTGGAGTGGTAGCAGCGTAGTCAAGATAAACAGTCATCGCTAAAACATCTTTGCAGCTAGTAGTTTGCGAGCTTCGATGACGGCAGGGTGGGATTTACCAACCACAACAAACAAATCGATAAACAGAGCAGAGAGTGCTTTTCGTTCATCTGGGTTTGCTTTATCAAACCAGCCAAGAAGTAATTCAAAGGCTTCAGGAGATTGACCGACTGCCAAGTAATAATCTGCTTTACGCATTGCCTGCGCAACATTCTGCGGCTCAACTGATAGTTCAAGTTCAATGTCGCCATTGAAAGTTCGCTCAACTAATTTGACTTGAGCTAGTCTTTCGGCTAGTAGTTCATTATTGGGATTGCTCTTTAGCTCTTCTTCATAAATTTTCACAGCTGCTGCAAAATCGCCTTTATCCATCGCATCAAGAGCTGCCTGTTCAGACTCGGAAAGCTTAGGTTCAGCCTCAGCTGGAGTATCTCCCGCAATCTCTAGAGTCCCGTCTAAGCCCTGTTCGGTAGCAACAGCAACAAGCTTTCCAATGAAGTCAACTAATGAACTCTCCGGCTGATCGCCTTGAAATAGCGGTCTTGGTTCACCTTCAAGAATCACTGCAACAGTCGCTGGCGATTGGACTCCAAAAGCTTGGGCAAGCTTAGGGTTTTCTGACATGTCTACTTTGGCCAGTAGCCATTTGCCAGCTGCGCTATTGGCAAGGCTCGAAAGTTTATCTTTTAGTGAAACGCTCTCCACTGACTCTTGGGTATAGAAAACCACCACCACAGCAACTATTGATGAGATTTCAATAACCGGTTTTAGATTGGTTTCAGCCAGGTCAACAACAAAGGCCGGAACCTTCACTCGGCGGCCACTGTCAACTTGGACCCCGCTGGTGCTGGCTAGTTTTTCTTTAACTACTTTGTTGGCTAACGAAGATAGATCTACACCGCCGCGCATAGCCGAATTCATGTCACTCATCGAATGCTCTTTACGCTCAATAGACCTTGCGAGGCACCGACCAGTCTTACCTTTTCTTCAGAGCCGGCAACTGGAACATAGAACAACAGCATGTTTCCATAGATGATTCTTAGTCCAGTAGAGCTTCCAGGTGAATCCAAAAGCAGCTTTTGGTCCAATAGGTTTACAGAAACAGCCTCGCCTCTGACTTTAGGTTTAATGATTGAGGTGTCATTCATTGAGATAGCTACTAGGCCACCGGATTCAACTGTCAACAAACCTAAAATATTCTTTTCACCAAGACTGTGCTGGAACTTGATAGTTGCGTTTACCTTGGTTGCATCCTGTTTCTGTTTGGTCTGCGATTCAGATAAAGCGGCGTAGAACTCGTCTGAGGTCAAATCAAACTCAGCAGAGTACTTGCTAACTAAACCCTTGTTTAGAACATTGCCGTACTTAAACGGAATGCTCTTCAACGGTGTTACTAGGAAAGTAGTATCTGCTGCCACCGGCAATGCACCAACGGATTGGGCAGCCACGTTTGGAAATCGACCGTTTGGTAGTAGATCAATCAGGTACCAAAGTTTGTAGTTTTCCCTTGGGGTGCGTTGATGTAAGACCATTAGTTGCGGGGTCAGCGTAGTGTCTTCCGATTTGGTAACCACCATGAGAGTTCTTGGTTGCCAACCAAGCCCTGGTGTTGGAATCTCCATCGGCAGGGCAACGGTAATCGGATTAGCTAAAATCGGCGGCAGCTTCGGTATCTTTTTGCTCTTTGATTGCAAGTAGTACTGAACTTTACGAATTCCCAGTGCAGGCCCTGCAACTCTTTCGCTCAGTGTTCGCTCTTCACGAGAACTATCGGCATCCTTGACCTTAGTTGCAACAGCGCTAACTATTCTTTGCAATTGGGCATCGGTGACAACAACATTGACTGCTTCAAACTTTGGTTTCTCGATCGATTCCGATTCAGCCGGAGCAGAACAGCCTGCCAAAAGGGCTAGTGATACCAGGCTTGCCGGGGCAGCCAGCAGTCTTCTGCGCTTGGATTTACCAATCGCTCTGCGGCCACGAACAGGTACTTCTGGCCTGATTTTTCTACGATATTTGGGCCCACTTGGGGATTTTGGGATTCTACGTCTAGGGCCGCGAAGCTTCCTGATATTTCTAAGCGCTAGGTAGTTCATGATTATTGCGCCAAGAAGTAGGACAAGACCACCAAAGATAAGTACTTGTGGCCAATTCACCGGTGGCTTGGCATCCCAAATCACCGCGATCTTCTCTGGGGCTCGGCTAAATCCATTGCTGGCAAGCAAAACTGCGGTGTCATCAAACATAGAGACCACATTGAGAAGCTTCTTTTTGACCGTTAGCTGGCTGCGCCACATGTCACTGCCGGTTGGATCTGAATCTAAGCCACCTGTTGTTACTTGAGTGAATTTAGGTTCTAAACTCTCTACTTCCAGCCCCAGACGAACGTGGTTAGAGGTTCCAATCCAGTCCTGAACGTCTCGTTCGCTGCCATCGGCATAGAAAATCTCTTTGATTCCACTAGCCTCAACCGAGATCTCCCCGTCGTAGGTCTTCAGCAGGCTATTTGGGATAAGCGTGTATGAATAGGGCGAGTTGACCTCAAAATCGACCCGGTGGAGAGATTGTTGGGCAAATGGCTCACGAAGGGCAAAGCCCAGCAGAACACTTATCGCCGATGCCACTAAGAGCACTGTGGCAATAACAAAACGCATAGTGCTCCTTTCAGGCTAAACTTAGGCTTAATTGACGAACCTGTCTATTCTACCTAAGCCCCCTGGAGAGCTCCCTTGGCTTCTGATGAGACCGATTTCCCGCTAGTAATGCGTGGTTACGACCGCGGCCTAGTAGATGACGCTATTCGCGACTTTCGCAAAGAACTAATCAACCTCACCAGCTTGAATGCTCAACTGGTAGCCGAGCTTAGAGAAGCCCAAAATCGCCTAATTGAGCTCGAAAGCCTCGCTCAAGAGGCCAAGAGCCCTAGTTACGCAGGTGTCGGAACTAAGGCCGCTCAGATTCTAAGCACCGCTGAGGAACTAGCTATCCGCCTAGTGGCGGACGCTGAGACCGAAAGAGAAGGTGTACTGGCAAGTGTTAACGCTGAGGTTGAACAGCAAAAGCTAGATGCACAGGAATACTATGACGAACTGGTTGCCGAAGCGCAGAGGAGATCTGAGCGAGTTATCAATGCCTCGAAGGTTGATTACGATGAGGCGTTGGCAAAGGCCAAATTAGAAGGTGAACGCATCATCGAAGAGGCTATGCGTGAAGCTGGCAACATTAGAGGAGCCATCTCCACCGAAGCTGCCAGATTGAGGGCAACTGCTAAACGTGAGATAGAAGTCAAAGAATCAGCTGCCGCTAGGGATATAGCGGAGCGACGACTGATTCTGGAGCGACAGTTGACTGGACCAATTTCTGAGGACTTAGCCAAAGCTTTGTTGAGCGAACAGGCCAGAATCGATTTGGATCTTGAACTTACTGCCAGAAGAGCTGAAGCAGAACTTACTTACCAAAAGAAGTACCAGGAGGCGGTTGCTCAGACGCAGCGCTACCTAGACGATGCCAATGCACAACTATCTAGCGCTCTAACTAGGGTTGCAGCTGCCAAGCTTGAGGCAGAAACTCTAGAGGCAGCAGCTAAATCAATCAATAAAGCAACTACCGAAGCAGCCAGAATTAGAGCAGAAGAAATTATTGTGGCAGCCGAGAGTGAAGCTCGGGCTATTCTTGCCAGCACGCAAACTAAGGCGAATCATAGATTGCACTTAATGGAACGCTCAGAGAGAGCACTTGCTAACGAAAGAGATAGCCTGATGGTTTATCTCAATAATCTGAAACAAGTTATAGATCAGGTCAGCCAAGAACTTAGCTAGTAAACAAGGAGTCGTTATGCCAGGAAACAGTAACTTCAAAGTGACTCATGCCTATCAGCTTGGGCTTCTAGGTGGCTTAGGAGTGTTGACAGCATTAGCTCTAGGCAGTGCAGTGCTTTCACTAGCTAGCATCATTACCTCAATCATCACGGCATTGTTCATTACATTAGGGCTTGAACCTCTTATTCAAATGCTAGAGAAGAGAGTAAAACGTAGAAGCTATGCAATTGGAATAGTAGCTATCGGACTCTTGGCAATCTTCACCACAGTGATTTTCATAATCATTCCCCCACTGACTTCCGAAGCAAGCACTTTCGTGACTAACCTGCCGGAGCTTTTGAACCAGTTCATGAATTTACCTTGGCTTGAAAGCCTAGATCAGAGATTCGGTGGATCAATATCAACCGCGCTAAACACCGTGGGTGATTTTGTGGTGGATAGCGAGAACTGGCCTAACCTAATCGGTGGAGTCGTTCAAGTCGGCATTAGCCTTTTCAACGCCATGACAAGCTTTCTAACCGTCACAATTCTCACCCTGTATTTCATGAGTGCATTGCCAAGCATGAAGCGCGTAGGTATTTCTCTGGTTGCTAAATCTAAGCGAACCAAGTTAGCCAGAATAGTCGATGAGGTTATCGAATCTGTTGGCCGCTACGTAATGGGACAGGTTATCGTCTCCTCTATAAACACATCAATCATGTTTACGGTTTTGCTCATAGCCGGAGTCAAGTTTGCAGTGGTCTTAGCTTTCATTAACTTCTTATTCGTGTTGATTCCAATAATTGGTTCCATAACTGGAGCGGCAATTGTGATCTTGATTACCGCAGCCACCATGCCACCCGAGACCACAATTGGTGTTGCAATAGCGCTCTTGGTTTACATCCAAATTGAGGCATACGTGGTAGCCCCTAGGGTTTTGAAGAAGGCGGTCAATGTGCCAACGGCGTTGATTGTTGTTTCTGCGCTTGCTGGTGGAACACTAGCCGGTGTACTTGGTTCACTACTAGCCATTCCGACTGCGGCAACGATTCTGCTTATCTTGCGTGAAGTTTGGGTGCCAAGGCAAAATCAGCTCTAGTTAAGCCTCATAAAATTCCGGTAACGGATATTTGGCTGGATTGACCACTCGAACAATTTCATCGAGCACTCTTTTAGTTGCGCTCTCGCCTACCCATAGATGTTTAGCATCTTGAACGTTAACAAGTTCTATTTTTGGTACCACTAGAAATCTAACTGCAGCTTCATCAGGCTTTAGGTAATCATCTAGCTCAGGAATTAGGGCAACCAGGTGCTTGGTTTCTTTATTCCATCGATCTAGCTCTTCAACACTGGTTCTATGCAGTGGTGGCGATAGCAGTATCGCTCCCAGCACCGCTAAATCTGGACCATATTTCAGTGCCAGTTCGGTACCGAAAGACCAACCAACTAGCCAGATATTTGGAAGTTTCTGTTCGTGGGCAAAATCAACAGCAGCTTCAACATCAAACCTTTCGGCGTTACCGCCATCAAAGCTTCCTTCACTTTGACCGTGTGGAGAAAGAGTTCCTCGAGTGTTAAACCGAAGAACTGCAAGATCAGCTAGAGCCGGTAACCGGTTAGCTGCCTTTCGATAGATGTGTGAATCCATGAACCCACCTGCAGTTGGCAGCGGATGCAACATCACCAGTGTTGCTACCGGTGGCTTGTCGATAGGTAGAGCAAGCTCAGCAACTAGATTCAAGCCATCTTTGGTTTTTAGAGTTACCGGAATTCTTTGGGAAGGCAGTTCAACTGATGATCTTATTTCTATTGAACTCAAAACAGGCGTCCCTGAAACTTCTGCCAACAGGCAGTGTGAAAGTGTCTGCGTTTTTCAGGACCATTCGCACTCTCCCAGGCCACCAGATGTGCCATACCTGGACCGAAGGTAATTGAGCAAAAAGGACAGATCCATTGCTTGGATTCTTCGGCAGTTTTTCCAGATGTAGTTTGCACACTAAACTCGATGCCATTTTTGAAAACTGTTTTCTTGATGCCATCTCTAAGCCTGGCTAGCTCAACAGGTTCATCTTCGTCTTGGCTGCGTTTGAAGCCTTTGGGCTTGTTGTTTCTGCCCATGGGTTAATACCAATTGAACTTGTTGGAGTGAGCCATAGCACCACAGGGTGCACCATAGCGATTCTTGATGTAATTCACTCCCCAGCGAACTTGAGTCTCAGGATTGGTCAACCAGTCAGCACCCATCTCGGCCATCTTGAGTCCCGGTAGGGATTGTGGAATTCCATAGGCACCGGAGCTTTTGTTGATTGCATCCCAGCGCCAGTTAGATTCTCTTTCCCAAAGAGCTACGAGACAGGAGTATTGATCTCTTCCCCAATTGTTATCTGCAACTAGGCCAAAGGCAAACTCTTTTATGGTTCCAGTCTCTGGTTCTTCGGCGTTAGCCACAAAGATAGCTGCTGCTTCATCTCCGGTCACAATGTCCCAACCACCTCTTTTGAAGCTAATGGTTTGTTGCGATTGAAAACCATAAATTTGATCTGATTCAGAGGTATTTGAATAGATCGGGTTGTATGCGTAAGCAGAGGTTAATGCACCACCGTAGGGGTCAATCACTGTTACCAAGACATAACTGGCAGCAAATGAGAAGGCAATCAAATTAGCAACCAGAACTTTGAATTTTCTTGCCAAGTTTAAATTCTCTAAAGCTATTGTGAACTTTTCGCCGAAAAGTCGCTGAATGATGCGTTTACCAAGAGTTGGTCTGATTAGTTCGTATCTACCCATTTATTCACCGCCTTAGAGTCAACTCCTAAGTTTACCCGATGGTCCTAAAAAGAGCCATCCATAGCCTTTGATTAGCCCTTGGGAATGAGCTGTTTGGGGCAAGTTTTGAGCACTCTGGCCATAGCATCACGCTCTGCTGAGGTGACCCAAAGTCGATATTTATATTTGACTGCTATTTGTCTAGAGACATACGGGCACCAATATTTACGATTCGGTGGCAACCAGCTGGCAGCATCGCTGTCACTTTTTTGCATGTTTGCCCTGCCGTCAACGGCCAATAAATTCAGAGGATCGTTATAAAACGAGTACCGCTGAGAGAAAGATAGTTTTTGTGCACCTTTTTGCCAGGCATCGCTAACTGCTACGACATGATCTATCTGCACTGCATTTGATGTGCCAACGCCTCTAAGAAAATAGATTTTGGTTGCGGTGTATGGGTCATTTAAGATTCCAGTTGCAACTGTGCATCGAGGAGATTCTCGCCACGTGATTGATCTCAAATCTCTGGCAAGAATGTAATTTCTAGCATCACACTCACCGATATCTCCCCAACCATCGCTAAAGAGTGCTCTGTCATAGCCGGTCTTGGGAGCCCTTCCCTTGATTGACAATTTTGCCAAGATAGTACTTGCCTTGTAAACGCTGGCAGCAGTTGCGGTTTCCGTATTGGAAATGTTTGCACTCAGGCCGATAACTAGTGCTGCAGTGAAAGCACTAGCGACTAGTTGTCTTAACGGCAGTTTCGCGCTGAAGGACTTCAACAACTTTCTCCAGGAAAGCGTCAACTTGGTATTCTGCATAGCCGCCTCTTTTTGCTTTGAATGTCGAGATACGAACTTCTTTCACTGTTAAGTTTGCCTTAGAATCCAGCTTTTTCCCCAAATAAGAACAAAACTTGTCGACTTCTCTAACACTGTATCCGCGGTTGGGCCAAACTCGTCTAGAGAATTTTCTACCCCTTTTTCTCTGTGATCGTGATAGCACCATTTCTCTTAGCTCTTTTAGGTCCTCAGTGAATTCAAAGTAGCCAGATGTTTTTACTTCTCTTTGGTACTGTCTTTCAGCAAAGGCATCCTCAAGTTTCTCCAAGGCAGAATCAACAACTGAAATTGAGTAGCCGTTCCTAACTAGTCCAAATCGAGCGGTTCTAACGTCAAAAACGGAGACTATCTCTTTGCTGGGATCGTCGTATTGCTCTCGGGCAGCCTGAAGAAATTCATCGACTTGGTCAATGTCATAACCAAGTTTTCTTCGTCCAGATCGTTTAAATGAGGTGCTCACCTGTCTATTCTCTCAATACCTTTAGAGGAATCTGACACTCAGTGCCATAAGCAGATATGAGGCAAGCGCTGCAGGCAGCATTGAGTCAAGACGGTCCATCATTCCACCGTGACCTGGAATGAGAGAAGACATGTCTTTGACTCCCAAATCCCGTTTGATAAGTGATTCAGCGAAGTCACCAAGAACTGCTGACATCAAGATAACTGCCGCAAACACAACACCCATCCACCACGGCAACTGTAATAGCCATACCGTTTGCAAGATTGCGCTTGCCAGCCCAAATAGCGCGGATATAAAAAAGCCTTCCCAGCTCTTTTTCGGACTAACCTTTGGAAGCATTGGGTGCTTGCCTAGTTTTCTGCCGAACAGATAAGCACTGCTATCAATGACAATAACAGTGGTAACAAAGGTAATAATCCAGTATTTACCCTCTACGAAACCATCGTGAGCAGGTTCTCTGAACAATAAGGCTGCAAAGCTCATAGTTAGTGGCAGATAGATAACCACAAAAGCTGAGGCAGAGAAATCTCTAAAGGCTTCTGAGAAAGACCGCTTCAGCGTTCCCCGTTTAATCAAAAGCTCGATGCTGCGCCAAAGCACTAACGCACCAATGATTGCAAGCACTCCCATCCACTGAGCACGCTCACCACCCCAGTAGGTAAGCGGTATAACAACTAGAGATCCGATGGTCACTGGAACTCTGGGAACATGCCAGTTCTTTTGCCTAAGCGCTGTTGAAAGTTCCCAGCAACCGATGGCAATAGAGGTAGCAATAAAGAAAATAAATAACTCTTTTACAACCAGAACAGATGCTAGAAATGCAAAGGATAGAAGCAATCCAAAGATGATTGATTTGGATAGCGACCGGCCGCCCTTGGCTTCTGTGATTGTCAAACTAAACCTCTAGAAGTTCGGCTTCTTTGCGCTTTAGAGCTTCGTCTATGTTGTCAACGTTTGTCTTAGTTAGCGCTTCTAGTTCCTTTTCAGCACGAGAGAGATCATCATCTCCGGCTAGACCATCCTTTTTCAGAGCATCCAAATCGTCCTTGGCTTTGCGTCTAATGTTTCTAACCGCAACTCTGTGATCTTCTGCCTTGGTCTTCACAACCTTCACATACTCTTTACGACGCTCTTCAGTTAGATCTGGAAGAGTCACTCTGACTAGAGTTCCATCATTAGTTGGGTTAGCACCCAGGTTAGGCATGTCTCTAATTGCTTTTTCAATAGCAGCAAGCGCACCCTTGTCATAAGGAGTAACAACAATAGTTCTAGCTTCAGGGTTGGCAATTGAGCCTAGCGCTGAAAGAGCGGTAGGGGTGCCATAGTAATCAACCATAAGCTTCTGAAAAAGTGCAGGGTTTGCTCTTCCAGTTCTAATGGTTGCAAAGTCTTCCTTGGCTGATTCGACGGCTTTACCCATCTTCTCTCCAGCGGTAGCTAAGATTTCGTTGATCATGTTTCTCCTTATTTGTCTTACTAAAAAGACTACGCTCTTACGCGAGTTCCAATGTTTTTACCTAACAGTGCCTTGGTGATGTTACCTTCTGGTTGCATACCAAAAACCACCATAGGCATGTTGTTGTCCATGCAAAGACTGAAAGCCGTTGAATCAACAACCTTTAGTTTCTTGATCAGAGCCTCCTGGTAGGTGATTTCATCCAGCTTCTTAGCCTTAGGGTCCTTCTTCGGATCCGCCGAATAAACTCCATCAACACCGTTCTTGGCTACAAGAACTTCTGAGGCGTGAATTTCAAGTGCTCTTTGAGCTGCAACTGTGTCAGTAGAGAAGTATGGAAGACCTGCACCAGCACCAAAGATAACTACGCGACCTTTTTCCATGTGTCGGATGGCACGAAGAGGAATATATGGCTCAGTTACCTGTGCCATGGAGATGGCGGATTGAACTCTAGTGTCACAACCGGCCTGCTCTAAGAAATCTTGCAGAGCCAGAGCGTTCATCACGGTACCCAACATACCCATGTAGTCGGCACGAGATCTATCCATACCGCGCTGGCTAAGTTCAGCTCCTCTGAAGAAGTTACCGCCACCAACAACAATTGCTATTTCAACTTTCTTAGCGGCATCTGCAATCTCTTTAGCAATAGCTGAAACAACATCTGGGTTCACTCCAAGGCTCCCTGCACCAAAGGCTTCACCGGATAACTTCAACAAAACGCGACGTGGGGTTGATGGCATGCTAATCCCTCTCAAAGACTTATTTACCTATAGTTTAGGCCAGCAAAGGAAAAGGCTCGGTCTTTAGAGACCGAGCCAATCCAAGTTAAATTATTTGTTATGCACCTACGCGGTAACGTACGAAAGCAGAAACGGTTAGACCGTGCTGCTCTAGTACCTTGGCAACGCTTAGCTTGTTGTCCTTAGCGAAGTCCTGCTCTAGTAGACAGTTCTCCTTGAAGAAACCCTTTACGCGTCCTTCAACGATCTTCTCTAGTGCAGCTTCTGGCTTGCCTTCGTTGCGAGCGGTCTCTGTTGCAATGCGACGCTCGGTCTCAACGATGTCCTGTGGCACATCTGCTGAGGTTAGGTAGGTTGGGCTGAATGCTGCAATGTGAACTGCAACATCGTGAGCTGTTTCAACATCTGCACCCTTGAACGCAACGAGAACACCAACCTGTGGAGGTAGGTCTTTAGATGTGCGGTGAAGGTATGCATCGATGTTGTCATCTGCAACAACTGATAGACGGCGAAGTTCAACCTTCTCGCCCATGATTGCTGCTTCATCAGTGATTGAATCACCAACAGTTCTTCCAGCCAGTGGAGCAGCTAGAGCTGCTTCAACAGTTTCTGAACCTGAAGCTGCAATAGCATCAGCAATGGTTTCACCTAGTGCTACGAACTTGTCTGCCTTAGCAACGAAGTCGGTCTCACAAGCTAGTTCGATTAGGTAACCTTTGCCTGAAGCAACACGAGCAAGAACGATACCGTTACTTGTGGTTCTTCCTTCACGTTTGGTAACACCCTTTAGGCCCTTAAGGCGAAGAACTTCCATCGCCTTATCGATGTTGCCGTCAGCCTCATCAAGAGCACCCTTGCAGTCCATCATTCCAGCGCCTGAGCGATCGCGCAGAGTCTTTACATCTGCTGCTGTGTAATTAGCCATGATTATTCAGCTTCCTTTGTAGTTTCGGTAGATTCAACAACTTCAGCAGGTGCCTCAACAACTACTTCAGCTTCTGTTGCAGGAGTCTCAACAACTTCTGCTACAACTGCTACTGTTGCAGGAGCTTCAACAACTTCTGCAACAACTGCTTCTGCTGCAGGAGCTTCAACAGCTGCTTCTTCTTTAGCAAGGTAGGCAGCCTTCTGAGCTGCGTTATCTAGAAGAGCTTGCTCCCAGTCAGCTAGAGGCTGTGCAGCTTCTGGCTTTGAGTGACGTTCCTTTAGACCTTCTGCAACTGCATCAGCAATAACACGGGTAAGTAGGTGAACTGAACGAATTGCATCGTCGTTACCTGGAATACCGATTGTTACATCGTCAGGGTCACAGTTGGTGTCTAGGATTCCGATAACAGGAATGCCAAGCTTCTTCGCTTCAGTAATTGCTAGGTGCTCCTTGATTGTGTCAACAACCCAGATAGCAGAAGGAACCTTAGTTAGTGTTCGAACACCACCAAGAGTCTTTTCTAGCTTCACCTTTTCACGACTAAGAATCAAAAGTTCTTTCTTTGTGTATCCGCTGGTCTTCTTGTCGTTGAAGTCCATGACCTCAAGTTCCTTTAGACGAGCAAGACGCTTTGAGACTGTCTGGAAGTTAGTCAATAGACCACCCAACCAACGCTCATTGATGTAAGGCATGTTTACACGCTGTGCTTCAGTAGCAATAGCTTCCTGAGCCTGCTTCTTAGTTCCAACGAACATGATTGATCCACCTGAGGCAACTAGGTCCTTAGTGAATTCATATGCCTTGTCGATGTGTGTCAAAGACTTTGCTAGGTCAATGATGTAAATGCCAGAACGGTCAGTTAAGATAAAGCGCTTCATCTTAGGGTTCCAGCGTCTGGTCTGGTGACCAAAGTGAACACCGCTGTCTAGCAGCTGGCGAACGGTTACTACTGCCATGGCAGTATCTCCTTTAAGACGCAATAGTGCGTCGATCAGTTGATTGTGACAAGCGGTTGCTTGACACACCTGGTGCCGCATCCGATTTACCCGTGAAACTTATGGGACTGACAAACCGGTATGTTACTCGACACGCGAAGTCGGCCGGCACATAGAAAGTCAAGAGATTTACTTCTTGGATTTTTACGGCTGACCGCTAGTTATAAGCATAACAGGGCTCTTTAGAGGTTTTCCACCCCCGAAAGCATAAACAAGCCTCGGACAATAAAGAACCCAGATACTAGGCTCATGACCCCGACTAAAACTCTAATTCTGCTCACTATCTTGTCTCCGCTGGGGCTAGCGCCGAGCCAAGCCATGACTCAGGAACTGCCATTGGCCATGCCATTAGCGCTAACTGAGCCCAGAGACACCATAAATCAGTACATAGCGCCGATGTCTGAGTACGGGGAAGGCCATCGAGGCATAGATCTACCCGTTTTTGTAGGTGAACAAGTGCTATCCCCCGCCACAGGACAAATCAGCTTCTCAGGCAAAGTCGGCTACCGAAATGTTGTTTCAATCCAATTCGGCAATAGCCTCACTGCCTCAGTTGAGCCGGTTTGCTCAGAGTTAGTCGAGGCAACAACAGTGGTTATGGGAGAAGAGATTGGCACGATCTGTGATCCAGACATCGAGTATCTCTGGCATTGTGAACAAACTTGCCTTCACTTTGGCACTCGCTCTGCTGCTGGCTACTTTTCACCATTAGCCCTGATTGGTGGGCTTAGCCCATCGAAACTTGTTTATCAGGCTCGAGGATGAGCGTTCTTATAGCCAGCGCGAAGACGATCTACTGATACATGCGTGTAAATCTGGGTGGTACCCAAACTTGCATGCCCAAGCAGTTCTTGGACAGCTCTTAGGTCTGCTCCCCCATCCAGTAAATGTGTAGCGGCGGTGTGCCTAAGAGTGTGAGGTCCCGCCACACCGGTTGAAGTATTTACCAATAGCCCTGCTACCAGTTGATAAACAGATCTAACGCCAAGTCTTTTACCTCTGCTATTCAAAAGCAGTGCTTGCTCTCCTGGTGCTGGGTTTAATGCAGCTCGCACATTCATCCAGTTATCAAGAGCATCCCGAGCCGGAAGACCAAAAGGAACAACGCGTTCCTTGGAACCTTTACCCAAAACCCGCAAAACATTTCTACCCAGATCAACTGAAACTAAATCCAATCCACAAAGTTCACTGACACGAGCGCCAGTTGCATAAAGTAGTTCAAAAACTAAAAGATCACGAACAGCCGAAGGGTCGTTAGTGCTAGCCAAAGTTTTCAGATGACCAAAGACATCTTCAAGGGAATCTTTAGTAACAACCTTTGGTAAGTGTCTGTCGGCTTTAGGTGATTTAAGTCTTTGCCCCGGATCTGCAACAACTAAGTTCTCAGCGGCTAACCAAGCAGTGAAAGATCTAATGGCAGCACTCTTTCGAGCAAGAGTGCTCTTAGCTGCTTGACGTTGGCTAACTTCCCAAAGCCAATCTCTCAAGATTTCAAGATTGATTTCACTGGTTTCAACAACACCATGGTTTTCAAGATAACCAGCAAGATCTAAAACATCACTCAGGTAACTCTTCACAGTGTTGGCAGAGTAGCCACGAGCAGCGGCTAGGTTATCTGCAAACCTTTGCGCTTGTGTGGCTATTGCACTGTGCATACCTCAAAGCGTATTTGAAGTTTTGACCCAGCCACTGGAGGTTCGAAGCACGAGCCCTAGTTTCTCAAGAGCAACCAAGACATAATTCGCGTCAGTTAGAGTCATTCCTGCTATTCCAGAAACCCGTTCGGCACTCTGTTCAAAGTAACCAAAGCTATCTAACACTCTTATTTGGTTATCGCTGAGCCCAAAATTGGAAGCAACCTCTTGTGCTCGATGCCCAAGAAGTTCAAACAGGTCTGAAGGCGTACTGATTAGTTCTGCTCTTCGTTCTTTGATTAGACGATGACATCCTGCTGATCTAGTTGAGTTGATTTGCCCAGGAATCGCACCGACTGGTCTATCAAGTTCGTTAGCGTGACCTGCTGTATTGATTGAACCGGACCTAAAACCTGCTTCAACCACCACAGTTGCATTTCCGATGGCTGCAATCAATCTATTTCTTTGCAGGAACCTCCACCTAGCAGGAGATATACCCGGTGCCATTTCTGAGATGACTAGACCTGAATCCTTTATCTGTTCAAGTAAGTCAAGATTTCTGGGCGGGTATAACCTGTCTAAACCTCCAGCCATAATCGCTATGGTTTTACCTCGTATTTCTAGAGTGCTGCTATGCGCTTTGGCATCTATTCCAAGAGCTCCACCAGAAACTACAACATAGTCTCTTGAAACCATTGCGTTCACTACATCTTTGGTCACTTCAAGACCATATGAACTGGCAATCCTTGCTCCAACTATCGAAATAGTTCTGGGGTTACTGAATACTTTCTTTTGTCCCATGGCCCAAAGTGCGGCTGGTGCTGCATCGGCTAGATCAAATAATCCTTTGGGCCAATCTTCGCTTTGTGGAGAAATCAAAAAGCCACCGAGAGCACTTAGTTTCTCTAAAGCTTTATCGACATTAGTTGTAGTCAATCGTCTCTTCCAACACTCAAGAGAATCTTCAAGGGTAGCGGCAAAATGCGGTGCTCGAAATGAGTCGTCAGGCAGCAAAGGTAAAAGATCCTTTGCCGATTTGGCTCTTCTAATTTCAAAGAGTGATTCCTCTAAGCCGATTACTCTTCTGAGCATCCCTGCCATGGAGTCACCTGGCTCACAGAGCAAACTCCAAGTCGCTGCTGCTTCAAGATTGGAATGGTTCACAACTAAAGTGTGAAGGAAAATCTAGGTTTGTTATCTGGTGGTTGGCAAAGCTGTGGAGAACGCGGTATTACTCGCCGACTGTTAGTTCTTTAGGAAGATCATATGCTTTGCCGGTTAGCTCTTCAATGTTGACGTCTTTGAAAGTTAGCACTCGGACGTTCTTCACGAAGCGGTCAGTTCGGTAGATGTCCCAAACCCAGACATCGCTCATCAATAGTTCAAAATAAAAGTCGGTGGCAGTATCTACTCGTTTGAAGTCAACCTCATTGGCTAGATACAGCCTGCGTTCAGTCTCAATAACAAACCTGAAAGTGTCTGCCACTGTCTTGTACTCGCGGAATAGGGCTAACTCTGCCTCGCGGTCATAATCATCGAAATCGTTCTCGTCCATGTGCCTAAAAGTCTATCTCGCAAGAATCTTAGTTAACCAACTAAGTCGGTGAACTGGGGATGGGCCTATAGCTTTGAGTGCCTGAATGTGGCTCTCGGAGGCATAACCCTTGTTGGAAGCCAGCCCATATTCTGGGTGCTCCTCGTGTATTTCTAGCATGTGCCTATCTCTTATGACCTTTGCTAATACCGACGCACAGGCGACAGAGACACAATCCCTATCTGCCTTGGTCTTAGCCATTACCGGAAACCCCATAGCTTTAGGGCCTAGCCAATTGTGTGAGCCATCAAGGATTATTTGAACACCATCTAAAGACAAAGCTTGCTTTAGTGCAGGATCTCTAATTAGCTGCTCTAAAGCCCTAGCCCCCGCAATGCTTAGAGATTCAACTATTCCTTTGGTTTCTATTTCTTGAACGGAGGCCATCCCAACCGCCCAACCGCTAACCCAAGATGAAACTGAGGGATATATTTCTTCTCTGGTTTTTTCAGATAGCAGTTTGCTGTCTTTGAGTTTCGCAGGCCAACTTTGCAGATCACGTTGGTTATCTAATAGCGCAACACCAACTGCAACAGGACCTGCAATAGAGCCACGACCAACTTCATCTATGCCAATAATGAATCTTGTACCCGTTGCAAAGAACGAGTTCTCGAAACTAAGGCTTGGGAGCTGGGACGGCTTTGAAGACATCAGGGAAATTATCTAAGAACTTCATGTGCTGGAGTGGCCAAGAAATCACTATTGCTCTTCCAACCACATAGCTTTTATCTACAAAACCTTTACCTGGTTCATCAGCGTGATATCTGGAGTCTTCGCTGTTACCTCGGTTATCCCCCATGACCCAGAACGAGTCCTTAGGAACAGTGACATCGAATTCTGTATTTGAAGGGTTAGCTCCCTTAGCCAAATATGGCTCGATGATCGCCTTGCCATTTATTGTTATTCGATTATCTTTATCGCAACAAACCACTCGGTCACCACCTTTACCGATAACTCGCTTAACCAGGTGCTGATCGTTATCAGGCGCTGCAAAACCGATTACGGAGTAAAGCCAGTCACCGACTTGAGCTAGAGGATAAGTTGGAGCTTTTTCTGGAGCTCTGCCTAACCAACCACCTGGATCTCTAAATACAACTACATCGCCTCGCTCCAGCGGAACGACTTTAGGGACCAACTGGTTGACAATGATTCGATCATTAATCTGCAAAGTATCAAACATCGAACCAGAGGGTATGTAAAAAGATCTGAAGAAAAAAGTCTTTATGGTGAAAGAGATAATCAAGGCAGAAACAAGAATCACCAAAGTGTCGATAAGAAAACCAAGAATTGCATTCTTAGCTTTTAGCTTTCGCAACTTCTCTCGGGAAACCTTGAATGGCCCCTTGAGAGGTTTTTCTTCTTTTTCTTTTTTAGCCATTCTGGAAGATTATTCCCGCTGCCTGAAAAATATCTGTTAACTAGTTAGCAGAATTAGTGTTATCGCGCTTTTCGCGAATCTTCGCCTTCTTACCACGCAGGTCGCGTAGGTAGTAGAGCTTCGCGCGACGCACTGCACCACGAGAGACAAGTTCGATCTTGTCTAGAACTGGGGAGTGCACTGGGAAAGTTCTTTCAACACCAACCTGGAAAGTTACCTTACGTACGGTGAAAGTCTCACGGACTCCGGCACCTGAACGACGAATTACAACACCCTGGAAAACCTGCACACGGCTACGGTTACCTTCAATGATGTTTACGTGGACCTTTACGTTATCGCCAACGCGGAATGCTGGGATGTTGGTTCTTAGGTTCTGTTGATCTACTGAATCTAGAATTTGCATTTTTCTGCCTTCTGTTCTTGCCTGCAGGTCAATAACGGGTATTTGTTAGTTTGTTAATTTTGGCTTGTTTCCTAATCTCCCCTGCGGCAGAGCTTTATTTAGGCAACCTGTACATCTTGCCACAAAAACCCTGAGGTAGCAACGCTAGCCCTCTAGAAGATCAGGCCTGACAGCCTTGGTTCTCTCCAAAGCCTGCTCTTTACGCCATTTGGCTATCTCAGCATGGTTTCCGCCACGAAGGATTTCCGGCACATCTAGTCCACGCCAAGAAGCAGGCTTGGTGTAGCTCGGGTACTCCAACAGCCCATCTGTATGCGATTCTTCGGCAAGGCTCTCAGCATTGCCGATAACACCTGGAATCAAGCGAGCAATAGCCTCAATCATGGCAAGGGCGGCCACTTCCCCACCGTTGAGAACATAGTCACCAAGACTAATAAGTCTTACTTCAGCCTTATCCTGAGCCCAATCAAAGACTCTCTGATCAATGCCCTCATAGCGGCCACAGGCAAAGACGATGTGCTCTCTATTAGATAGCTCTTGGGCCGTTGCCTGCTTGAATAACTCCCCAGCCGGAGACGGAACTACCAAAACTGTTGAGCCATCTGGATTCAAGATTTCATCCAGAGCTTCACCCCATGGCTCAGGCTTCATAAGCATGCCAGCTCCACCGCCATAAGGACTGTCATCAACGGTCCTGTGCTTATCGTGGGTGTAATTCCTCAGATCAACTGCTTCAAACTCAATGACTTTATTCTCTTGAGCCTTACCCAACAGGGAGATATCTAACGCTTCGAAATACTCAGGAAATATAGTTACTGCCTGGATTTTCATTACTCGGATTCGATCTCTTCGAACAGCCCGTTTGGCGGAGTAATGGTGACCGTCTTAGCTGCAATATCAACGGCGGGAACAATGGCCTTAACAAAAGGAACCATCACTTCCCTTTCGTCCTTAGTAAGAACTATCAACATGTCCTGAGCTGGGAAGTGCTCAACACGAATAACTGATCCCACTTCAACTCCATCGCGCATAACATTCAAACCAACTAGCTGCTGGTCATACCAAGCATCTGGTTCAACAGGAAGTTCTTCAAGGTTTTGATCTACCAAGAGAATTGCTTTGATTAGCGTTTCAGCATCTTCCCTAGTCTCTACTCCTTCAAGGAATAGAACAGGTTGTGCGTTATACATGCGCATTTCTTTGACGGTGACATTCTTGCCATACCAAGGAGAAGTCTCTGGAACTTGAAGTTCGAATGTGGCACCTGGAACAAAACGTTCATTAGGAGCATCGGTGTATAGCTCTAGCTTGATAGCACCTTTTAGGCCGTGGGCCTTTAATAACCGACCGACCCGAAGGGTGGTCTGCTTAGAAATTGTTATCTACTACGTCTACGCGCACCTTCTTGCCATCGGCAAGAGCGTTAATAATGGTGCGCAGAGCTTTGGCAGTGCGTCCGTTGCGCCCAATCACTCGTCCAAGGTCGTCAGGGTGAACATGTATCTCTAACAAATCTCCACGATTGGTTGAGCGTTCAGTGACGTTGACATCCTCAGGATGATCAACAATACCTTTGACTAAGTGTTCGAGCGCAGCGGATAACACGTATTAAGCCTCTTTGGTTTCTTCAGTTTCAGCAGGAGAACCTTCTGAAACTTCATCAGCTACAGCAGCTGCTTCTTCAACAACTTCTGCAACTGCTTCTTCAGCAACTACTTCAGCAGCTGCTTCTTCAACAACTTCAGCTGGTGCTTCTGCTGCTGCTTCTTCAACAACTTCTGCAACTGCTTCTTCAGCAACTACTTCAGCTGCTGCTGAAACTACATCTTCTAGGTTGCCTTCAGCTTCGGCTGCATCAACAACTGCATCGATTACATCTTCTGCAACCTTGTCAGCCTGCTTCTTAACAACGATCTCTTCGCGAGGCTTTAGAACTGGCTTCTTCTTAGTGTCTGACTCGAAGACTGCCTTAGGAATCTGAGGTAGGACGGTGTTCTTTGCAGAAGCGTCACCCTTCGACTTCTGGTAGTCACCGGTTAGCTTTAGAAGAACAAGTACCTGCTCGGTTGGCTGTGCGCCAACACCTAGCCAGTAAAGTGCTCGCTCTGAGTTAACTTCAATGATTGATGGGTGGTTAGTTGGTACGTAACGACCGATCTCTTCGATAACGCGACCATCACGTGCTTTACGTGAGTCTGCTACGACGATACGGTAGTGAGGCGTCTTCAGTTTTCCGAGACGCTTTAGGCGGATTTTTACAGCCACAATGCTCCTGTTTATGAATTGGGGCGAACAATCAACCGTGAGCGTGGGGGCACACTCGGTAGAAAAGCTCTAATGGGTTGCCCATTCAACTTGGTTAGAGGGTCAAGCTGCAGGCAACCTCTCTATTCTGCCAGAAATATTTGGCAGGAGCAACCAACTATCCCCCTAAACCGAAGGATGATCCAGAATTTCCTTGCTGAGGAGGTTTAATTCCCGATATTTCAGCAGCACGCTTGGCAGGGTTACCTGATTTACTTCCCTTTTTAGCCTTGCCCTTGTTTTGCTTAGGTAAGGCAGCTCTCGGCATACCCTGAGGCATTCCAGGAATCCCCGAGTTTCCACCTTTGGCCATGACCTTCATCATCTTGGCTGCTTGTTCAAACCTGTTCACCAGCGAGTTCACATCGGTAACAGTCATGCCAGAGCCCTTGGCTATACGAAGTCTTCTTGAACCATTGAGAATCTTTGGATCTCTGCGCTCTTTCGGGGTCATCGCTCTGATGATGGCTTCAGTGCGATCAATCTCTCTTTCATCGATGTTATCTAGCTGGTTCTTGAGTTTGCCTACTCCTGGCATCATCGAGAGCATGCTCTT
>Ga0209400_1000746_pt1 | contig 28268 bp, 19 predicted proteins | sample M_130807_EF_Meta_FD_187313 | JGI IMG/M metagenome (GOLD analysis project Ga0209400, IMG submission 187313) | Freshwater microbial communities from Lake Montjoie, Canada to study carbon cycling - M_130807_EF_MetaG (SPAdes) (version 2) | ecosystem: Environmental > Aquatic > Freshwater > Lake... | reverse complement strand
GCATGGAGGCCGATCAAGAGGCAGGCTTGGGTCAGGAGGCAAGCGCAGAGGATACGGTTGAGTGGTTGCATCTTTGGTTCTCAGGGTGGCGAAATATTCTGTCTCGCAGATATCATCCTAGAAACCGCAGTTACAACGCTGAAATAGGCTCAAGTGCGATTGATTTCGTCTTCAAACCATTGATGCAGCGTTACCAGCATGCAAATTACATTTTTGCCATGTTTTCACCCATTAGGTGAAACGAAAAACGAATCGTATTTCCTCTCTAGCCCATGTTCTAAAAGGCTTTAAGAGAAATTCTGTAATTCCAACTGCGAACTTCAGGATCATAAAAGTGAGGGCAACGGTAAGAGCGTGTATCATGGTTGTCATTTCCCATCAGAAGGACTCCAGTGAAAATAGAAACGAAAGGCTTCGGGTTGCTCACTGAAACCTGGCGCGGAAGATTCGTTGGGAGTGCCGGCATTTTGCATCGGCCAGCGTTGCCCTTTGTGGCATCGCAGCGGCAGGACTTGGACGGTGATGTTGCCGGAGGAGCACCTGGCCTGGACTGACGGCAGTTCGAAGATGCCTGGGGACGGATGCTCGCTGTCAAAGGTAGTGTGGAGCGCAACGGGATTCAGTTCCAAGCGATTCGCGGGCACGTCGAGGCAACCCTCCATGGACGCCGCGTTTTCATCAGGATGCAAAAAACCTTGAATCGTGCGGCTTTGTGCCAGAATGGTAAAGCTTGTCCCGCCATCCGATGGATTCCAACTGATCCGGCCACCGCGCACGGTCGCTCTTTGCAAGTCAGGTGCGTTGCCGGGGGCGATTTGAAAGGGATCAATGGGGTCGTAGCGCATCAGCTTGTTGTCGCGGCCAAGGGTGAAGTAGATTCTCCCTTGTGCATCGGCTGCGGGAAACTGGGGATAGTCCAAATGATCGATCAATGTTTCCGCTACTCCGGTAAGGGCATTGATGCGAACGAGAAGGCCTGAATTGCCATGATCCTCACGGTCTGCCTCCGTGCAGAGGTATAACTCTGTGCCACTCAGCGCGATGCCGCGCGCCCGCCAGAAGCCGCTGGCCAGAATGCTGATCGATCCGTCGGGCCTCCGCACCTTCACGACCCCGGGCGATTCGGGGCGACTGTAGCCTTCGGCCATGTGTTTGAAGGTTGCGTACTCGGACACATAAACAGAGCCATCGGGACCGACCGCGATGCCATTGACGGGAGGCCGCGCGTTCATGAGTTCGCTGGTTGCTCCCGTCGCGTGATTCCATTTCAAGATCTTGCCGCCTTCGAGTGCGACAAACAGATTTCCGTCACCATCGCAAGCCAACTGACGAGGACGCGTGATGCCCTCAATGATGTGCGCCTCCGTGCCGTCGGTTCCGATGCGCAGCACCTTGCCGGGGTTTCCATCGTCGCCCAAATCGAGGCCGACAAAGACATCACCTGTCCCATTGTTGGCTAGACCGTACATTCCAGGCGACTGTTTCGCGCGCCAAACGTCGGTGGTTCCATGAATTGGATCCCAGCGCTTGATGACACGACGATTGAACTCGGTGTAAAGCACAGTTCCGTCGCGGGCGACCGCGGTGCCAAAGCTGTAGTGCGCCTCCGCAATCGGAATGGCATCACTAACACTGAGGTCACCAGCCACGGGTGACTTTTCCGTCTCCTGACTTTTGGAAGCAGCAGGAAGCAGCAGGACGGTGAGGAGTGTGAGTGCGGATTTCATCGGCGCGGACTTCAGAAGTTCACAGAGTGAAGAGATGAATCGGTCAGAAGCGTTTATGATCAAGGATCGGCTGTTAGAGCATAGACGCTCCGCGCGAAGTTGGCAATCTCGCCGTCCATAACGTGAGGCTCTGTCCTATTCCACGTTTCATCGAATCCAGAAACCTGGTATTTTTTCATGCCCATAAAATTCGTGAGTGCGGAATTCAACAATTGCACGGACTCGCCTGCGGCACCGGTCAAGACCACATTCCACTGGGCATCGTCCAATTGAAACAAGACGATTTTTCCTGAAATCGACAGTGGCAACTCCTTGATCGGGGAAGGCGAATCGCAGTAGAAAAATGTATTGGTTTTGACCCACGTTAGCACCTTGCCATCTCGCAAAACGCGACGCTGTTCGAGGTTTGGGCCCGTGCAATAGAATCCATTTTTCGGCAATTGTTCCCCTTTGTATTCGAATGTCTGCTCGCCAAAGTTCACGACTGTTTCCGAGCCGTTGGCAAAGGTGGTTTTCTGCACCTGGAGATCGCCCGTCAAAAACTGGTGCGAGGTCATTTGCACACCGAATTTATCGCGCATCGAAGGTACTGTCAGATAGTAGGTTTCCAGATGTTCCGCGCTGTCGTTTTTCCAATCAAATTTAACCTCGCTCCAAAGCAAGGGCATATCGCCATACAAGAGTGTGATCCGGTCTTTCATGGTCTTGATTTCGGGTGCGACTTTCCAGAACCAACCTGCGCTATCTCCCCAATACCAGGTTGTCGCCATGCAGTCGTGATAAACCAGTTCCCAGAACGGAATGCGCTGGGTCGGCAAGCCATATTTCAAGAATTCGGGACTGAAATCATCCCGTGAAACCGGCGCCCGCAAATGCCCCGCATTCCAACCACTGGTGTTTTTACCGGGAATCCACCAGTTCGATCCGCTCAGGCCGCCCTCCGTGTAGTCCACCAGATCAACGCCCCAATCGTTGCCGTGCTCGGTGCCGATGACCAAACCCTTCTGCAGGTAGTATTGAAAAACATCACGCTTGTATTTCAGGTCGGATTTCCGGTCGTACGTGTGTTTCGGATGATGATCCTCCATGAGATTCATCGCCATCATCACATCGATGAAGTTACCGTTACGGTTCGCATCGCCGATACGGCTTTGACTGTAGGCCATTGCCGCGTTGAGATACCGGGACGATGAACGCAAATAGTACTGTTTGACAACATTCCCGTCAGGATCTGTTGTCGTCCATCCGGTCATCATTTCGCCCGTGGGCAGCATGAGACCATTTTTCTCTATGCTATCCGACTGAAAGCCGAGCGGTCCTTCAGTGATGTCTCCATAACTATCGTAACCCAGCGTGATGTAGCCCATATCATTCCACTTCTGGTTCTCGGCACCCGGGAATTCAGTGGCGAGAATCGAGTTCGTAATGCCAAAATTGCGCCATTTTTTCAAGAACCCGGCGTCACCGGCTTCGGCCCACAGGATCGAAGAACCTTTCAAACGGTTGACAGCAGGCCGTTCTTTTGCCTTCTCCGCGAGCGTTTTGAGCATGCCTCGCTCCTTTTGATACCCGCGATACAGTTCCGCCATTTTCACATAACCGCCCTGGTCGATGAATCGGTAGGTCGCGCGGCGTGGATAGGCGAACTTCCCCATGCTGCATTGCCAAACGGGCTCGGGCCAGATCAAGCCGTCTTTGCGCGAAAGCCTGACGTTCGCATCAACCGGGCTTTCGATTTGCAGCATCATGGCATCGCCTTTTTCCCTGTCGAACAATCCGACCAACGGTATGTTCATGCAGTTCGTATTCCCATAAACCGTCAACATCGTCTCATTGTAGCCGACACCGGTGTCGTCCTGTTTCTTGAGGACGCCGCTCGAACGATCACAAAATGTCAGGTAACCCGCCTTCATGTCGGTCGTGAACATCGGGGGCAATCCGAGCGCGGTGAAGGGAGCGTCCATGTTCTCCGTGAGGACATCAAACGAAACACTGGGTCCGTCGAGGGTGACGACCATCGAGTATGCCTTCCCAGCCTGGGCTTCCTTGACGGATATCCTCACTTGATGATCGGCCAGTCGCGCGACATCGATGATGCGGAATGCGGCGAATTTCGGTTGATCAAGCGAACCCCACTTTGTGACGACGGCCTCACTGACACATCGGGAGAAATCGGCAGTCCAGGTGCGTTTTGTCCGAGAGTCTTTGATGACCATCGAGTTCGATTTGCTGTCGACCTCAAAGGAAAGGTATTGATTTTGGATAATCTGCCCCGTCAGAACAAACGGGACGAACAGTAAAAGATAGATTGAAGATACGAATCTCAATTTTTATGAGTGTTTTTGATCGTGCCGATTAGGAAACCAGAGTGCGAAAAATGAAATGTCATTTCATGGCTTCTCATCAAAGCGGTAGTTGAAACGCGCACCGGGAGCGGCATCGCCTTTGTTGTAAAAGTCCATGACATCGTCGGAGACAGGAATGTGATCCACCCATTTGAAATCGAACTTCAGTTTGCCGGCAGCGGCACCGACTCCCAGAGCATCCCGCGGGATGGACAGCGTGAGCTGATCGACCGCGCAAAACATCGGGACGATGGAGATTTTTTCCCACGACTTCGTGGTCGCGGTGTAGCGCTCCAACGAGCAGGCATTTCCTTCGCGGGTTCGATTGACGAGGAAATCGTAACCCTGCCATCCCGTCGCGGGGTTCGCATCGGCATCGATATAAAGCATCATCCAGTTTTGATCGGTGGCGGGAGTGAGCGGGGAAGCGGTGCTGGCGTGAAAAAACAAGGATCGTTCATCACGGGCGACCTGGGCGAGAACCAGATCGTTGCGCGCGCTGGCATCATCATAACGAATGCCCGGCACGGTGGCATCGCACGAGCGATTCGCCACATCGCCATTCGCATCGCGATAAACCGGGAGCACATCCGCCCACTGGGCCGGTTGATCCAGGGCGATGGTTTTGGATGGCGATGGGGCGACAGGCGCGGACATCCCTTTGTAGCGCCGCATGTTGGATACAAATTGCCAGTAATAGTTATCCCGATAACCTCCTTTCATCGGTTCAATGTCGCGATTGAACTCCATATTGAATTCATCAACCATGTGTCCCTGGCCCGCGACCGTTTTTCGATTCAAAAAAACCACATCCGGCGTTTCCCAAACAGCGGCCGTCCATTCATTCCAGCCGGTGACCATCAACATCGGCGCGCCGACTTTGTGAGCCACCTTCCATTGTTCCTCGAAAAACAGGCCCTTGGGCGCGTCCTTGGAGAGCCATTGGTCGTCATAGACCGGTTCAAATCCCGGCACACAACTGACACCGGCGTTTTTCATGTTGTTCCAGAGCGGAGCCCCCATCGATTTGGAGACGCACAATTGCTCGACCTTGCCGTCCGGTCCCAGCGCCGGGCGTTGCGGATGGAAATCCATGAATCGCCAGCGTGCGGGTGCGTCCTTGCTCTCAAACAAAGCCCAGGTCGGACGCCAGGTGAAATAGCCCTGAACCGCGGGCAACAACGCGGGTTCCTTGAACTTCGTGCCATCGACAGGCATGGCCGACAACAGCAACGGCTTCCCCTCCCAGCGGAACCACATGCTGTCGTGTTTGCCGGGAAGATACCAGTTCTTGTAGAGCGACTCGACTTTCCACTCGGGTTCGTAGTTGAGAAAAAACGCAAACAAGGGAACCTTGACCCCTTTCGCCTGCAGTTCCTCGCCGGTCTGGAGCAGCACGGCAAGTTCCTCGTCGTACAGTTGGGCATTCGTCGTATCGAATATGAGATAGTCCACACCGGCGTCGGCAAGCAGCACGAGGTGTTTGCGGATGGCCCATGGATCGGCGGATCGATAGTATCCGAAGAGTGGCTCGGCCCAATAGAACTCCGGGAAGTCGGGCCCACCGGGCGGATGAGCGGTGAAGTCCATGAAACCCGGCCGGGTTTTCAGATACTCCGTCATGTTGAAGTTCCCCGGCATGTGCCTCAGGTTCTTGTGCCACAAGGAATAAAACATCCCCACGCAGCGATCCGTCTTCGGGGGACCGGTTTCTTCAAAAGTGGGAAGCCTGCGCCCGAGGTCGTCGGTGCCGGACCAGTTGGAATTTTCGATGATGACCGCTTTGGTGGTCTCGGCGGCAAGCGGCAACGACGAGGCACAGATGAAGGCGAGAGTCGTGGCTTTCAACAAACGCGGAATGTCCGGAATGGGGGGATGCATGGCGATCACGTGTGAAATTTCGTTAGAAATACGGGGCCACCGACCCACCTGATCGGCGACCCCCCGTTTCCAGAGAAAATCCACTAACTCAGAAAATCGGTTTTCTCACACGCACTGCAACGAGAATCTTTCGGCAATCAATCAGGGTGCGGGAGTCACCACCAGACGGGCGAATTTTGTGATATCCGGCGCGCGAGGCACGGTGAGGGTGATGGTGTCGAAACCAGCCGAGGTATCCTTGGAAACGGTGACGCCGGGATTGTTGACCTGAGCCGGGCCGGGAACGTTGTAGCTGTCCGGCCAACTGATCAGGTCGGGGCTGACTTCAATGGCCACGGTCGTGGTGCCGTCGATGGAGGTTTGGGAGCGTTGGAAACTGAATACCATGTTGGCACCGCTCTGCGAGATTGTCGGAAGCAGGGATAGGTCGTTGGTGTCCTTGCTGCCGCCGAGAACGAATTCCACACCGTTGCTCACACCATCGCCGTCATAGTCTGCACCGGGGCTGGTGCCAGGGCCAACGCCAGGGGCGTTGATGGCTTTCCAGGAAGCGTAGCCAGCGGGGCCCGAGACGACCTGCAGCGTGCCGACGCCGGTGAAGGCGCCGGATGCATGCGCGTTGGTGTAGTTCCCAGCAGGCTGCTGGATGCCGTTGATGAACAATGAGTCGACCGTATCGGTGCCGGCGAACGCGAGATCGAGTTTCGCACCGGCACTCGCCGTGATGGAAACCGTCGACGATTCATTGTTGGAATTGACCTGGCCCAGGGAGAGCGTGCCGCCGTTGACGGTCGTGTTTCCGCTGTAGGTATTGCTTCCAGTGAGCGTCTGGGTGGCGCTGCCGGTTTTCACCAGCGAGAGATTATCACCGGTCGTGCCGTTGATGTCCGTTCCGCCAACGGTGGTGCCGGTTGTCTGGTCGGATGTGGTGTTTAGGGTCAAGGTTGCCGCCGTGACGCTGGTATTGACGACGCGCCGGGCACCCGCATCCAAACCACCAAAACCAATTTGGTCCGCAAGGCCCGCGATGGTCTGGTTGTTACCATTCAGATCCAGAGCAGAAGGTCTTCCAGTGGAGCCAGCCAAACGGACCCGTGCCGAGGTGGGCAGCCGGTTATCTCCGCCGCTCAGCGTGACCTGCGGGGAGCCATTCCAATCAACAAGTGCGAGATCGCCGGTGAAATCGCAGGCGCCGGCAAGAACAAAGAAGTTTTTGTTAGCCCCACCCGCTAGTGCTGCGAAAGTGAGACCATCGGTCCCGTGGATGGCATTGTTGAAATTCACGGTTGAATTGGCGCCTTCTGATACAATCAGAGCGCCCCCCGACAGGGTGATGGGGCCGGTGAACGTGAGATTGTTTGGAACGGTGACCGACATATGCCAATCATAGGCACCACCAATCACGCTGATCGGCGTGCTGATGGTTCCGCCGTTTGTGCCGGAGTCGAAACGAAGGTGGCCGCCGGAACCGTATGCGCCGTTGACCGTGATCCCGCTGGTGGCGCCCACCGATGCGGTGTTGTAGAAATCGAGGGTACCGCCGTTGACTGTCGTATTGCCGGTGTAGGTGTTCGCGCCGCTGATGACGAGCGTGCCAGCGTTCTGGGTCAGCGTGCCCGAGCCGCTGATGGCACCCGATAGCACTTGATAGGCCGAACTGCCATAAACCAAGGCCGCATTGTTGGTGATGTTGTAACCGTAGCTGCCGCCGCTCAGTTGCCCGGCTCCGCCAATCTCCAGCGTGCCTGCGCTGATGGTGGTGTCGCAATCGTAACCGGTGGCCGTACTGGAGAGCGTGAGCGTGCCGTCACCGGTCTTGAAGAAACCCGTGCGAGCCGTAATCCAATCCCCGGTGAGCGGTCCGGTAACATTCAATGTGCTGCCAGAGCCGACAGAGAAGGTGCCGTTCCCCGAAAAACCTATCCACGTTGAAATGGTCGAAACCGCCGCGCCTCCAGCGGTTAAGGTGCGATTCGGGCTCAGCGTAATGTTGGGCCAGCCGGAATCATTGACCCCACTGGAGGTGATCGTACCGCCATTGAGCGTCGGAGCAACCCTGTATTCGCTTGGATCGGCGGGGAGTTGAAGAGTGGCCCCCGCGTTGACTGTGATCGAAGAGTTGGCGATGCCGTTTAATGCCCACGAGCCGCTCGGCATGATCAGCGTGCCGCCGTTGACCGTGGTGGCGCCGCCGTAGCCGAGGACGCCGGAGTTGGCAAGCTGCATCACGCCGTTGCCATTCTTCGTCAAACCGCCGCCCATAAAGTTGCCGGTGACATTCAGGTCCACCTCACCGGATCCGTCAGTGACATTGAATTGCGCGCCTTGAAGATTGAAGTTTTGGGCACTGATCGTGGCCGGTGTGCCATCGCTGGCGGAGGTGAACGCGCCCTGCGTTGACTGGTAGTAGAGGGTTCCCAAGCCCGGGTAGCCGCCGTCCACAGAGGCGATCGTCCCGCCGACGACGTTCAGCGCGTAAGGCATAGACACCACTTGCCCGGCATCCACGGTGAGCGAGCCACCCTTATGAACCGTCAGCAGATCGCCGGCATGAGTGCTCGCGTAGCCAAGAGCGTTAAATCCGCTGCCCAGCAGGGTGCCACCGGAGTTCACGGTGATGCTGCTGCCGACGGGCAGCGTACCGATACCGCCGTTACCGCTGCCGTTATAGGTAACGCTCAGTGTGCCCGCGTTGATGGACGTAGGCCCGCTGTAGTATCCGTTGCTGGCGCCATCCCGCGCAGTGGTGATAGCAGCTGCGGTTAGCACCGCCTTGCCCGCACCATTTTTGATGAGGCTGGCGGGGCCACCTCCCCCCCATCCAGCCGCTTCGCCGAGAGCACCATTGAGCGTGAGCGTCCGACCTGCTCCGACATTCATTGAAATATCACCCCACCCCGTTAGAAAGGCCACGTTCATGGTGAGGTCGACCACGGCGGCGGACATATCTATAGGCCCGCTTGCTGCGTTGAGAAAATTGGCGCCGTTGATCGTGATGGGTGTCGTGCAGCCACCGGTCACGGTGATGCCATTGGACGTAACCCACGGCTGGAGTTCCATGGTGCCATTCACGACATCGCTGCCGAAGACGATCTTATTAAACGAGAATAAGTCCGGGGCGGCTGTCCAGTTGCCTGCGGTGTTCACTAATTGGTCACCCGCAAGGCCAGTCCAGAGCTGGTCGGCCGCATGCGCACTGGGATTGAGCATACTGAAATAGGCGAAGAAGACGGCCGAACAGCGGATGGCGGGGGAACGGAATGGATTGTATTTAGGCTTCATGGTTTTTCTTGGTTTGTCGGAACGTGGAACATGGGTTGTTTCTTGTGATAGCGGGTGGCTTAGCGGCGGCGGCGTAGCAGGGCGAGAACGCCGATACTACCGATCAAGAGTGAAGTATTTGGCTCGGGGACAGCCATGATCGCGATGTCATTGCCGCCGGTGAAGGTATTGTTTACCGAGTTTGCTGTGTAGCTGATTTGCCAGTCCATGTAGCCGTAGGAGGCAACCGTGGCGCCTTGCGCGTAGCCCGCGAAGGTGCCGTTGATGGCATCCGTGCCGTCGTTGAGGAGAATGAACAGCAGATCGTTTTGGGCGTAGGAGCCGGAGAATGCGGTAACGAGACTGCCACCCGAGATGTCCACAGTGCCGAGAACGTTGATTTGGTCGTAGCCCGAGCCAGCAGTGGTGCCGGCGATCTCCGCCGTGTATTGACCTGCTTGGGAATAATTGCCGTTCACCGTAAGAATGCCCGGACTGTTGCCAGGTGTGACAAAGCCGCCTGAATTGATGGTAAGAGCTCCGAGGGTGCCACTGCCGCCGAGTGTGGCACCGGAGGCCACGGTGGTGACACTGGTGGAAATGTTACCGTTGACGATCAACTTGCCTTCATTCACTGCTGTCGTGCCGGTGTAGTTGTTCGTGGCCGTGAGTGTCATGGTGCCGTCACCGGTCTTAATGAAGGACCCATTGCCGGTAGCCCAAACAGAGTTCGAGACGGCGCCGGTCACGTTCAGAGTGCTGCCGGCACCCACAGCGAATTCGCTGCCCGCACCCAACATCACATGGGATGAGATGGTCGAAACAGCCGCGCCGCCGACGGTTACTGCTTGACCATCATAAAGCATGATATTGCCCCAGAATCCGGGGCTTGCGTCCCCGCGGGAGCTCACCGTGCCGCCATTGAGCGTCCAGCTCAGAGCCCTGCTGTTGCCATCGGACGTGGAAAAAGTGCCACCGTTGACCACAATATGGTGACTTTCTTGCTGCCATGGCCCGTCCGGTGCTCGTAACGTACCGCTATTGACCGTAATGGTGCCAGTGTTGCCAACGCCGTAAGAGGTGAGGGAGAGCGTGCCGGTACCGCTCTGGGTAATCGACCCAGAGCCACTGATAGCAGCCAGCGTTTGATCCTCCGAACTGCTGTGAACAAACGCCCCATAGTTGATGATAGTACCGGCGTAGGAGCCGCCAACCCCCAGTGTTCCGGCTCCGCCAATCTCCAGCGTGCCCGCGTTGATGTAGGTATCCAGAGTGTAGGTTGACGCCCCCTTGATCACCGCCGTGCCCGCACCATTTTTGGTAAGGCCGGTGTGAAGTCCAAACCAGCCAGATTCGGCGACACCACCTGCGGCCGTGAGCGTCCGACCTGCGCCGACGTTGAAAGTCATATCGCCCCACCCCTGCTGAACCTGCGCATTGAGGGTAAGATTGGCCCCGGCGGAGGACATGTCAACCAGGCTGCCCCCCATGACGATCGGGCCGTTGTCGATCGTGATGTCATGCGTGAGGCCACTGGTCAGCGTGATGCTATTGATCGCAACCCACCGGTTGAGGTTCACGGTGCCATCCACGACGCCGCTGCCGAAGACGAACGGGGACCAACTGGCACAGGTATCGCCCTCGCTCACCCAGCTACCCCAGTTGCCTGGGGTGGTCACGTTGTGGTCACCAGTACTGCCGATCCAGACTTGATCTGCCGCCTGCGCACTGGGATTGAGCATGCTGAAGCAGGCAAAGAGAACGGTGGCACCGCTGATGACGGGAGTACGGAATGGATGAATGCTGGATTTCACGGGTTCGGGGTTGTTGTGGGTTATCGTAACGATTCTACGACCGGTTGATTTGGGGTGTGGCGTGAAGCGATAACAAACCCTTATTACGCCCTACCCCCTCTGTTCACAAGATAAAATTCGAAATTTCATTCTTGCAACCTCACCGATTATTGGTGAGGTTGACGGGCGTGGGATTGAAGCCATTTCTTACCGTGTCCGAACAAATCGCGGCGCATGTTCGCGGCGAGGTGGAGCGTGGACGCTGGCGCGGCACGGTTCCCGGAATGAACCAACTGGCGAAGGAGCTCGGCGTGAACAGCAAGACCGTAGCGTCCGCACTCCGGCAGCTCGAGCAGGAAGGATATCTCCAAGGGCAGGGAACGGGTCGCAAGCGGCGGGTTGTCAAGGAAATCGGCACGGGCAGGCGCCCGCTGCTCATTGGCATCCTTCCCTACGATCCGCCGGATCGGCATGCCGAAGACCTGAGCAAGCTCCAGCACGCACTCGTGGAGGACGGCCACACCGTGGCATTTCCCAAAAAAACCCTGACGGAAATCGGCATGCACGTGGGGCACATCGGGCATCTCCTCAATCAAACCGAGGCCGATGCATGGGTGGTTTCGGCCGGGTCACGCGAGGTGCTGGAGTGGTTTGCCACACAGCCATTTCCGGCGTTTGCCATGTTCGGACGACGTCAAGGGTTGCCGATCGCAGGCACAGGCCCGGACAAACTGGTGTCATCCATCGCCGCCATCCGTCGACTGATCGCTCTGGGGCACCGCCGGATCGTGAACATCTGTCGGTACGAGCGGCGAAAACCAACTCCGGGTGAAGAAGAGCGCGCCTTTCTCGCCGTGCTGGCGCACCATGGTATCGCAGCGGGGGATTACAATTTGCCTGACTGGAAGGAATCCGTGGACGGCTTGCAAAAGCTGCTGGAGTCGCTCTTCCAGATCACGCGACCAACCGCGCTTATATTCGACGAACCGCCCATTTTCGCCGCTGGCTTGCAGTTTCTGGCAAGGAAGGGCATCCGGGTGCCGGAGGACGTTTCCGTTTTTTGCACGGATTCCGATCCCACTTTTGCCTGGTGTGAACCCGCCATTGCCCACATCCGCTGGGATTCCCGCCCGGTGATCCTCCGCATTCTGCGCTGGGCGGCGAATGTCAGCCGGGGTCGCAAGGACTTGAAACAAACACTGGTGTCCACCGAATTCGTCGTCGGTGGAACAATCGGACCGCCTGCCGGGTAAAGCGGCGGATCGTCAATCGGACGAGTCCCTCGTGGGAAATTTCTCCGAAAGTTTCGGCGGAGGCATGGCGCTTGGGTCACAATCGTGCTTCCTGAGTCGCCGACGCGCTTTACGCATGTTGCCTGTCACACGCCGCACCAGCGGCAAAGCTAGTTCTTGTTCATCGGCAATATCGTGCTATCTCTTTCGGACGCAACCATGACCACTCGCTTCTTCGCCCTGTTGTTGATTCTGACGAACTGCGTCCATGCGCAGAATGGCAATCGCAAGGATCTCGATAAAATGAAACCGGTGGTTCCCGAGGAACTGATCCCCCCAGCCCCCGTGCTGTCACCCGCCGAGGCGCAGAAAACCTTCCAACTGGCTCCGGGGTTCGTGATCGAGGCCTTCGCCGCCGAACCGCTGGTGGAAAAACCCGTGGCGCTCGACTTCGACCCCGCAGGTCGGGCCTGGGTGGTGGAAATGCTCGGCTACATGATGGATCTCGACGGCAAGGACGAAAAAATCCCGCAAGGTCGCATCGTGATTTTGGAAGACAGCGATGGGGATGGCAAGGCCGACAAACGCACGGTGTTTCTCGACAAAATCCTGCTGCCCCGCGCGGTGGCGGTTTATCCCGACGGCATTCTTTTCGTCGATGACAAAAACCTGCTCTGGCAGAAACGCGAGGGCCTGAAACCCGTCGGCTCTCCGGTGGTGGCGGCGGAAAAATTCATCGAGGACGGCAATGTCGAGCACAAGGTGAATGGCCTGATGCGCAATCTCGACAACTGGCACTACAATGCGAAATCCGGCAAACGCGTGCGCCGCGAGGGCGACAAATGGCTGGTCGAGGCCACACCATTCCGCGGACAATGGGGCATCAGCCGCGACAACTACGGCCGTCTCTATCACAACAACAACTCCACATTCCTGTTCGGCGACTACCTGGCTCCCAACCTGCTGCAAGGCAATCCAGGGGTGAATCTCAAGGTCAATGACGTGTGCCAACTCGGACCCAACAACACCTATCCGTCGCGGGTGACGCCGGGTGTGAATCGCGCCTACATGGCCAAGAAAAACGGTTTCGATGCCGACACGCTCGATCCGCAGACCCACAAGCTGATCAGCACCACCGCCTCGGCCGGCCCGGTGATTTATCGTGGCAGCAATTTCCCCGCCGAGTGGCAGGGTCGCGGATTCACCCCGGAGTCGTGCGTCAATCTCATCAAAGCCACACAGATCGCGGAGTCGGGCACCAAACTGCAAGGCTCCCACCCACTGGGCAAACAGGAGTTTCTCGCCTCCACCGACGAACGGTTTCGACCGGTCAATCTCTATAACGCGCCCGACGGCACAATGTGGGTGCTCGACATGTATCACGGCATCATCCAGGACCGCTTTTTCATGACCAGTTACCTGCGCGAGCAGTACGCGAGTCGCAAGCTCGACGGTCCGGCGACCGGCCACGGACGGATCTGGCGGATTCGCGCCGTGAATGGCAAGGTCGAAAAAGTCGTCAACTTCGAGGCTCTCTCCAGCGCGGAATTGGTGAAGCAACTCGCCCACGCCAATGCCTGGCAGCGCGACATGGCGCAGCGGGTGTTGGTCGATCGCGAGGATTTTTCCTGCGTCCCGCTACTGGAAAAACAGGCGGGCGATGCCTCATTCCCGCTCGCGCAGATCAATGCGCTGTGGACCCTCGAAGGACTGGGAAAACTGAGCGCGCCGGTCATCGCCGCGGCCCTCGGCTCCACCGACCCGAAGGTCGCCTGCTCCGCGCTCTGGGTTTCGACCAAACTACCCGCCGCGGAGTTGGCCAAACTCGAACCGGCCCTGCTCAAGTTCAGCCCTGCGAACGACGAGCAAAAAATCTACCTCGCCCGGGCGCTGGGTCCACTCGGCACGACGGCGGCTTTTGATGCGCTCGCAGATTTGTTGGAAAAAAATGACAAGTTGCCCTTCGTGAAAGCCGCGGCGTTTTCGGGGCTCGACCACCATGAAACGGCTTTCCAAACCCAAACGCAGGGCAAAATCAAGGACGCCGGATTCGCGGATTGGCTGACACAGGGAGCCGCCGATGCCGGAAAAGCCCCGGTCTCCGGCAAGGCCCTCAGCGGTGAGCATCTGGCATCGTTCCAAAAGGGCAAAGCCCTGTATTCCGGAGTGGCCGCCTGCTTTGGCTGCCACGGTGCCGCAGGCGAAGGGGTTCCCAACCTCGGGCCGCCGCTCGATGAATCGGAATACGTGAACGGCAATCCGGAGCGACTGGTGAAAATTTTGCTGCACGGCCTGACGGGTCCGATCACCGTGGGCGGAAAGGAATACAAGACCACCGCCGTCATGCCGGGGTTGATCCTGAATGCACAACTCAAGAACTCCGACATCGCCGACATCGCCACCTACATCCGCCATGAGTGGTCGAACAAATCCCCGCAAATCAAGGTCGATCTGATCGATCGCCTGTGCAAGGAAACCGCCGATCGCGCAGGCCGCGCCTACAACGCGGCGGATCTGGGCAAGTAAACGGCTGAACCTGCCGCATGCCGTATCGCAAAATCAGGTAACAGGGCAGGATAAAAAAAGTCGAGCAAGCGCGCCGGCAGCGTGATTCTTAAAACGACGCTGACGAAAAATCGTTAGCATATCCTTCCCAATGACATTCGATTTGTCAGAATACAAAGAAACTAAAGCCTCAAACTGGCCGCCACGTTGCGGAAACTTTGTAAGCCAGCTTCGATGTTGTCGATGATTTCCAAGGCCAATACATCGGGCTCAGGGAGATTGTCGAGATCGGTGAGGCTGTCATCTTTGAGCCAGAAAACATCCAGACTCGTTTTGTCGCGGCTTGCCAACTCTTCATAAGTGAACTTGCGCCAGCGACCATCGGGATTTTTCCCGGCGTGCCAGGTTTCTTTGCGCTTGTTGCGGTTCGCGGTGTTGTAGCATTCGATGAACTCTTGCAGATTCTCCAATCGCAAGGGATTGCGCTTGAGGGTGTGATGAATGTTGGTGCGGTAATCGTAATACCAAACATCCTTGGTCGCCGCTTCTTTGCTGGCGGGGCGGTTGTCGAAGAATAACACATTCGCTTTCACGCCTTGCGCATAGAAGATTCCTGTCGGTAAGCGGAGAATGGTATGCAGTTCGGTTGTCTCTAGCAGCTTTTTTCGCACAGTCTCCCCTGCCCCGCCTTCGAACAACACATTGTCCGGCAGCACCACGGCAGCGCGTCCAGTCGTCTTCAACATCGAGCGGATGTGCTGGAGGAAGTTCAGTTGTTTGTTGGATGTCGTCGCCCAAAAGTCTTGGCGATTGTAGGTGAGATCATCTTTTTCTTGTTCGCCTTCATCATTGGTGAAGGTCATGCTGCTCTTTTTTCCGAAGGGCGGATTGGCGAGCACGTAGTCCACGGTTTGCGAGGGTTGTGCGACGAGGGCATCGGCAGAGGAAACACAGCTCTCGCCATCGATCTCGCCGATGTTGTGGAGAAACAAGTTCATCAGGCACAGACGACGCGTGCCAGCGACGATCTCGTTGCCGTGAAAGGTTTTGTTTTTGAGAAAGGCTTTTTGTTCCTTATCGAGCTTATGGGTTTTGACCAGATAGTCGTAGGCCGCGAGAAAGAAGCCGCCAGTGCCGCACGCAGGATCGGCGATGGTTTTGCCGGGTTCCGGCGCGACACACTCCACCATCGCGGCGATCAGCGCACGTGGAGTGAAATACTGGCCTGCACCAGACTTGGTATCCTCGGCATTCTTTTCGAGAATGCCTTCGTAAATGTCGCCCTTCACGTCGGAATCCAGCATCACCCAGTTGGTGGCATCGACCATTTCGATCAGCCGCGCGAGCTTGGCGGGATCGGTGATTTTGTTTTGCGCCTTGGTGAAGATTTGCCCGAGCATTCCCTTCTCCGTACCAAGAGCTCGCAAGGTCTCCACATAATGCACTTCTAGTTCCGCACCTTTGAGCGGCTTGAGCGTAGCCCAAGTGTATTGCTTCGGCACCCCGACATCGCGTTTGTACGGCGGACGACTGTATTCATCCGCCATCTTGAGGAAAATCAGATAGGTGAGCTGCTCCAGATAATCCCCATACCCCACGCCGTCATCGCGCAGGGTGGTGCAGAAACTCCAGACTTTGGAAATGATGGTGTCGGTGGTCATGATTGTAGGATTGACGGTAGAAGAATTACGTGTGAGATTTTGCGTGCACTCTGATGAATCGAACCCCTACGCACCGCGTCGGGTTTATGTAGGTTCAAAGGAGTGTTTTTTCTGTTAGGAGGATTTGCTTAATTGGAAGATTTCGCTTAGTTTTCCTTGTCCGATGAGCGTGCGGTGTTTTCGATAATCGTTCGCTTCTCTGCGAAGACGACCGGCAATAATAGCGGGGTGAATCGCGAGTTTTTTGGCAGCTGCGCAAATTTCATCAGCGTATTCCAGAGAACCCAAACGATCCCATTCTTTTTCCGAAATGAAGGCATTGAGCGCAAATTGGTCTGCCTGCCTCTCGATTTCATTTTCGGAACTACCATCGATATCCGTATCGATAAAGCATTGACCCGGTGTACGGCCTAAATGCTTTTTGATGTGGCCCAATTCGTGAAATAACGTGAACCAGAAATTGTCGAGACGATCATAGCGCAGTGTGAGCGCTACAACAGGAAATCCTTTCGGATGCCACATGGCCGCGCCATCCAAATGAGTCTGAGGTAGCTGCCTCTCGATGATCACTGCAATCCCCACTTCTTGAAGTCGCTGCTGCACTAACAATGGGCCGTTCGACAACTGGCTCATGGCTTTGAGTTGTTGAATAAATGCATCACTCAAAACATCAGCATCGTATTCCGGCATTTGCAATTCTGCAGCTCGATCCATGACGCGGCAACGCCAGGCATGTACGGCCTCCAAATTTACTTTCGACTTTTTGCTGTTTGTTTGTCGATTGAATGCGTAAATCGTATCATTCTGTCGACCAGCGAAGAATTGATGCAGCATTTCCTCGGCTCGCTCTTTCACCTTTGACCAATCAGTACCAAAGGCGGCGGCAAAAAATCCCCTGAGAAACATCTCCTTCACGGGATAGCAAGAGGTATCAATGATCGGAAGTAATTCACCCGATGAATCTTGCACGAGAGATTTCAAAGGAATTCCAAGTCCCTCGTGTAGTTTCCGAACCATGGGAAGAGTGAGTTCTCGTTTGCCTGCTAGCACCTCGGACACTCGACTTTTAGAACCGATGTAAGGCACGAGGTCTTGTTGTTTCAATCCTGCCTGCTCCATACGAAAACGGATAGCCTCTGCGGGAGTCGCAGGGGGAATGTGGACGTTGCGTTTCTCGTAGTCTTCGATCAAGAATGCGAGCAGCTCGATTTCGCCATCCTCTTCGGAGCCCGGTGCCGGGTCGGCAAGCATCAGCTCCTCCAGACGAGCGAGCGCGTCTTGGTGGTCTTTTGCAGTTTTGACGAGTTTCATGTGTTTCATAGCAGCGATGGTATGTGGGTTAATGCAGCTTCCATTTTGAATACTCGGCACGGGTGCCGATTTTCTGAATCAGAAGTATGCCCATGTGGTAGCGAACAAGAACGACCATACGGTAGTTATTGCCCCCGATGTCGAAGACGATACGATTGCCTGATAGAATATCCACAGAACGGTAGCGATTTTTAATGTCCTGCGGCGTTTTCCACCCGGCTGGCTCAGCATCATCGATCCATGCAGCGAGCGAAGAACGCGACCTCGCGTGTTTGCTCATGAATTTCTCGATGATGGTTTTGCCGACGATCGTCATGGGGTGAGAGAGTAATAGTTCACGTTTTATTCAAAGAAAAGAAAAATTATTTAAAATTTGGGAACTAGCATGCTGGGTTGATGTCAAAATTTTTATTAAGAATTATTGACACGACTCACAGGCGGCCGTAAGTAGTGGCAGCTTATCAACCACGTGTTGAAGGAGTAACGAGGCCGTCCTTCGGGGCGGCTTCAGCATTTTCAGGAGCACGTTCATTTCCAGAAATCCAAGTATTCTTGCTCCAATTTACGTTGTTGATGAGGCCTTTCGACCGGATATGCCGTCCATGGCATGATGTGGTCCCTGCGGTCTGCCATCACCACCACGTAGCTGAAATCGGGTAACGCGAGAATGACTCGTTTCTCCTTGCCTCGATAGTTTTCCCACCAGAGAATGTAATCGCCAGTTTGTGGTTTCTGGCCAGTAAAACGGTCGATTATCGCTCTCGGCCAAGCGATGCGTTCACAACGCCGAAAGTCGGGCGGGCGTTCCTCCTCTATGGCACCTTCCGAGGTGAAATGCCAAAAAGTCGCAGTTTTGCCACGGTATTCTGGGTGGCGCTTCAGGCTCATCCGTTTACCCGGCCAGGACGGCTTGCTGGCAAGGAAATCCTGCACGAACTGGTCGTGGATTGCCTCCAGGTAGTCGTCCCAATTCCCAAAATGGTTGAATTCAATCAGGCCCGGAAGCCAATCCTCCGGGTCAGTCATTCCCGCCTCCTTCCCATCGCAACAGGTTGATTTTGGATGCCCTCAGCAGAGTGCTGCGCTCCAAGGACAAGCGGGAACGTTCTTTGAGACGCTTTACCAAAGCCAGTTTGGCGGGGCTGGTGGTAAGTGCGCGGTTCGCGTAGCCGATCGCTCCGATCAGAAGATCGCACAACTGAAGCAACTCGGATTCGTGGGAAACGACTGGCTGCACACGTTCAATGATCCTGCGGTCGAAATCATAGGAGCTACTGCACAATACGTCATGCAATTTTGCCGCCTTGCTACCGCTGTGGGTGTCCTTGTGGTCGATGTAAATCCGGTGCCGGTTTTCCGGCTTCAGTAAGACCTTGAGCAACGTGAAAAGCATCTTGTAATACCAGTCGTCATGGGTCTGACCATGCCTGTCGTGCTCCAAGACCATTTTGTTCGGAATGACTACGGCGCGGAAAGATAGGTCATCGTCGTCGAAAAAGTAATCGATCCATGCCAGATAGAAATCGAGTTTCGCGGGAGAGACCTTACCCCATTTGATTTCAGTATCTGTTGGTATGCCGTGGCGGTTTTTGATTTCACGCAGTCGAACGCTGATTTCCTTCCTCTGGTCCAAAGGACAGGATAATGCGCCCAAAGTCATCACTGGCAGGCCATCGTTTTCCAAGTGGCAGCTTTCGTCGCAATAGATGTTGATCGTCTGGCTCATCGCGTTGGATTGGTTTTGCGGGCGGATTTTTTGCTCAAGGCGTTTGCAGCATTCCCCAAGCGCTCCTCCCGAATCCGCTCCAGCAGGGCGGATGCGGGTTCGTCGGTGGGGTCTTGGGGGACTAGTTGGCCGGTGAAGGCTTTTTTTAGGATGGACTGACGCAGGGCGGCGCTGCGCTTCAAGGCGGAGTCGATCTCTTGTTCGTTCTGGGCGATCACTGTGAATTGCTCGTCGAGGAGGCGGACGATTTCTTTTTGCTCGGGGAGGGAGCATAAGGGGACGCCGATCGATTTGAATCTTTCGACGCTAATCTTCTTTTGCGCGACACCTCGGGTGATGAGTCCTAATTGTTTTCGGCAGGAAACTGAATTGATGAATGCAGCATAGAAGCTGCGGTCACAATAATCGGCCAGAACTCTGAATTTTAGGCAGTCTGCTGTTATGACCGCTTTAGGGGCATCAACTGGATAAATAGTGCAGTCTCCAGGCGGATCACCCATTTTAGTAATTAGCAAATCTCCTCCCTCTGCTGTGTGTGCCGCGAGCTCTTCTGCTTTAGTCTGCAATACGTATCGCGGTTCGATCTTGAAGTCATTCCTTGTGATGTTCTTAACGAATACCAACGGAACGCCTGATGTGGTGTAATCAGAAACTTTGAGATTACTTCCAAATGGCCCGATCCCTAGGGCATACGGCTCGAATGAAGTCAAAGCATCGGGTCGAACCCATTTCCAACATTTAGGGAGGCGCGGAAGTGCCTCGAGTTCTTCATTATTAAGTGGCTCTGAATCGTGCGTTCTACGTGGTTTGGCTGGTTTTCTGCTACTCGCTTCGCGTGTTTCCCATTGTGAAACTGCTACTTCCCACTCCTCCACTCGTTCTTCATATCGCGACTGACGTTCCGCTTGGATACGGTTGAGGAGTTCGTCGGGGGATTCGAGGAGGTGGGGATTTTGTTGGCGCCAGGGGGCGGTGAGTTTGCCCTCGAAGGCTTGTTTGAGGAGGGACTGGCGATAGACGCCGAGTTGCCGCCGCGCCCGCCGCAGACTCTCCTCCCCAGCGTCGAGTTCGGAGAAGAGCTCTTCGATCTTCGAAACAATCCGCTTCTGATAGGACTCGGGGAAAAGTGGAAGGCAAAAGGCTGATATCTGCTCGAAATCGACACGAGGGCGATCACCAGCATTCAGGGAATTTGCGAAAGAGACAAAATCCCGCGCACTGAGTCTATACTTCAAGAAGGCTCCGTCCAAGAAATGGTTCGATGGAAGCACGATGAACTCTGCGGAGCAAAGACCTGTGCGATCTGCAAGCCAGACTTTGTTCAAGTAGGGACGAAGACGCGAGTAGAGAACATCGCCCGGATAGAATCGTTTGGCTGCGCTCTTCATTGTTTCGGATGACTTGCTCCCAATCAAACGCGTCGTATGCGCCTCAACGTCATCCAAACCGAGGTAGGGCTCCTCTGGATAGTCAGAGGGATTCGCCTTTTTAGTTCTCGGTCTTAACCATGCGGCGAGCGGCAATTGTCCCGCCCCTACAGGGCTTGGCTTTTGTGGGGACGGTGCACCCAGGGCGGCGTCGCGCGGCTCCTTGCCCTGAGCTGGTATGGTTCGCCCCGTCAGGGCTTGGGAGATTGAGGGGGGCGGTGAACTATGGGCTGGTGAATTTTGCCCCGTTGGGGCTGGGGAATTTGATGGTGGTGGTGCACTCAGGGCTGGTAAATTTTGCCCCGTGGGGGCTTTGGGAGTGCGAGGCTTTTTCATGCTTCGTGCTCCCATGGGTTGACCAGATCAATGCCGCAGGCTTCGAAGTCGGCGGTGTTGCGGGTGGCCAGGGTGAGATGATGAATTTTAGCGGTGGCAGCGATGAGGGAGTCCTCAAATGGTGTGTCATGTGCGGCGCGGAAATCTGCGGCTAGCTCGGCGATGGCACGATCCACGGGCATGATGCGGAAGCGTTGCGGCCTCGCGAGGATCAGGGAATACCAGGCAGATAGTTGGGCTGCGAAAATGGGATCACGGGGCTCTACTTTTTTCATGCCGTAGCGGATCTCATTGAGCGTGATGACGCTGAGATAAGATTCTCTGAGATTCTTCTGCCATGCCCAGACTGCGGGATGCATTTTATCGTCCGTAAAGCGTAACTCGGACAGGGTCACAGTATCTAGTAGATAGCGCATCAGTCCTACTCAGGCTCAAAGGTGAATTCGCGGTGTTTGGTTTGCTTGCGATCCGGCAAAGGGAATTCTTTTTCGTAGAATGAAGCAGGCATGCCAGGAACTCTCATGGCTTCAGCCAAGGACATTGGGGCTTCTGCCTCGTTCATCGGTTCGTGGAGCTCGCGGGAAACGAGGTCGGACAACCAAGCGGAAAGCGATTTAGATTCATTTACGGCGCGGTGCCGTGCCTCGCGAACCAGATCATCGGGTAATTTTAATGTAACGTTCATGAGATAGTTGTGTTTAGGTGCAGCACGATTGCACTAAAACACGGATGAATCAAGGATGAAAGAAGCCGTTTGTGATGCATAAAACGGTCTTTCGTACACAACAAGGGCGTTTGTGGTGCATGAATGTTGATCAATTGCGCGTGTCTTGCATGGGAAGCAGTTTCGTACATGTCAAATTTCATGCTGTCAAAGCCAGGTTGATTTCATCGATCAGGATGTCCATTTGATCGCCGAAGAGTTGAAACATTTTGCCGAGGCCGCCTTGGGCGTCGAAGGGGGCGAAGTCGAGGTCGTCGCGTTCGAAACGGAAGGAGGTCATGACGTGGTCGCGGATGAGTTGGAGGAAAGCGATTTGGGATTCGGTGAAGGGTTGGCCGGCGTTCTTTTTAAGAATCCAGTCGCGGTAGTTGCGGCGGACGGTGGCGTCGAAAGGGGTGAGTTTTTCATCGATGCCACAGGCACGGCGAATCAGGGCGACGAGGGCGGTCAGCTCGGTGAGCGGTGCGGCGTTTTCCGGCAGGGCATCGAGACGGGCGTAGGCTTCCCAGACGCGCAGCGGGGCGAGGCGTGGGGCGGAGTGTTTGAGGGCGGCGAGCACGTCCTTGATCTGAGCGAGAGTGACTTCCTGGCGGCGTTGGGGTTGTTGGTAAAAAATGGTGAGGGCATCGAGCTTGTCCTGATGCTCGCGGCAGAAGGTTTCGAATTCGCTCACGAAAGCGGCGGAGCGCTCGCGGGCATCGGCATCCCACTCGGCGCGGACGAGTTTGTCCTGAGTGGTGACATCGATGGTCTGGAGATTCGCGGTGCAGGTCTCGACGATGAGATTCACGGCGGCACCGGTAAGCGGGGCGGCAGCGGTGGCGACGAGCTGCTGCTGGGCCTTTTCGCGGGCAGAGTCGCCAGGATCAGTGCCGGGCTGCTGGCTGGTGAGTTCGAGGGCTTTTTGCTCAATGGCCTCGCCGTCGATGGCGTGGAAGAGATTTTTCACCAGCGTGCTGATGGCAGTGCCTCCGAGCTTTTCTGCGACGGCTTGTTTCTGTTCCTCGGTGAGCATGCGCTCGATGCGAGCGAGGCGACCGGCGAGAGAGGAAATGGTATCGGCATCGGTAGCCCCCATGACGACTTCCATGGCGAGATCCTTGAAGGGCACGGAGGGCTTGGTGATGGGCGGGCGGCTGGCGGTCTTGAGCGACTTGGTGACGCCGATGGCATCGACGATGACGTAGTGGGTCTTGGCCGTCTTCGCAGCGGGTGAAGCTTTGCGCAAACCATCGTGATCGAGCGTGCGGGTGCCTCGACCTTTCATTTGCTCGAAGTAGCCTTTGGATTTCACGTCACGCATGAAGAGCAGGCATTCGAGTGGTTTCACATCGGTGCCGGTGGCGATCATATCAACGGTGACGGCGATGCGCGGGTGGTATTCGTTGCGGAACTGCTGAAGGACGGACTTGGGGTCTTCCTCGTTTTTATAAGTGACCTTTTTGCAGAAGGCGTTTTCCTCGCCAAACTCTTCGCGGATGATCTGAATGATGTCATCGGCATGGGAATCGGTCTTGGCGAAGACGAGGGTTTTCGGGACTTCGTATTCACCATCGGAGCCTGTGCGATCGGGGAAAATTTCGGGCAACTTGTCGCGGAAAGTTTGGATGACCTTGCGGATTTGCGAGGGATTGACCACGTCGCGATCAAGGGCACGTTGCGAATAAGCTTCGTCCTCGTCCTGCGCTTCCCAGCGTTTGGCGCGGGTGAGTTTTTCACGCTTTTCGACGAGACCTTTGAGAACGATGCCGCCTTTTTGCGTGACCTCGGTCTCAATAACGTAGATTTCCCCTTGCACGTTCACGCCATCAGCCACGGCATCCTCGTGGGTGTATTCGGAGACGACGTTTTGATTGAAGAAGGCGTAGGTGCGGGAATCGGGCGTGGCGGTGAGGCCCACGAGAAAAGCATCGAAGTAATCCAGCACCTGCCGCCAGAGGTTGTAGATCGAGCGGTGGCATTCATCGATGATGATGAGATCGAAGTGCTCGATGGGGACTTTATCATTGTAGGCGACGGGGAAAGGTTCCTTGCGGGTGGATTTCCGTTCGCCGGGGTTTTCGTCTTCGGCGGATTCATCAAGCTCCTTGCCTTGAAGAATGGAATACATCCGCTGAATGGTGGAAATGCAGACCTCGGTGTCTTTCGGAACGTGGGAAGAAGTGAGGCGCTGAACGTTATAGAGTTCCGTGAACTTACGATTGTCGTCGGAGGGTTGATAGGCGAGGAACTCCTGCTCGGCCTGTTCACCGAGGTTGCGGGTATCGACGAGGAATAACACGCGTTTGACCTTGGCGTGCTTCAACAAGCGGTAAACGGATGTGATGGCGGTGAAAGTTTTACCCGAGCCGGTGGCCATTTGGACGAGGGCGCGGGGCTTCGCGAGTTTGAGGGACTTATCGAGTGCAGTGATGGCGGTGATCTGGCAATCGCGTAAAGAGGTAGGATCGAGGGCAGGAAGATCGAGAAGCCGGGCGCGGAGAGATTTTTCTTGAGTGAGGAATTCACGAAGGGTTTCTGGGCGATGGAAGGTGAAGACCTCGCGGGAGCGAGGTTTAAGATCGCGCTGGTCAGTGAAGCGAGTGATAACGCCGGTGGCTTCGTAGAGAAATGGCAGAGGGACACCGGTGTGTTGGACCCACTTCAGCTTCGCATCAGCATAGTCCTTGGTCTGATCTTCGGCCGTAGTGATGTTTTGGCCGAGGGTTTCCTTTTTCGCCTCGATAATGCCGATAGGTTTCCGATCAACGAAAAGCACGTAGTCAGCGGGGCCTGAGTCGGTGATGTATTCGCGGACGGCCTGACCTTCTCCTTCGTTTTGATTAAAAGCGTTTTTGTCCTGAATCGCCCAACCACAGGCTCGGAGTTGCGCGTCGATCCGATCGCGCGCTTTTTGCTCCGGGTTCTGATTGGCGGGTGTCGGCATGGGAAAATGCAATGCTTTCTTCAAGAGCCGTCGCCTGAGACAACTGCCCGGTTTCTCCCTGCAACCCTGCCGGAGTTCCCACCATGCGCAGATGCAAGTGCCACTGACTGAGCCTCTTGAAACACGCAATTAGTATGGCGAAAAATTATCGCCATGGCAAGTCATTCATTTTTTACGCTGGAACATGATTTAACCATGTGTTGCACGCCAGATTGACTTGCAAAAAACGGCAATCCGGAGCGAATGGTGAAAATCCTGTAGAACGGCCTGACGGGGCCGATTACTGTTGGTGGAAAGGAATACAAGACCACAGCCTGCTGCACGGATTTTTTGCCATCGCCGCAACTTTTTCCGTAGTACCGGGTTGAACGCAGCGACCCGTCTACAAACCATCATGAAATCCACCATTGCCCTGCTATCGATTCTCGCCCTGTTCCTGCCCGCCCAAAGCATCGATGCAAAGGAAAAGGGCGCAAAAAAACCGAAACAGGAAGCCGCCAAACACGGGAAGAAAAAGCATGCCCATGGCGACGGTGACATCACCGAAGCGGAGTTCATTGCCGCCGCCAAAAATGCCGACAAGGCCAAGAAAAAATTCGACAAACTCGACACCAACGACGATGGCGTGCTCAACAATAAGGATCATCCCGGCAAAAAGGGCGGCAAGAAAAAAGGCGGCAAGAAACACAAAAACGGCAAATCCAAAAAGAACAAGAACTGAGCGAACGGCACTTTGAGTGTCCAACTGCGTCAGGCGGGGACAGGTCGACTTGACTTCACTGCGGGATTTGCTAACAACACATGCATCACCGCACGATCTTCCTCATGAACATGACACCGACCCGCATTTCTCCCGCCTGGCTGATCACTCCATTCCTTTTGGCTGTGACCATGCTTCACGCCGAACCCGTGCCGCTGTTCGATGGAAAAACCTTTGCCGGCTGGGAGGGCGACACCGAGAAGACCTGGAAAATCGTCGAGGGGGCCTTCACGGCGGGCAGCCTGGATCGCCAGCAGGAGAAGAATGATTTTCTCGCGACCACCAAGAGTTACGGGAATTTCGAACTCACTCTCGAAGTAAAAATCGCCGGCACCGAGGGCTTCGTCAACGGTGGCATCCAGTTCTGGTCGGAACGGCTGAAGAACAGCAACGAGGTCCGCGGCTTCCAGGCCGATTTCGGCAGTGGTTACGACGGCGCGCTGTGCGACGAAAGCCGCCGCAGCGGTCGGGACATCGTGCGCCCGCCGAAGGAAATCCACGACAAGGCGTTGAAGAAGGACGAATGGAATGTCTATCGAATCCGCGCCGAGTGGCCACGAATCCAATTGTGGCTCAATGGCGTGAAGACCATCGATTACACCGAGAAAGACGCGCAGATCCCCCGCCGCGGCATTTTCGCAGTGCAAATCCACGGCGGTGCCAAAACCCAAATCTGGTATCGCAAGTTGATGATCGAGGAGTTGCCCGACTGAAGCTTTCGCGATCCACCCCATACCATGAAACATCATCTTCTTAGCGCCGCATTGGCGATGTCCGTTGCCAGCGTCGCAGTCCGCAGCCAGGCCGCCGACTTTTTTTTCAAGGCCGGCGACAGGGTGGTGGTGATGGGCGACAGCATCACCGAGCAACATCTCTACAGCACCTATCTCGAATCCTGGACGCTCACCCGCTTCCCCTCGTGGGATCTGACTTTCCTCAATGTCGGTATCGGCGGCGACGGCGCGCCCGGCGGCAACAACCGCTTCAAGCGCGATGTGCTGGCCTTCTCGGCCACGGCAATGACCATCGACTTCGGAATGAACGATGCCGGAGGAAATTTCGAGGACTTCATGAAAAACATGCAGGGCATCGCCGATCAGGCGGCGGCTGCGAAAATCCGGGTCGCCTGGTGCAGCCCGCAGGCCTGTGAAAATCCGGACGACAAGCAGGCGATCGACACCGCAGGCAACCACAATCTGGAAAAATTCACGGCAGGCGTGAAACAAACGGCGGCGGCGAATGGCAACGCGCTGTTCGTGGATCAATTCCATCCCTATCTGGAATTCATCAACAAGGCGCGTCCGACGAATCCAAAATCCCGCGTCGGTGGCGGCGACCAGGTCCATCCCGGACCGCCGGGTCAGACACTGATGGCAGCCACCATCCTTCAAGGCATGAATTTTCCGCCTCTGGTTGCTGCCGTGGAAATCAACGCGACCGCAGCCAAAGTTGTGCAAAGCCAGAACTGCACCGTCGATGCCCTGAAGGTCGGTGCCGACGGCACGATCCGCTTCTCGCAGCTCGACAAAGCACTGCCGTATTTTCCCGACGGCGATGCCAAAAAGATTTTGGAATGGCTGCCGATTCTCGAACAGATGAACGAGTACCGGCTGAAAGTGAGCGGGCTCAAGGCGGGACGTTATGAAATCCGCCACGGCGGGGTGAAAGTTGCCGAGCACACCGCTGCCGAGCTGGCCGCCGGGGTGAATCTCGCGGCGGCGGCGATGGTTGCGGGACCGGTCGCCGAGCAGCTCAAGGCTGTCAACGCAGCTATCTCCGCAAAAAACAGCTACTTTCACGACAAAATCTTCTCCGGCGTGCTGCGCGCGGGCGGCGTGCCCGAGTTCATGGAAATGACCAACGAACAGGTCGAAGCAAAACGCACGGCGGTGTTCGAAGAGCGCATGAAAAAAATGCCCGAACTTTTCGCCGCCATCAAATCATCGCTGGCCATGAAAGCGCATCCGGTGGATATCGTGCCACTGCCCGATCAGTAACCAGATTTGCGAAACCATTCTTCGTCGCATTCCGCACGACCACCATGCAACTCGGCGCTTGGCAGAGGGCACCACTTTCGCCAGAGTCGCGCGACTCACGGCAACGAAAATTCACCGATCACGACTCCACCATGAAACAGACCATGCATCGAATTGGCTTCGCTATTCTGGCCGCAACACTACTGGGCGGGTTTTCCGTCAAAGCGGCCGTAGGACCACCAGACCTGACCAAGGGAGAAATGACCGGAGTCGATCGCAAGGGCACCTACAACCTGGGATCCACGGGCATGCGCGGCTGGATTTATCTCAAACCCGCAACACACTTCGATGGCTTGCAGGGTCGGACCACGGCGGTCAGCCGGCAAATCCTGGTCACCCATATCGGCGCGAAATCGCCGGCCGATGGCGTGATGCAGGTCGATGACGTGATTCTTGGTGTCGAGGGAAAATTGTTCAGCGACGACGCGCGACGCAGCATCGCCGCTGCGATCCAGGAAGCGGAAAAGGAAAGCAACAAGGGCATTCTCAAACTGACCCGCTGGCGGGCGGGAAAAACCGAGGAAGTGCAGCTCAAACTGCGGGTCATGGGAACCTACAGCGCGACCGCGCCGTACAACTGTCCGAAGTCGCAAAAGATTTTCGACGAAGCCTGCATC
>Ga0209400_1000745_pt1 | contig 28277 bp, 28 predicted proteins | sample M_130807_EF_Meta_FD_187313 | JGI IMG/M metagenome (GOLD analysis project Ga0209400, IMG submission 187313) | Freshwater microbial communities from Lake Montjoie, Canada to study carbon cycling - M_130807_EF_MetaG (SPAdes) (version 2) | ecosystem: Environmental > Aquatic > Freshwater > Lake... | reverse complement strand
CCGAATTGGCACTTGATGACTCTAAACGGGTGCTCCACCTTGGCGCGCACGCTGGCCTTCAACTGCTCAGCCTTGTCCAGCAAACTGCCCCAAGGCGATTGCTTGTCCAACGACCGGCGCTTGCCTGGACGCATTGCAACATGCCAGTCTACGGCGGTGGCCTCGGGTCGCTTGGCCGCACCTTGGTAGCCCGTATCAGCAAAGACGACTCTTTCCTCGCCATGCAGCAGGCCGCGGCCCTGGGTCACATCGTTGACGTTGGCTGCGGTGCCGATAACGGTGTGCACCAGATCCGAATCGGCATCCACACCAATGTGAGCCTTCATCCCAAAGTGCCATTGGTTGCCCTTCTTGGTCTGGTGCATCTCAGGATCACGCTCACCCGTGCTATTGTTGGTAGGGCTAGGTGCTGCAATCAAGGTGGCATCGACCACCGGCCGGCCTTGAGCAGCAAGCCGCAAGCGGCCAGTTTGGCGTTGATGCAGTTCAGGATCTTTGGAGCCAAGCTGTGGGCCTCCAGGAGATGGCGGAAGCGCAGGATGTTGGACTCATCGGGGATACGGGTCATGCCGGTATCCAGGTGGGCAAACCCCCGATATAGGGGGACGTCATGCAGGCACTCTTCCATGGCCGGGTCGGAGTGACCAAAGAGTTTCTGCAGCAGGTGAATGCGCAGCATCACTTCAAGCGCAAAGGGCGGGCGTACGTTCTTTCCTGCGGGGGCGTGCGGCGCAATCAAGGCCAGCAAATCACGCCAAGGCGTAACGGCGTCCATTTGGGCCAGCAGCTCACGCTTTCGCGTGACTTTGGTGGCCAGCTCAATTCCGGTGGTGGCGAGGCTTATTTGGTTCATCACTGCTTAACGCACGAGGGGGCTGCGGGGATGACTTGTGTAGACCTTCCTTAACCATTCTTACAACGGAATTTAGTTAAAAATTATATCCATGATGATTAGAATACAATACCTAAAAAGTACAAAAGTAAATATGACTGCTGGATATCGGTTACGAGCAAAAAGTATTTCTGAGATTTTACGTTTGACACGAAACTATAGTGTTCAGTTTAGCAATAAATTATTTTCAGGATCCCATATATTAATAATTTCAAAAAACTATGGGTTGAGATTTATTATTATAACAATATTCCACAAAATATTCGGAAGGAAAGTACTTTTTGACTTATGTGATATTATATGCGATCATAACAACAAAACGCCTTTGCGTTTAATCTTAATTTGTAAAATTGCAGATGCGGTTACGGTGAGTAGTGATGGGATAAAGAAAAGATTGGCAGCTAATGTGGATCAAACAAAGATTGATGTTATCGATGACATTGCTGAAACAATAGATTTAACGAAGATTGTTATAAAAGAAAATCAAAAAATAAATAGTAAAGTCGTTTTGTATTTCGGAAACGAGCTAAATACCGGAAAAAATACTTTTCATATTTTATCGGAGTATGTAGGATTTATGCCGGATGATGCTAGCTTGGCGATATGTAGCAATAATAGGCCTGAATACGAAAAATACTTCGCCGCGAATGCTAAAGTGCAGTATTTTGAATGGGATAGCGATGTCTTTAAAAAGCTTATCTCAAGGGCCGATATTATTATTCTGCCCTTCGCAGATGATGAAAGAGGCATGTCGAGATCCTCCAATAGGCTAACGTTAGCCCTTGCGGCTCGAAAGCTGGTTTTAGCGACTCCTATTCCCAGCTATTGTAAATATAGTCACTGTTACATTACGTTAACCCCAGTTAACTTTTGGGAGGTTTTAAATAAAAATCATTCCGATATTAAACGTTTATCTTTTGATTTATCAAGTAATTTTAATGCTGAAATTCACAACATCGATGTAGCGGAATGCTGGGAAAGAGTAATCAAGAAGTTAGTCGCCAAACCGGATTGACGCGAAGATGCTAGGGAAGCTCTGCACAACTCCCGCCGCAGCGTGAGTTGACAGTCAAGAATTCACGAAGTGAAACCAAAAACTCTTTTCCGGCTATTTTGTGGGTGCAATGCCCCTTGTTTGTGGCCTTTTCAGGCACCTGCCGGGCATTTGCCCGCGTTGCAGGCGCACTCATCCCCGCGCTCCCTGAATAATTCGCTTTCTGGCCATCCACAAATTACTCAAGGCAAACAGCGTGACCAGCTGCGCCGTGTTCTTGGACAGACCTTTGTAGCGCACTTTGGTGAAACCGAATTGGCACTTGATGACTCTAAACGGGTGCTCCACCTTGGCGCGCACGCTGGCCTTCAACTGCTCAGCCTTGTCCAGCAAACTGCCCCAAGGCGATTGCTTGTCCAACGACCTGTATTGAACCAGTTAATTTCTGCTCAGGCGTTATCTTTGAAGGAAGCACAGATGAGCACGAAGATGGAAGAAGACGTCAAACGCTGGACGGCCAAGCGCAAAGCGGCATTGGCCATGGAAATCATGCAGGGCAAGACCACCGTGGCAGAGGGCAGTCGGTCCTTTGACATTGCGCCCTCGGAAATCGAAGCCTGGGTAGACGATGCCAAGCGCGGCATGGAAAACGCCTTGCGCACCAAGCCCCTGGAAATCAAGGAACAGTACGAGCGCCAGATCAAGGATCTACAGGAGGCCTATGGCGAAGCCATGTTGGAGCTGCGTGCCCGAAAAAAGCTCAATTCCATGCTGGGCATCGAGGGCGACAAATGATCCTGCAGCTACAGCAAGAACTCAAAACCGAAGGGACCCACGTCAGCCTGGTCAAACTCTGCCAGTGGTTTGAGATGCCCAGGTGTACCGTGTATTACCGCCCCACTAAGGGCGCACCCAAGGTGCAGGAGAAGTTTGTCACGCCGATCAAGGCCATGATTGAAGAGAACCCCTCATTTGGCTACCGCACGGTGGCGCACCTGCTGGGCATGAACAAGAATACGGTGCAAAGGGTGTTCCAGTGCATGGGCTGGCAGGTTCGCAAACGGCCTGTGGGCTTTCGCCCGCGCATCCAAGCGCTGCCTTCGCGGGCCTTGGCACCCAATGAGCGGTGGGCGACTGATCTGTGCCGGGTCTGGACTGGGCGCGATGGCTGGGCAACCCTTGCCTTGGTGATTGACTGCCACACGCGCGAGTTGTTGGGATGGCAGTTAAGCCGCAGCGGCAAATCCAAGACGGCAGAGTCGGCACTGGAACAGGCTCTGATAGCGCGCTACGGTTGCCTGGGCAAGGTGCCAACCCCGTTCCTGCTACGATCAGACAACGGCTTGGTATTTTCCCAGAAGGAGTTACAACGCACTAGTCAAAAGTTATGGTCTGCAGCGGTAGTTCATCACGCATTACAACCCACAGAAAAACGGGATGGTGGAGCGGGTGATTCGCACCCTAAAGGATTAACGCGTGCACCGCCACCGCTTTCAAACCCTGCAACACGCCATTCGGGTCATTAGGGACTGAATTGGCTTTTACAACCACCAGCGACCCCACCAGGCCCTGGGGATGCGAACCCCTGCTGAGGTTTATGCTTTAGCAACCTAGCCTACGCTGAAACCACTGAGTCAATACATATGCTCAAACCCGCAAAAAAGACGGCTAACGCGAGTTACTCGCCGGAATACGCAAAACTGCCGGGCGGCACAAACTGTCTGACCCGCCCAGAGTCCGTTAAGTCAAAACATTGTAAAATATAAAAAACGGTGTATAATCGAATAAGTACTAAAATATTATAATAAAAAATGTAAAGATTAAAAGTAATAACAAAATGGTTACAGATTTTCAAATAGAAAAATTAGGTTAAATTTTAAGCACCAAGCAACAGACGAATAAAAAGCTATACATTAAAACTCAATATGAAGATCACAAGCCTTAGCTATCCGTATTTATCCGTATACCACCGATCCTTAATATATTTATCAAGGATAATTTCTCTTTTTAAAATAACACTTATAAAGATTAAACTAGATGATATTACTATTATTTTTGGGGTTGATAACTACAGGGATTTTCAGCGCGCAATAACAATTAAATTTAAAGAAGAAGGCACATTCAAATTCATTACGAAAAATGTAAAACCGAACGACGTATTTCTGGATGTAGGAGCGAATATTGGAGTTTACAGCATTCTTGCCGCTGCAAAGTTAGGGCTTGCCGGAAAGGTTGTGAGCATTGAACCTCACAGCATAAATTTTTCAAGTCTTTTGAAAAACATTGCCTTGAACAATAAATCTGCAACAATATATCCACTGAACATCGCCCTAACATCTAAGAGGTCCTTCCAACCTTTTAATTACTACCAATTAGATTCGGGAAGTACAGGAAGTCAGTTGGGTAAATCTGGATATGATAATTTTCACTTCAGAGAAAAAGTAACTGAGATTAAGTTTGCAACCTCGATTGATGAACTAGTCGACACTGATATAATACCAGTACCTACCCTTATAAAGATTGACGTCGACGGCCTAGAATATCAAATAGTTCAAGGAATGGTCTCACTTCTTAAGTCAGAGAAACGACCTAGACTGGTGCAAATCGAAATAAATTTAGAATATAAAAATGAAATTATAGGACTAATGAGTGAATGCGGATACAAGTTGCGTGAGAAACACTATACCTACAGATGCAGCTTACTCATTTCTTCGGGAATAGATCCCGATACGCTCCCATTTAATGCAATCTTTGGATAGAGAGTATTTAAAATGTTTAATTTTTCTGTCGAACCACGCGTGATCTATAGGCCATATCCTTTGCTCATTTTTCAAAATATACTTGATCCGAAAGCATACCAAGAACTCTCTTCATCCTTCCCCAGTGAAAGCTATTTTAAACACCTTCCAAAATTAGGAAATAAATACTCATTATCTACAACGAACAACAAAAAAAAGTATTGCGATGTTATTAAAAAATGCAAGTCTTGGAATATGTTTCATAATTACGTGGTGTCATGCGATTTTAGATATAAAATTCTCAGCTTGTTAGATAACTTTGGATTTGACCTAGCACTTAGAACGAATTGGAAACACAAGAACTGGCGAAGCCTCCAAAATAGTTGTCTTATATTTAATAAATTGACGTTTGGTAAAATTGCTGTTGGTGGTGACATATTGTCATCGCGATTTGAATTTTCAATGATGTCTGCAAGTGGTGGACATATACGCCCGCACACAGATGCGCGAAGTAAGATAATTACCCTAGTCCTAACTATGGACGACGGCACTTGGGATAAATCATGGGGTGGGGGAACAGAAATTAGTGATGTACTTAGTGACAAAGATTACTTTAATGTTGTTAACGCTTCTCTCGATTTTAGCAAGGTAGCGCCAATTGAGACTATTGAATTTGTTCCAAATCAACTTTCTATCTTCCTCAAAACTCATAACTCGTGGCATTGCGTAAGACCAATGTCGGGGCCTAGTGAGGCGCGTCGTAAGACTATCACTATTAATATTGAAATTATATAATATGTTTCAATTACACCAACCATTATGGTTATTTTTAACAATAATTTCCACATTGGCTGCAACAGTAATAGAAATCCTTGTAACTGCATCTTTAGCTACTATTTTTTCTTTGCTAACTACTCAGAATTTTGGTACTAGTAGCTCATTCATGAATATACTTACGAAGCTCAGCGATAACTTTGGACTGGAAACATCACATTTTCTTATATTTACATTAGTATTATTGGCTATTTCGCGAGTATTTGTAGGCGCAATGAACAGCTATACATCTGGGCGATACGTTTTTGAAACATATCGAAGTCTAGTCAATATGCATCTGCAGAATCTTATTGTTGCCAACTATACACAAATTAAATCCACAAATATAAGCGCTTTGGTTGGTATAATTGATCATGAATCAAAATTAACTGCAAATTGGTTTCATCTTCCTGTAGTAACTTTGATTAATGAAATACTATTAATTGGAGCGTTCATTTTGTACGCTGGGAGGCATATAGATGCAAGCTTTTGGTATATTGTGAACGGTTTGATTATTCTCTTTGTTCAAGGGACATTATTGGTTTATTACCAAAGTACATTTACCGTTGAAAGAAAAGACCTTGATCGCCTTGTTCTCAAATATTTGGATAGATTTTTAAATAATCTTGGAAATATTCGGCTTGCTAGTGATATCAATGTATTTATAAGTCCTTTAATTGAAAAAATCAACTTACGTAAAAAGAGCTGGATAGCTCAACAAGGATTTGGGAATTTATTGAAGCTTGTAGTTGAAACCCCAGTTATTTTATTAGTAGCCTTTCTAGCTTTCGACGTGCGAGACAAATCCTCAGGAATTTCTGTGGAAATGATTGCATTTATGTTACTCGCATTCATGCGCATTGCACCGTCAATGGCTAAAGTGCTCACTTCACTATCTCAAATGTATTATTGCTTCAAAAACTATTCAACGGATAAGATTGCTGAATTAGGGGTAAAGGGTTACACCTCACTTGTACCAACACAACCACCAGTTGCCAGCAATGCAAAGAAAATCTTGAGTGTACGATTAAATAATTTTTCATCCGTTAGAAATGGCATGAAGTTATTTAAGGAAATAAATTGTTGCTTCTCAATAGGAAATATAAATCTAATACTTGGACCATCTGGAATAGGAAAGTCCACCATGTTGGAATGTCTTGCTGGTCTATCTAAAGATTACTTTGGAAGTATAGAATATATAATGGAAGATGGTTCAATAGAATCACATTTAGGTACTGGTTCGGTTGATTTTGTCTTTCAAAATAGTACACAATACTTTGATGACCCGATCAAAAATATAATTTGGGATTCTAAAATTGACGTTGTAAAAATATCAGATGTTATTGAAAAATTGAATCTAAACATCATTGCAACTAGAACTCATGGGACTATTAAAACTTTGACGAATCTTTCTGATACTATTTCGGGTGGTCAAAATCAGAAATTATCGATCGCGAGGGCAATATACTCATTAAAACCACTGCTTCTTTTTGATGAACCTTCGTCAGCGCTTGACTCAAATAGTCGTGATCTTTTCACCGAACAACTGAGCAACATTAGTCAGTCTAGTATTGTTGTGATCGTAACTCACGACAACTATTTAATAGACTCTATTGGAAAACTTAGCCAATCAATCATGCTTGAGGATGCCTAACATGGTGTTGACAGACTTATCTAATACCTTTCAGGGCCAGCCTATATTTATATTAGGAACAGGTCCAACATTATCTTTATTTCCAGAAAATTATTTCAAAGGAAAGACATGTATATTATTAAATAATGCCTACAAGATAGTGAAGAGCGATGGTCCAATCGGGCTTTTTCATAGTATTGACTACCTGTACGATACCGAGTCGTTTGGGAAGTTAATGCCTTACGCCGGATGCCAAGTAATCGATTACCCAATAGTTAAACTGAATAAAAATACTTTTGATGTAGTCTCCGATGCTAAATTTCCCTTCTATTTCTACTATTATAGTCATGAAATTGATGCATTTGATGCTAATATTATTAGTAATAAGATATATTATTCAAAAGACGGTAGCTCTTTACATGCAGCGTTGCAGGTCGCCAATATCATGGGGGCTTCTGAAATATATATTTGCGGGTGTGATGCGCGAACTTTTTCTGGCAATCATTATGGTAGTTATCCTGATGATGGGTTCCGTGCAAAGGAAAACGTGGCTAGAGATTATGATGCCTACACGGCTGGGGCAGTCTCAATTATAAAAAGCTTGTATCGTAAGGGTACGCCAGTTAATTACTTATCACCCTTAATTGGCTATAATTCCTTGGAATATCAGTTTGACCAGTTTTCGGCTCTTGCAGATAAAAATCATTACTAGCTACGAAGAGGGCGACACGATAATGCGAATGTTTAGACGTCGTTCCAAATATGGTCTAATTATCTACTTAGCTTACTATAAAATAAAATGGTTGTATATACTAAGAATTAGGGGTATTCATGAATAAACTGAGTTTCATTGAACAAATCTGTCCGATCTGTAAAAAAGATACATATGAGGAGCCTGTGGATATCGTAAGTGATATTTGGTATGCTAAAGGTGGTTGGTTTCCTGTTGTCCGCTGCAGATTGTGTCAAATTCAATATACTAAACTCATACCACATCAAAACTCTATTCTTTATTATTATCCAACTAATTACACGCATTATATTGTAGCTCACTCCAGTTCAACGAGAATTCCGAATACCTTCATGCGTCGCTACCTTCAAAGTCGCCTCTTGCCAATCGACCCGCCAGCAACATTGTTTGAAATTGGTGCGTCAAATGGTGAATTTTTAAGAGATCTAATTCAGAAAGGGTATGACGCCTATGGACTTGAGCCGTCTGCAAATAATATAATATATACAGAAGAGCTGTCCGGTAGAATCGAATGGAGGTCTTTTAATAGCGAATATAAGTTCAGCCGAAGCTATGACATCATAGCTGCTTGGATGGTTTTAGAACATCTTTATGATCCAGTTTTATGCTGCATGGCGATTAAGGCTGGTTTGACTACTAATGGAGTATTTATTGGATCAGTACCGACAATAAGGTGCCTTGGTCGGATATTCTTCAGACGTCATTGGTATGGGTATCAAGTGCCTACCCATTTTACGCACTTTGACTCCTACAGCCTTACAAAAGTCCTAGTACAAGCAGGCTTCAAACATACACTAATTACATACCAGGGTAATTGTATCAATTTACTGAAAAGTTTCCATTATTTTCTAAACTCTAAAAATATGTTACTTTCAGCTCAGTTTGTTCATGAGTTGACGGTTAGCAAGCGTTTTGGTTGGTTTCGTGCGCTTCTGTCAGCCGCATTGAAATTTACGAAGCTGTCCGGCCGACTGGAGTTTAGAGCCACATCGTGAATTGGGAATTTTATGATTAAAAATTCTGAACCTCTTGTAGTGCTCTACGATTGATAAGTCATAGGTAGTCGTATCAACGACTGCACAAGAAAATTAAATTCGAAAAAACCAAACGAGTAGGTGACACTTTTATCAGTAGCCTTTGCTTTAAATTATAATACTAGATTTCACTGTCATTAATAAATAATATCTATTTTTTACACTTTAGAAGGCAGATTTGAAGTGTTAAATAATACTCCATTCCTGCTTTAAATTTTAAATTACATTTTGTTGATTAAAAGTTTTCTTAAGTATGTGTGATTATTCATAATAAATATTTCAAATATAAAGTCGTCTCCGAAAGTCACTGATCAAAGACTTTTTCAATTTTTTCTTAAATATTATACGAGTCGCCACAAGCTCATGAGTCCCAACAACAGCTATAAATTCAACACTTGTTGGCGTGCTAAACATATCGGTTATTTTAAAATATTCAGATAACTTTTTATACCACCAGCTAGGCGATTCTATGGTTAAATGAGCATTCCTACCATCCGCCAGCACCTTTTTCGCAAGTTTAGTATGAATTGAAATATAGATAACTTTTTCGCAGGTAAGTGCGAGATCATGGAGGACCGCAGTTAAATAAATCGGCTCAACATGTTCTAATACATCAATACAAACGACCATCTCTGATTTTTTTGGAGCGCCATATTCTGGATACGATATATCGAACGGTCTATATTCCAAGTTCGATATTCCATATTTTTTTAACTCAACGATTAGTCTCTTTTTTCCGGCCCCATAATCCGTTAAGGTTGATATTTTGTTGTATTTTATTAGTGCTGCAACTTTGTCTGCGACATAAACACACGCGCGCCCATAGTTTTCATCAGAATCATGCAGTTTGCGTTGTATTTTTTGATACTCGTCACTGCCTAGTTTATTTGAAATTTTCACGTTGCACCTAATCACTTTCGTTACTTATAAAAGACATTTTTACACTTGTCCACAACATTTCCGCATCGCCAAATTATCATTACTTCCGTTAAATCTTCACGATTTCTGACAGCGCGTCTTGTGAAGGATTTATATTTAGCGGTATTCTTAAGTTCCTGGTCGCTTTCTAGTCAATTCTACATTATCGGTGTTTTGGGACAATGAGATTGGTGCTCCTGATCCTTCGTGTTCGACCGTTCTGGTCGACTTTAACGACCTATGCTTTAGACTAACTTCACCGCGTAAGATGCCAGAACGGTCAGTCACGCGGAGAATGCCCCTGTTCGTCGGCTAGGCTGGTTTCAAAAATTCCGGGGTTAGAAACGAAGATACTGGACCAGCCGCTCAGCCGGCCGCTTGTTGTTAACTAAGCCGGCTTGCTGGAGGTGGGCTGGAGCTATAGCAGGGCACCAGACTTCCATGAGAGCTAAGCAAAACAGAATTGTGTTTTAATTTTTCGGAAAATACCTTTCAAGATCAACTCTTTCAGAATAAAATTGATTTTTTAATATAGATGCGATTAATCTTGAGGCTTTGTTAGATTGCCTCATCCGTCTGCCTAGGACCCATTTGACATAATAGTCCTCCCGGTACATCAATGGTCCCGGATCTTGGCGGTATTGCAAGCCATCAACCAGTTTGATCGATAGACTTGATGTTTTACGGCCTAGAAGACGGGCGTAACATCTGCTTGTTAAACGTCTTTGACGACTTCAAATGCGAGATTCTGGGCATCTAGATCGACCTAAGGTTGTCAGACGAGCGCGGTTCGCTCATAGCATCAGATCATCTCTTCACAGGCTAGGCCTTACGTGATTAAATGAGATAAAGGGGTTGAAAACATCTGCTGGACGATAAAAAGCTGGGAGTAGAAGTAGGGCATTCGGTTTGAATACCTCCAGTCAGGAAAGCCTTAGCAAAATAGCAGTGTAGAACGGTACAAGGTAACGATTCGTTACGAATGACCATCACAGTATTATTGAGCCAGCATTGAAGAGGTTCAGGACTCGCTACCAAGTACATGTGGTCATACAACAATGACCGCCCGCACATGGCCTTGAGCGGCCGCACTTCGACGTGGCATTTGACTAAGTGCTTTACCGTTCTAACTTCAGGGTCGGTGGTTATTGCGGGATACTATCATCTATAGTCACCGTCCTCGAAGAATTTTTCCACCAGTACCAGAAAGATGAATAATTGTTATAATTAGAATAATGCCTCCAATATTGTTGGTGATATATGAATTCGTTAAGCTTTGGATTAATATAAAAACAAGTACTGCAGCATAGGCGCGGTGGAATTTGTATACTGGAGGAGCAAATAAGTTTTTAATAATTTGGGTGCTGGAATATATAATAAATATCGAGGACATTAATGCGCCAAACTTAGTAAAGTACTCCAGAATGAAGATCTCGCTTTTCGGAGAGTTATTAATTAATGAACCAAAACCTTGCCCAAATAAAAATTCAAAAATATTTGAATTGTATTCCATAACTGAGTTCACTTGACCAAGTCTGTCACTATCCGATTCACCGCGTGCCTCAAAAAAATCTAAATCGAGTAGCATAGTTATGCATTTTAATAAAATTATTGGAGATATCGCTAGGAAGATTAACCTTGTATTAAAACGTAAATTCAAAAGAAAAAGATAAGTCAACGAGACTAATGTTGCAATATAAAATCCTCTCGTCAAAGTAAGGGCAATAGATACAAAATTAATAATCAATACGAATATTAACTTTCCGTCGAATTTCTTTTGCATCGCAATCGCTATCACAAGAGCCAGTGCGCCAAAAATATTAGCTTTAATTACAAGCGTAGGATATATTCTAAATCGCAATTCATCAGACGACTCGAGATATTTTGCTGTACTTATCGCGGAACTATTATCAAAGAAAAGGAGAGAAATCAATATTATATGTATTAGTGAGATTATAGTTCCGCACACCTTTAAAATCTCCAAAATGAGTTCGCCAGATTTAAAATCTTTGTATAATGAATTTAAGATTGGTGCGATTAGAACGAAAGCATAAGATTTAATGTCCTGAATTATGTACTCATTGAGATGGCCGAACAACAAACCGACTCCGGCATAGTAAAAAAGAATGAAAGATAGAAAGCATATCGCGACCATACTTCCGTAGCTCAAATATTTAACTATTCCGACTATTAGTAATGTTGACATTGATGCTATTCTAGTTGGAAAAGGAAGCATGCTCCCCCCGCCCATAAGTACTAGCTCGATAATTGGAAGGTATCGTATTTTTATTTTTAGGTATGTCAGTAAAGGATACATATTAAAGATATAAACTGATTTTCTCAACTATCGTTGCAATATCGTCTGAACATCAATAGTACTCTATTTGTGTCGCCGCTAATTGAAAACTGACCAACATAAGGTGTATGTGTGATCCAAAACTGACCCAGGTTTATTACTAGATCTACTGATTTTTAATGCTGGGCATCAGCAGCGCCACCTTTTACAAGTGGCGGGCCAAGTTCGGTGGCATGGACACCTCCATGATGTCGCGTATGAAGTAGCTAGAAGACGAGAACCGCCGCTTCGGAAATCGCCATTGAGTTCCTCGTAAAAAAGTAGCACGGCCGTCTCGCAGGCGCGAGATGGATAAAGAGGTGGTACAACAGCGTGGCGTGGCCATTGGGCTGGCATGCGCAGTTTTTTCCATCACTGAGTCGTGCTACCGCTACCGGTACCAGCTCGACGCCGAGAACGAGCAGATTGCCAACTGGCTGATCCGTTTGACTGACAACAATCGTACCCGGGCCTTTGGCCTGTGTTACCTGTACCCGCGCAATGTGGAGAACTTCGGATGGAACCACGAACGGATTTACCGCATCTATCGCGAATTGGAGCTAAACCTGCGCATCAAACTCAGAAAGAACTTGGTGCGCAACAAGCCTGAGGTCTTGGCGGTACCGCAAGTCATCAACCGGGGTTTGGTCGATGGACTTTATGCATGCGACGTCCCCCCATTTTCAGTAGCACTTGTGTTTGGAGTCCGGTGGTTAATTTAACTGCTTTCGGATAAGTGTCTTGGCGTAGTCCGCCGGGTCATTCCTCCCAGGGATCTTTTGGGTCTCTCCTCGTTGTATTCACGTCGCCATGCTTCAACGATCGCTCGAGCATGCGGCAGACTGGTGAACCAATGCTCGTTCAAGCATTCATCCCGAAACCGCCCGTTAAATGATTCGATGTATGCGTTCTGGTTGGGCTTGCCAGGCTCGATGAGAAACAACTGAACACCTCGTGCATTGGCCCAAGTCAGCATGGCCCGACTGCAGAACTCTTTCCAGTTGTCGGTCCTGATCGCTTTGGGTAAGCCTCGCGTGGTGCTCAGTTGTTCCAGGATGCGTACGAGCTGAGTACCACCCAATGCACGCTCCGGCACGATCGCCACGGCCTCATGGGTTGCGTCATCCACCACCGTCAGGCTTTTGATGCTGCGCCCCTCGGCCGTACGGTCGAACACGAAATCCATGGACCACACCTGGTTGGCTGCCGTGGGACGCTCCAGAGGATGGCGGTCGGCAATCGGGATCTTCTTGCGCCTGCGCTTCTTCACCTGCAGGCCGGCTTCGGTGTACAGACGGTCTACGCGCTTATGGTTGACGAGTTCACCGGCTTGGCGGAGCTTTAGATAGATCATGCCAGCGCCGTAGCGGCGATGGCGCTGTGCCAAGGCGATGATCTTTTCCTTGAGTGCGCAATTGCGGTCCTGGGCAGGTTCATAGCGGTAGGCGCTGGCACTCATGCCTACAACACGCAAGCAACGGCGTTCGCTCAACCCCTGACTGACCATATGGCGCACCAGTTCGCGTCTGGCCGGTGCGCTCACCACTTTTTTTTCAAGGCTTCTTTCGTCACCTCGTTCTCCAGCATGGCTTCGGCCAGCAATCGCTTGAGTCGCCCGTTCTCCATTTCAAGCTCCTTCAGGCGCTTGGCATCCGACACGTTCATGCCGCCAAACTTGCTGCGCCGCAGGCAATAGCTGGCTTCTGAGAAGCCGTGCCTGCGGCGCAGCTCGGCCACCGCCAGGCCCGCTTCCGCTTCCCGAAGGAAGCCAATGATTTGTTCTTCGATAAATCTCTTCTTCACGTCCAATCTCCTGTCTCTGGGATTGGACTCCAAGCTTAGGCGCTACTCAAATCAGGGGGGAGGTCGGGTGGCGCTGCTGATGCCCAGCTCCCGGCAAATCTCGGGCACTGGCAGACCGACCTCAACCCGCTTGCGCGCAGCGGTGATCTGACTGACGGTAAATTTTAACTTCTTACGTAGAAATCCTATTGGAGAAATTCTAATTCTGGGGCCTCTAGTCTTTTCTGGGGAATACCCACCATGGTGGAGAAGGACACTGAGTCATACCGCTTTCGACACATCAGCATAGCGGTCACGACACAAATCAGGGAGCGTAATCAAACACATGAAACCGATAAAGCCGGGACGAAGGGGGATCCGCCTTGAAAGGGAAGCATGCTCGTATAATTGCTTGCGGGCTAAGCCTTTCACTCCTTTGCCTATGCGGCAGCCAAGAGGAGGACTCCACAAAACCCGTTAACGACTTCGCTTATCGACAGTTGCCCTACGAAAAGTGACTATTCTTCCTGTCTCAATATTGAATCGGCAGATTGGGTCAATATTCAATCGGACTCAGCAGATTAATTCACGTTAGTCAGCGGATAGATTACCAATCGGAATTTCTGTGAAAAAATTATTCGCTATAAAAAACAACCTCTTCAACATGTCCTTTTATAAACTCATAACGAACCGTCTGTTCGAGAGCTTGTCTTAGAGGGACGGTCGGAACGAAGCCGGTTTTATCAATTGCAGTGCTGTAAACAGAATCTGTACAAAACTTTTTAACTCTAATTGAACTGACGGAGAGTCGTTTTCTAGTCAGCACAGCCACTAAATCAAAACCCTTTCCAATAAGCATTCCAATTACGAATGGAAGTCTCAAAGTAAATCTTTCGGACCGCCCTAGTATGCGATTCACATTCGCAACAAGGCTGTTCATCGTATAGTCGGGTTTATCAACATAATTATAGACATGGACTCCCGGTTTAAAATCCAAGGAATACTCGATGAACGCCGCAACGTTCTCAACATACGCCAAAGATTTGCGATTTTTGCCATGTCCAACCATGACAAACTTACCCGACGCTATCTGCTGTAGCAGATTAAAGACATTTCCTCTATTCCGTTCACCAAAGACGACTGTCGGCCTAATGATAACCAAAGTACGCTCATTTACAGCTTCATTTTGCCAAGCCTTGAAAATCTGCTCAGCTTCATACTTTGTCCGACCATATTCATTGAAAGGCTTAATTATTCCCAACTCGTCTGTATCAATTGGAGCGAATCCATATACTGCAACTGTACTTGTAAAAATAATTGTCTTAACGTTTTTTTCGCGTGCGACAGTACAAATGTTTCTTGCTCCGATCACATTTACTTCGTCGTACAAACTAAGTGGTTGAACATCATCACGATGTTCCGCCGCCAGATTAACTATTACAGAATTATCTGAAATGGCTTGGCGCATTTGATCAACCGAACGCACATCTCCTATGCTTGTAAAGCGTGGAAATAGCTTGCTATTTACTTTATCAATAATTCTGAAGCGAACGTCTTTGGTATTGCCAAAACGGACAGCAACAGACGAACCAATGAATCCACTGCCTCCAATAATATTTATAATTTTCATGAACGCACCGATAATCAAAAATTTGTAATATCAGTATTAAGAACACAACCAAATTAAGAAAATTGCCTCTTAGCCTTTTTATTTAATTCATCCCGGGAGGCATCAAAAAACCAACCCCACTTGTTAAAATACTTAATAATATTCAAGGCATGCACCAAAAAGATTTTTACCGATTTGTGAGAGCCTGCGCCGTACGCGTGAGTAACGCTGACGTGAGGATAAAAAATGGTGTCATATTTCATAGCGATACGCCTAGTAAGATCTATATCTTCTGGGTAAAGAAAAAATCTTTCATCAAACAATCCTATTTCGCTCAAGACAGAAACTCGTAGCAGCATAAAGCAACCAGAAAGATATGGCACGAACATTATTTTATTGTAACCGCTATTGCGCATTTCAAAATTATGAATTGCTGAGGGAAAAAAATTTTTACCAATAATTCTTCGAAGCAATAGGTCGAAAGGTTTTGGAACAAATTTGCAAACATACTGCGTTGAACCATCAATATTTAGAATTTTCGGCATTAAGTGTCCAATATTTGCATTATTATCCATGTACTCCACCATTGGAGAAATTATATCGCCAGAAAAAAATATATCGGCATTTATTACCAAGTGATACAAGACTCCGAAATCAATAGAATTTTTTAAAGCTAAATTATGCCCTGCACCAAAACCAGGATTTCCAGGGTTGTGCGTGTATATACAATTCGGATTGTCAGTTAAAATCACACTCAAATAATTATCGGGTGAATTATCTATTAAATATATTGCAGTGATTAAGTTACAAGTAGAGAGGGAATTTAAACAATTTTTTAATTGATCCAATGGTGTCTTATACAACACAATAGAAACTATTAATTTTTTATTCTTGTAGTTCATGAAATTTCATCTGGATCTGAAAAAAGGGACGTACTAATGTATTTAATCCCCACGGATTTTGCAGCTGATGCATCAACTCTTCAGATGTCCGCACGTTGAGGGTCAGGTGTAAAATCTGACGGTTGTGAAAAAAATAAACTATCCGGAGATGACTCGTTTAGTGCTTTGCTGTGTCTCAAAACGATGTCGCTCACGCAATGATCCTTAATTTCCAGAGGCCTGGCGAGCTGGACACTCTTAATCTCACCCTTACCACCGGCCACTCAGGCTTCGATTTCTGAGAGAGCAATATCGTCAACTCTAACAACCTTCACCGCGGTAGTCTTAACCCAAATCATTTATTATACAAGCAGTCTTAATTGTGATTTTCCCGCGACGGATGCCATTCTACTCATTAGCGCGCCTACAACTAATTTATTTTAAGGATTATATGTGCGTCAACATTCAATCGGGAGAAGAGCGCACTGCCTCTTATCCAAAATCAGGTATTTTTTGATCCCCAACTCTTATCACACCAATTACAAATCATTGTACCATTTTCGCGATGGTAGAGGCAAATATTAAAATCGGCATATGGTCATAGCCAATTTTTCATAATAATGTCTTTCATTCACATAATTTTCAATACATTTAGGAAGGAATTAGCCTACTGAAAGTTCTGAGTTTAGCCATTTTTTTACAGCATAAAAGTCACACATTAAATAATAATTACTAGATTTAGAACAACGTTGAATAAATCCATTGCAACCTTACATTTACAACAACTCAATATAAAAAACTATGACTTTGTGGCGTCATGTTTGTCCTCTCCGCAATAAAAGGAGTGTACAACGCCACCAACGTAACTTTTTAAGTAATTGATCAGCTGTCCTTTTATAAAAATTGCGAGGAGCATTTGTTGAATGCTAACAATTAATATATTTCTTAAACTAAAAATTATTGGAATGTGCGGATATTTAAGAAGAACAAAAGAGTTGCGTATTCGATAATACCTCCTTGAGGGGCTGTGAACTGGTAATTTAAAAAAGATGAAATCGAGCGTACGATCGCCAATTTCGTGAAGAAGACAAATACTTGATATTATTTTAACCGGATACCCTAGCTTAAACAATCTTAAGCACCATTCAGTATCAACATAATCGATAAAAAGTTGTTCATCCATGTACTCACACATCCTAAAGATGTCACAACTAACAGTAAGTCCAGAAGATATAGCTATATTTGTACATCTAGAGCCACTTAAATCTAACATAGCATCGCGTCTAAGACGATTTCTCCCAAAGTCCCACCAAACAATATCATACAACTTTCCAGTGCTCCGTGATCGATGTGTCGGTGCAGCTATCGGCGTCCGCGACGACTGAACAGTTGAAGATAGTAGGCCAATAGAATCTGCATCAATGTCTGTGTCTTGGTCTAACAGTGTAATACTAGTAGCCCCGAGGTAAAGAGCATGTTTTATTCCAATATTTTGTGCTGCTGCTATTCCGGAATTGCTTCTTTGCCTGATGAAAACCACTCCAGCAACATCAAACGGTACGCTGCTATGGTTATCTACAATAATTATGCGCACGCCACAATTAGTCAAGATGGACGTACGAGTAATAAAATCGTCAATATTTGGGTTAAACGTGACGATAATTACAAAATTCATGTTCTTGGTACTTGGCTAAAATCGAAATAATGATTTTTTATTTTATTTTATTGTATTAAAAATGATCGCTCAAAATATTAATATTTAAATTTTAATTAATGTATTCGGTTCATTTTTTGTTGAACGGCTTCAAGCTCGAAGTGCAAAACGGGATAAGTTGATGAAACACCTTTGAGGGCCCCTAAATCCTAATGGTGTTCGGGAGCAGTAACTCAACCAGTGTTCGATTAGTTTAATTTCCTTGTCGCTGATGGTTTTCATAGAACGCTTCTCCGAGAGATATTAGAGTGAGAAACCATTGAAGTTTTCGTAATTAACTCGCTCCCAGCTCGAAAAGGCCAAGTGGAATAGCCCGTACTCTTTAACACTTTATCAATCAACGTATGCCCGCAGAACTCGTCGCGTTTTCTCAGGTCAGCGTCATGACCCTGGTGTATTGATCAAGCGATTTCTGTGTAGGCTAGGCTGCTAAAGCATCAACTTCAGCAGGGGTTCGCATACCGAGGGGCTGTCGGGGCCGCTGGTGGTTGTAAAAGCCAATCCAGTCACCAATACCTCGGCTGGCATGTTGTAGTGATTCAAACTGGCGGCGGTGAACGCACTGATTCTTCATGGTGCGGATGACGCGCTCCACCATCCCATTTTGTTCCGGCGTGTACGGCGTGATGAATTCCTGTTGTAAGCCATAGCCTTTAACCAGAGCTGTGTAGCTGCGGCTGGTAAAAACTAATCCGTTATCGGAACGAAGCAGGAATGGTGCATGCACCTTCCCAAGGCAACCAAATCGTGTGGTCAGAGTCTGCTCCAGCGCCGATTCGGCGGTCTTTGATTTACCGCTGCGGCTAAGGTGCCAGCCCAGTAATTCCCGCGTATAGCAGTCAATCACCAATGGTAAGCTGGTCCAGCCGTCACGCCCAGCCCAGACCCGGCAGAGATCTGTCGCCCAGCGCTCATTGGGCGCCTTGGCTAGGGACGGTATGGCCTGGATGCGCGGACGAAATCCGACGGGGCGCTTGCGCACCTGCCAGCCCTTGCACTGAAACACCCTTTGCACCGTGTTTTTGTTCATGCCCAGCAAGTGCGCCACCGTGCGGTAGCCGAATGAGGGGTTTTCCTCAATCATGGCCTTGATGGGCGTGACAAACCGCTCTTGCAACTTGGGCTGAGCCTTGGTCGGCGCGTAATAAACCGTACGCCTTGGGACTTCAGGCCAGCGGCACAGTTTGTCCAGACTGACCTCAAGACCGTCATCCTTCAATTGCTGCTGCAGGCCCAGGATCATTTGTCGCCTCCATGACCAGCATGGAATTGAGCTCTTTTCTGGCACGCAGCTCCAACATGGCTTCGCCATGGGCCCCCTGTAAATCTTTGATCTGACGCTCGTACTGCTCTTTAACTTCAAGAGGCTTGGTACGCAAGGCGTTCTCCATTCCCTTTTTGGCATCATCCACCCAGGTATCAATTTCCGAGGGCGCAAGGTCAAATGACCGACTGGCCTCTGCCACGGTGGTCTTGCCCTGCATGATTTCCATGGCCAATGCCGCTTTGCGCTTGGCCGTCCAGCGTTTGACGTCTTCTTCCATCTTCGTGCTCATCTGTGTTTCCTTCAAAGATAACACCTGAGCAGAAATTAACTAGATGAATACACTTGCCTCAAAGGGTATCAGCGCCTTGATGATCTCTTGGGTTACTGGCACAGCTGTTTTGTTTGAGAACTTGGCAGTGACCGCATACCAGCTGTTACGGCCCACCATCCTTACGTTGGCTTGCTTCTGGTTGGCACCAATGAGGTGTAGCTTTCCCAATACCCACTCACTTACTAACTCCACCTTGCGCAGGGCACTCGCTCAAGGGCTTGCGGTTGGGGATTTTCTCTCGGCGGTATTTACCACTGGCGTAGCGCTTTCTATTTCTATTTCTATTTCTATTTCACTTTTGCTTTTGCTTTTGCTTTTACTTTTCCTTTTACTTTTACTTTTGCTTTTGGCAGGGTACGTTTTTCCATGGGTTATCGCCCTGTCGCTTGTCTGCGTAAACGTGATGACATCAGCGTCTGGCGGCTTACTGGCAGTCGGCTAGCAACTTGTACGTGACTCCATTTCAATCGCAACAAAGCACTGGTGTGCTCTTTCACCCAAGGCGCCACCATGTATGGCGTTGCTACTTTGCACGAAGCGTTCAATCGCCAGTTCGCTGGCATTCGTGGGGTGCTAGCCGCGAGAGCCAGAATTACGGCGCAGATTGCGCCGAATCATGGACTTCTGACGCACGATACGACTTGCGATTTGCGTGATGTTGTGCTGCGCTTTCATGTCGCCGATAATCTGGCATCTATAAGTTTAGATAAGGTGTCTGTAGCTCATCGGGTAACTTCGACTTACAGGACAGAACGGGAAGCCTTCAACGCTTAACAACTTCCGATTCCTTCTTACGGTTGGTCAACGTTGCAATTTTACTTGTATTTGTCTTCTAGTAGGGATGAAAACGTTACTTTTTAGCCATCTTACGGAACCTATAAGGTATCGAGTAACTAGATTGTTGCTCTTAAAAAATCTATCGACTGTGTGTGGTGGGGCATATATCTGATCCAAAAATCGTTCCACGCGGGTAGGTAAACGTGGGGGGCACTCACAAAATCGCTTCAAACTTGGTTTAACATATCCTCTTTCGATCTCATTCAAAATTACCTGTTTCGAAATGTAGCCTGCAGTGACCGCGATGCTCAGCTGCTCGTACCAAAGATCGCGAAGCTCATTTTCTGATGAAATCCACGGCTGTTTATCCATATCTGTGTAATGCAGTAACTTTGTTTGACCTTTAATATAATACTCGAGTGAATTCCAATCGCTATTAAATACATTTCTTTTTGACTCTTCAAAGTCTAAATTGGTATTAAATTTATTATCGATAATTTCTGAATTAAACACCCAATGTTTGGCGCGAGAGCAATCAATTCGAAAGACTGAAAATTGCTCCGGTCTTGTTGATCCAACCCTTGCCTTACATCCAAGCACAACCTCTTTATTTTTTTGTGTATTTGCGATTTCTGCAATATCACCATACACGATCATGTCGCTATCTAAATATATCGCCACACCCTCATAATTATTCAACTTCGGGATGAAAAGTCTTTGCAGCGAAAAAGGCGTTCCTCGCTTCAAAGAATTGTCGTTCACCAACTCACCGAGATTTCTAACTAGCACCTCTATCGTGCAATTACTTTCAATACTATGTTTCAGCACTAAATACGATAGCAACTGAGGTCTTGTTGCCCCCACATAGATATTTATAGAATCGTTTAATATACGTTCATAGGCCACTTATATACACCCTCCACTGCTTAAGAAAATAAACAAATTTTGTAGTTCTTAAATACAAGGTTAAATCCTCCAAGCGCTCTAAAATTCCCATGTGAAAATATAACAAATTAGCTGCTGTATTTCTAACAATATTCAAGTTATTAAAGTCACCCTCTGAATCTAGCTTGATCGACCGATCTTCCATGATGTAACGAACGAAATCGCTTCGTTTTTCTCGCCTTTCATTACCTATTTCTTGAATCGAACGGTAAATAGCCTGGTAGTAAGCAATTCTGATTGATTTTTTAGGGCCAAATAAAATCCAAGAATTATCCTCATCCAACAGCTTGCGATCGATGAAAAAACTAAACACTTCCTGATGCGCTGCTATGCCCAATTCATTTCCATTGCCACTAATTCGGTTAAAATTTGCGAAATAATACTTTGATAATGGAATTAATTCCTTGCAATTTATTATTAATAATTCCGCGCTATTTGACGCATCTGGCGTAAATATTATTTCTGCCGTTCTTAACATTAAGATATTACGAATAAAACTTATGTATACATCATAGTGCGCCTGACTTAATCCATTAAAAAGATAAATTTTAATATCATCTCCTTCATTTCTAACCATGGCGATATTTAAAGATTTTATAATTTTATATAGTAATGGAATCTGTAGCCCATATCCCGCTGTTAGTTGCGTGCTGAAATAGCCTTTTGCCTTCGAGGTGTAGCCTGACGAGGCTCCAATGCCAAGTGTTGATACTTTTGATACCTTGAGGCCCGCGAGAATCTTTAGAAGGGCAGTGACAGTAACTAAATTCGGCGTAAAATCTTTCTTATTGCTCTGATATCTTCCATCGAAGATATATACGTCATGGTATTTATTTTTCAATATTTTATAGAAATCCTCTTCATATATTAAATTTCTCGGTGACGAAATTTTCGATTTACTAATTTTTTTGAATGGGTAAGCCGCTAAAATCAATGAGGCACTACTTAACTGACAGGACGCATGTTCTGCGAGATATTTCATCGGCTCGTAGTCGACCAAAAATCCGAAGTTCGCTTCTGGAAGCTGTGCAAGCTCATTTATTCCTATAATCAACGTATTCTCATTAATATAATTTTTATATTTTTCTGCTTCGGGACCTTTTCCCAATATCAAAATATTTTTTTTAATATCAATATTATTTCTCAATTTCTCTATAAATTCATCATTCATGCCAAATACTCGGTTTACGTGTGGCTATTGTTTAAAGGTTTAGTACGGGTTTTCTAAGGAGAGTGTAAACAGCACAGACTTTTAAAATATATTCGGCGGATTAATTCATGGGGATGTAACATTGACCAGTCGCAACCTAAAGGCTGAGGATGTTTGGCGTTAAACTCTTTCTTATTTGCAAGCCGAAGTTGCCTGTTGAATGACAAACGCCCAAGCCAAATTCAAAAATATCGCATTACCATCTTTTAGAATGCGTGGCACATCTAATCGTAACCATAAACGATTAGGATTTAATATTCATACAGAGATGTTTCATAAATCGTTATTCCATGTTGCACTTCGTGCACAAGCTCACTATTTGTACAATAGCATTAAAATGTTCATGATTACATAAGCAACAATAAACTTCCCCAAACAAACTATCCAAGGTGACCATTAAAGCCTATGTGCATGGCTCACTTTGCCATGATGAAGTCCGATATTTGCCCCTCTTCGGCTGGGCTGTCTGATCCATACCTTTTGAGTGAGTACTCATAGGTCCCCGATTAATGTGGGAAACTATTCGGTACGCTGACCCGCCGGATGCGCACCGACGCAAACTCTCAGGCGATGTCGATGATGACGCGTCCCCAACCACCCAGTACAGAGTGCTCTTCCAGCGCCAAGATAAAACGAATGCTCGCAAATGGCGGTCACTTGCGGGGCGTTGATCGGCTTAATAATAGGGGCGCTTGTCACGGCGGCACCTGGATGAAACTCTCCAGGTACGGACTGCTTTCACTCAAAATTTCACTGAATGTAAGGAGTCAGATAAGCTGAATTACTTATAAGCAATTGAAAACTCTCAGACACCGTTTTAAACTTTCACAATCATTGAACTTCAGGGCCAAAAAGCACATCGTCAACAAGGCTTTTTGGCGAAACCATGCTACCGCCATTGCGTGTCACAGAACGCTGTGCGACATACTATCACTTCAGCGGACCGGATGGCCCTAGTCCCGTGCCTAAGCCGCCATCCGCAAACTACTAGTCTCGATAGACAACTGCACCGGCTTACTCAAAATATTCAGCAGTACCATCACTCTACTCTCACCGTCTCGCATTTGATAGATCGCATCCAAACCAATAAAAGGGCCTTCGGCCACTACCAGCGCCTGCCCCGATTCAAAAAATTCTTTGGGCGCGACGGCGTCTTCAGTCCGCGCACGAATAGAACTCACAAGCGCATCACTCAATTTGGAGGGCTGGTTGCCAAAGGTGACCAATCGGGTTACGCCCAAAGTGGAACGGATAGGGCTCCAGCCCTTGGCCTCTAGCCCGCCGTCCAAACGGATAAACAGGTAACGCGGGAAAAGCGGCTCCTGCACCACAACCAGCGCACGGCGCCGCAGCTTTTCAGCGCGTATATGCGGCAGAAAACAGGTATAGCCCTGGCGCTCCAGGTTTTCTTGGGCGCGCCGCTCTTGCCGCACTTTGGTGTGGATGAGGTACCAGTCGCAAGGATCGGTCATGATTCCGAAGACGATAAGCGCCCGTAAAGCACGGCATAGCCCACCGCCGCGAAACCAAACCCCAGCATCAGCATGGGCGTATTCGCCGCGAACCCAATGGCCCAAAGCGCTGGCAGCGCTGCCAGTCCCCAAACGATCGGCGCAGTCGCCGCATTGCGGTGGCGCAGGGACAAACTTGGGAACAGGCGGCCCACCAAAGACCCGTGCAACAACTGGTGCAGGTGCCGCCGATCCGGCTTGCTCAATTGACCAAAGCCGTGACGGATGCGGCGTTGCATGGAAAAGGCCACCTCCAATAACGGGTAGGCGCAAACCATGACCGCCGCCCAACCATTTACCTCGGGGTGGCGCATGCACAGCAGCACAGACACCCAAGCCAAGAAGAACCCCAGCAGGTACGCCCCACCGTCGCCCAGAAAAATCTTTCCGGTTGGCCAGTTAACCAAAAAAAACCCCAGGGTGGCAGCGATGACGACGCCGCAGAAGTCGCGCAACGCTGCGTCGCCCAATTCAGCGGCGATGGCGCCTATCGCTGCCAGCAAGATGACGCAGACACCGCTGGCCAAACCGTGCAGGCCGTCGATCATGTTGATGGCGTTCACCACACCGCCCACGGCAAAGCCCGTGAACAACACGGCAAAGGGCATGTAACGCAATGCGAAGTCTAGTGGGGGCACACCGGTGTTTTGCATGGCCACACCGGCCAGGCCGCAGGCCAATACCCCGCTGGCCATGGCTGCGAAAAGGCGCACCAGCGGGCCCACGCGCTTGGTTAGGTCTTCTAACAAACCTGCGCTGAACGCTGGTACAGCTGCCCATAGCGAGGTGGGCAGAAGAAATGACAGGGCCGACGACGGGTACGAGCTCAAATAGTACGCCAACACCCCGCAGGCAATGCCGACACCGCCCACACGTGCGGTTGACTCGGCATGAACTTTTTGCACTCCAGTCATCAGGTCGGCTGAATACCGCTGGTGCCAGCGCCCTGTTACTACGATCAGCAAACAGACGCCGAACGAAACCATCGCGGGCAAAAGGTATTCGTGGAATGCCATGTGCGACGCCTATCTGCCGATGGCCTTGGACCAAGCACGGCTCAGACGGGACAGCTTCTCGCGGCTCTCAAGGTTTGATCCCGCTTGGCGCAGGGCATTGCGGACAAAGACAAAGAGTAGCAACAAAAACCCGACCGCTAAAGCCGTGATTACCGCCAACTGAGCCTTCTTAGGCTTGCTCTTGCGCTCGGGCGGCTGTGCAATATCCAGAATCTGGATAACAGCGCCTTCCCGAGCCTCGTCCAGCTTGGCCAGCTCAAACTGCTTGGAGAACAGCTCAAAAAGCGTCTGGTAATACTTGAAGTCGCGGTAACGGGCCAGGTATTCGGACTCGCCTTTACTGGAGCCGGCGTTACTCTTTTCAAGCTTGGCAAACTGCACGCGCAGGGCCGCAAGCTCCGTCTGGGCCTGTTTGAATTCGGGTGCGGTCTCGGCCAGGTAGCCGCGCATGCTGCTGAGTCTGATTTCTTGCGCGTTGACCTGCGCCTGTAGCGTGGCAACCGCGCCGATGGTGGCCTCGGGGCTAGACTTCAAAGCCGACGCGCTGATGCCGCTGTCCTGCAAGGCCATTTCGGATTTTTTGTACTTTTCGGTGGCATCGAGCAGCTGCTTTTCAAAAAAGACGCGACGCAGCTGCGCCTCGGTGACCGCCATGCGATTGAGCAAGCTGCCGAATTCCTCCACATAGCCGTTGGCCAGCTGGGCAGCAAACACCCGGTCGGGGTCTTCCACCACCACCGTGATCAGCCCATCCTTACCAGAGGTAACCGTGGTAACCCCCCCCAGAGTCTGGCGGGCATCCGTCTTCAATTCAGCCTCGTAACGGGTCATGAGCGCAAAGCGATCAATCAGCGCGTCCCTAACCGAGTCGCTTTTTAGAAACGACACAAACTGGTCATTCGGGTTTTTCAACCCCGTGGCGGCACCGGCCAGCCCGCCCAGCGCTCCCAGGCTTTGCATCATCAAAGCGGCCCCGCTTTGCTGTTGCTGGGGCGGCATAAAAACAGTTGTAGCTGTGTACGTTGGCTGGATAAGGAAACTAATTCCAAGCGCGACTAACCCCGCTGCCAGCGGCCCCAGCACCAGCAAACGCAGGTTCTCGACCACCACCTGCAGCAGGTCCAGCAGGCTGATCTCGTCGTCTTCGTCACCCGAGGCGGTGACCGGCCCTGTGTCCTGGTTCATGCGGCCTCAGTTCCTGAGCGTCTTGAAGCCCACGGCCCCCAGACCAAGCTGGTACAGGATGGTGGTCCAGTCCTTGGCACCTTGCACGAAAAGGCTGTAGGCGGTGCGCCGGTCCACCAGCGAGGGCACGTAAACGGTGTCGCCTGGCATTAGCTTCTTGCCATTGAGGCTGCTGCCGGTCACGGAGATGAAGCGCGCCTGGTTGCTCTCGATCGTGCCGTCCGCACGGATCAGCAGGATGTTGTCGGAGTCGGCATCGCGGGTTAGCCCGACCTTCTGGATGTAGTCGCCTAGGTTCATGCCGGCGCGGTGGATGATCGAGGTCTCGGCGTGCACCTCCCCAAAGACACCCACGAAGCCTGGCCGCTGGGGAACCGTTATGACGTCACCGCCCTCCAGCGCAAGCATGGGCAGCACCGGGCGCTCGGGGTCGAGGTCCAGCGCAATCCTGCCCGATGCCTTGAGGTTCTCGACCCGGCTCAGCAGCTCCCGCTGAGCGGCCATCTGGGCAGCAGCTGTGGCAGCCTTGTCGGGGTCACTCGCGCTCTGTGCCAGGGTCGACGCCTGTGACTGCAGCTGGGCTTGCATCTTCTTGACCGAGCGGTCCAGCTGCTCCTGCTGCTGGAGCCGCACACTTTCACGCACAAAGCTGGTGCCAAAAGCATAGGCAGCGCTGGTAAGCCCACCGGCTCGCCGGATCAGGTCTTGCAGCGACTCACCAGCCCGGAGCTGGTACTTGCCCGGAACAGCAACCTCGCCGGCCAGCGTCACCATGTGGGTTCGGGTCTCTACCGGCACGGGGATCTCCGCCACCGAGAACAAGGCTATCTTGTCACCCGGCTCCAGCCGCAGGTTGTCGTCAGCCGAACCATCCAGCACCGCACGGCCCAAATTAAAGGTGAGCGTCTCCGCCTTCAGCGTGAGCGGGTTGCGCCGGACTACTTGGGCGTAGCTCCAGTTAATCTCGTTGAACGTGTCGCGCAGGCGGGTAAGCTCAGTTCCAGCTCCAGCTCCAGCTCCAGCTCCAGCTCCAGTTCCAGTCCCAGTCCCAGTTCCACCCGTTTGCATGGACTTGTCGGTCAGTCGGGTCAGCCCGTCGCGCTGCCAGTAGTTCGTGGAATCGATCAGCCACTTGGCGGAGGGGATGATGTCTTTGACTGTGACGCCCTCGCGCCATACGAAGCGCTTGGTGCCGCCCACAATGTCTCCGACCAAGGCCACGCTGCCCTCGGTCTCGACGCCCGGGTCTCCCGGCGCGTATACGGTGATGGTGTCGCCGCTTTGCAGCTCAACGTTCTCTACAGGGTCCCGGGCCATGGCCTTGCCCAGGCTGAAGGCGATGACCCGGGTACGCAGCGCCACCGGGTCCAGCCAATGGATGGTGGCGTAGTCGAGGTTGACCTCTGGGCGGGAGTAATTGGGGTCGGTCGCACCCAGGTTGGTCTGCTGCCAGTAGCCGCTGGTAATAAGCATGCGACGGTCTGAAATGATGTCGGCCACACGCATTCCCGGGCGCCAGTTGTAGCGCATGGGGTTGGCGACGTTGCCTTGGACCGTAACCACGCCGGCGATCTGCGGGCTGATGGGGAAGATGGTGACCACGTCGCCAGCCTGCAGCCCCAGGGACTGGCCCTTGGCGTCCAGGGCGACGTCTTCCACGTAGCGGGCCACGTCGCGGGTCTGGTCTATGCGCTCCAACTGAGCCCGCTGTGGCAGTGCCAGGGTCGGCAGGCCGCCGGTGAGCGATAGCAGTTGGCCGATGGTCTCGCCCTTGTGGATCTCATAGACAGCCGGAACGTTCACAGACCCCAAGACCGCTACCCGGGCCCGGGCTGGGGGTATGTAGATCACGTCGCCGGTGACCAGGGGGGCATCCCCGCGGGTGTCACCCTGGGAGAGGAAGGCGTACATGTCCACCGTTGAGATGGTCTTGCCTCCGCG
>Ga0209400_1000743_pt1 | contig 28287 bp, 24 predicted proteins | sample M_130807_EF_Meta_FD_187313 | JGI IMG/M metagenome (GOLD analysis project Ga0209400, IMG submission 187313) | Freshwater microbial communities from Lake Montjoie, Canada to study carbon cycling - M_130807_EF_MetaG (SPAdes) (version 2) | ecosystem: Environmental > Aquatic > Freshwater > Lake... | reverse complement strand
TAGTTGGCAAGCCAGAGCCCATTGAAAAAGACGCTGATGGATGGGCCTTGATTGAAGGTGCGATATTGCTGGATTGGCCCAATCGGCCATTGCACATCATCCATCCAGATGGCAAACCCAGCCAAAGCCGCTGGCGAATGCTGGAGTCGAGCGACTTCGCCAGTTTGGTAGAACTCGAACCCGTTACCGGCCGCACGCACCAACTTCGCGTTCATATGCAAAGCATTGGCCATCCTATGTTGGGAGATTCTTTGTATGCGCCCCCTGAAGTACGTGCTTTGACAACAAGACTCATGTTGCATGCCAAAAGCATCCAATTGGCGCACCCATTTACAGAAGAACCCTTGTCTTTTGATTCTTCGCTTTCATGGTCTGCAGTCCCACCCTTCACAAGCCTTGCCAAGTAAGGTATGTGCATAAAATTTTCATGACCTGCCGGACTTGAATCCGACTCTTATTAGTTTTTCTATTTTTCACAAACCAAATCAGGAGATATCTATGCGTGAAGTAGTCGTTGTCAGCGGTGTGCGCACCGCGATTGGAACCTATGGTGGTAGCTTGAAAGATACGCCACCAACAGAACTTGCGGCTCAAGTCGTGCGTGAATCACTCGCGCGTGCAGGCGTAGAAGGAAAAGATGTTGGCCACGTGGTCTTTGGCCATGTGCTCAATACAGAACCCAAAGATATGTACCTGTCGCGCGTTGCGGCGATCAACGGTGGTTGTGTTGAAGGCACACCGGCATTCAACGTCAACCGCCTTTGCGGTTCTGGTTTGCAAGCGATTGTGTCTGCCAGCCAAGCCATCATGCTGGGAGACTGCGATATCGCCATTGGTGGCGGCGCAGAAAATATGAGTCGCGGCCCCTATGCATCGCTTAGCGCGCGCTGGGGCGCACGCATGGGCGACAGCAAGATGGTCGACATGGTGGTCGGCGCATTACATGACCCATTCCACACCATCCATATGGGCGTCACCGCTGAAAACGTTGCCGCCAAATACGGCATCACCCGTGAAATGCAAGATGCCTTGGCGGTACAAAGTCATAACCGTGCACAGCGTGCAACAGAAGCAGGTTACTTTAAAGACCAAATCACGCCAGTCATGCTCAAAAGCAAAAAAGGCGAAGTAGCGTACACACTAGACGAGCACTTCCGCGCGGATTGCAAGCTAGAAGACATGGCGAAGTTAAAGCCCGTATTCATCAAAGAAAACGGCACTGTCACGGCAGGCAATGCATCAGGTATCAACGATGCAGCAGCTGCAGTCGTTTTGATGGAAGCCAAAACGGCTCAGGCACGCGGCGCAAAACCTTTGGCCCGCTTAGTAGCTTATGCACACACAGGACTCGACCCAAAAATTATGGGTATGGGCCCTGTATCTGCGTCACGCTTAGCTTTACAAAAAGCAGGCTTGACCACCAACGATATGGACGTGATCGAAGCCAACGAAGCGTTTGCTGCGCAAGCTTGTGCGGTGACTAAAGAGCTTGGCCTTGATCCAGCCAAAGTCAATCCCAATGGCTCTGGTATTTCTCTTGGGCATCCTATTGGTGCTACGGGTGCATTGATTACTGTGAAGGCTTTGCATGAGCTTCAACGTATCAAAGGGAAATATGCTTTGGTGACTATGTGTATTGGTGGCGGACAGGGTATTGCTGCTGTTTTTGAGCGCCTTTAAGTCTTTTTATCCTCCGGTTTATTTCGTTGTCACAGTGGGAGTTGTTTAGCGTTGCACGGCCCATACGACTTGGGTGCCTTGTTACGCTCATGTCCCCCGAGAGGCGCTAAGCGCCTCTCTCCTCCTTTACTTCGCTACACAAGGCACCCAAGCCGTATGAGCCTTTGGGCGAAAGTTTGCAAAGTCAACTGCGAGCAGACATTCCCTCGTGCACGAAGGGATGGGGTTGGGTATCTGTTGTAGCGAAGTAAAGGAGGAGATTCAGGCGTAGCCTGAATCGGGGGACATGAGCGTAAACAGATGCCCAACCCCATCCCCCACTGCCAAAGAAGTAAAAAAACCTAAGCGTAACGAAGACGAGCCAAAGCAGCCCCATCCGCCAAGGCTTGCAATTTCTTCATAGCAACATCACGACTCATAGGCGCCAACCCACAATTGGTACAAGCAATCAACCGATGCTTAGGCACAAACTGCAAAGCCTTGCCAATCGTGTCAGCAATTTGCTCAGGTGTTTCAATTTCTTCACTCGCCACATCAATCACGCCAACCATCACATCTTTGTCTTTAAGCAAAGCCATCATCTCCGGTGGCACATGCGAGTTAAAGCACTCCAAGCTGACTTGCTTGATACTGCTCTTAGCCAATGCAGGAAATACTTTTTCGTATTGACGCCATTCGTCACCCAAAGTTTTTTTCCAATTGTTGTTGGCTTCGATGCCATAACCATAGCAAATATGAACAGCTGTGGTGCATGTCAAACCTTGGGCAGCGCGCTCTAAGGCTTTGACGCCCCAATCTGCAGCTTCGTCTAAATAGACGTTGAAAGCAGGCTCATCGAATTGGACGATATCTACGCCATCAGCCTGCAAAGCCAAAGCTTCTTGGTTGAGCAACTCAGCAAATGCAAACGCCATATCAATGCGGCCTTGCACGGGGTCTTTGTCTTTGCCATAAAAACGGTCGGCCACGGTGTCGACGATGGTCATGGGACCTGGCAATGTGAATTTGAGTTTTTTCTTGGTGTGGGCACGCGTGAGTTGCGCTTCGAATGCGTGAACACGGCCTTTGAGTCGCAAGGGTGCTATCACTTGTGGCACCTGCGCGTCGTAACGGTTATTGCGAATTCCCATGGTGACTTTGTTTTCAAAGTCAATACCTTCTACTTGCTCTAAAAACCCGTGCACGAAGTGTTGGCGCGATTGTTCACCATCACCAATGACATCTAGGCCTGCGTCTTCTTGGGCTTTGATCCACAACAGGGTGGCATCGGCTTTGGCGCGCATCAGCGCATCGCCTTCGGCCTGCCATTTGGGCCAAAGTTTGTTGGTCTCAGCAAGCCACTCAGGCTTGGGCAAACTACCAGCGATTGCTGTTGAAAACATAGGGCACTCCAATGGGTTGGGATTTATAAAATTTCTTGCGCCAGTAATTCATAGGAACGCGCTTGGGCAACTGGATCATGCGTCCAAGTAATGACGACTATTTCTTCTATTTGCAAACGCTCTGCAAGTGCGCGCAATTTACTAACGACCTGTTTAGCAGTTCCGACCAAAGCGTTGTCTTTTAATTCTGTCAATGCACGTTGTTCGCCTGCTGAGTAATCACGTACCGCTTGGTCAGGTGGCAATATGGCGTCGATGCGTCCGAGGTTGCGGTCCATCTTCCAGCGGGCACGACTTTCAAACAGTCGCCAAGCTTCTTCTTCGGTATCTGCTGCCAAGGCCCATACGCAAATAACGGCTTCGGGTTTTGGTCTAGCTTCGCTGGGGCGGAAATTGTTGCGATACAAATGCATCGCTTGGTCAGCGCCTTGGCCATCGGTAATGAAATACGCAAACGCATACGGCAAACTCAAATGCGCCGCGAGTTGCGCGCCATAGTCTGAACTACCCAGCATCCAAACATTCGGCGATGTAGAGCCACTGGGATAGGCAAAAACGCCATGCCCTGGGTGCCCTGCAGGAAGTGGCTCACCAGTCACCCAAGCTTGTAATTCCATCACTTGCTGAGGGAAGTTGTCGCTGGCATAGCGATCGGGGTTAAGTAGTTGCGCAGTACGCCCGTCACTTCCCGGGGCGCGGCCAACACCTAAGTCAATACGGCCTGGTGCTAAAGCATCGAGCACACGAAATTGCTCAGCCACTTTCAAAGGTGCGTAGTGCGGAAGCATGACACCCGCACTACCCAAACGAATACGTGTAGTTTGCGCAGCAATCGCTGCCATCAAAACTTCTGGTGCTGTTCCAACAATGCTGGGATGGCTATGGTGCTCGCTCACCCAAAAACGTTTGTAGCCCCATGCTTCGCACTTAGATGCAAGCGCGAGGGTTTGTCGGATGGTGGCGTCTTGCTGGCGTCCTGCGCCAGCAGCAGATTGATCAAGGACTGAAAGTGTAAGCACGGCAGTAGCTTAACTGCATTGCAAATCTCGCGCTGTCACACGGGTAACCGCATCGAATTGGTTAGATTTTGTCAATCAACAGCGGTCAGGCATTCGCTGTAGCTGATTCGGTATTGGATACAGCTTCTGCCTCCTGCAAAGCACGCCACATCACTTTGCCGCTACCGCTCTTTGGCAAGGCATCGACAAACTGCACATGCGTTGGGGCTTTGTAGATCGCCATGTTTTCGCGACACCAATTAATGATGTCTTGCTCATTCAATTGGTCTTTATGGGACGCGCGTAAAACAACCACAGCTTTGACTGTTTCTCCGCGGTAGGCATCGTGGGTAGAAATAATGCATGCTTCTTGAATAGCAGGATGTTTGAACATCAAAGCCTCCACTTCAGCGGGCCACACTTTGAAGCCCGAGGCATTGATCATGCGTTTGAGTCGATCGGTGATGAAGAAATATCCGTCTTCATCGACACGACCCAAATCACCTGAACGAAAGAAACGCTTTCCGTCCATATCAAAAAACGCAGCTTCAGTCGCATCTGGGCGCTTCCAATATCCGTTGAATATTTGCGGGCCATGCATCACGATTTCACCAGACTGTCCAGGCGGTACTTCTTCCAGAGTCTCTGGATCAACCACCCGTGCATCGACGCTCATAAAAGGAATACCCAAACACTGCTGCTTGGGGTTGTCTGGCGGGTTGTTGTGTGAAGGCGCGGCTGTCTCCGTCAGTCCATATCCTTCTGAATAACTCAAACCATATAAATCGAGCAAACGTTGCGCGACGGCTTGCGGCATTGCGGCACCACCGCCACCAATATGCACCAAGCTCTTTAAGTCAAACTTATCGAAATTGGGGCTGCCCAATAAATCAATCACCATGGTGGGAATATTCGTCCAATGGGTGACTTGCCATTTAGAGATCAAGCGTCCTGCCAACTCACGCTCCCATCGCGGCATCAACACCAAAGTCGCACCCAAATAAATTCCCGAATGCATCACGCTTGTCATGCCAGTGATGTGGAACATCGGCACGACCAAAAGGCCAATGTTTTCGTGGGTGCCATTTCCCCAATAGCCCGAGGCCATGGCGTTATGCATGATGCTGCGATGCGGATGCATGCAACCTTTGGGTAACCCAGTGGTGCCACTGGTATAGGGAAGTACCGCCAAGTCTTCGATACCTACCGTCACAGGGCCCAATGCAAATTTATTTGCCAAAGCATGTGGCCAATCTAGTACTTCGCCACCTTCCAGTTGGGGCAAGGCATGCTTTGTAAAAAGCCAGTCATGCCAAGCGGCTGGTGGCGCGTCATCACCTTGCACATCTGCATGGAATGCGTCTGTGAAATGCGTGACCACCATATGTTTCAGCCCTTGACCAGCAGGCAGTTCATTACTGGCTTTGGCTAAATCAGTTGCCAAGTCTGCCGTGGTGATGGCAATCTGAGCATCTGGGTCGGTAATGTAGTGCTTGAGTTCTTCAGAACGGTTCATCGGATTGACAGGAACAACGACTGCATTGGCGCGCAGGATCGCAAAATGTGCAATCACCAATTGCGGGCAGTTTTGCATATTCAAAATAACACGATCACCTTTTTGCACACCCACACCTTGTAAATACGCAGCCAGTTTTTCAGCTTGCTTGCGTAAATCAGCGTAAGTCAGCCGGGTGCCTAAAAAAATCAATGCGTCTTTGTTCGGGAAGCGACGTGCACTAATATCTAAGTTGTCCCATAGCGTTGTCTCAGGCAAGGAGAGTGAATGGGGCAATCTGGCGGGCCAAAATGAGTAATGCGGTTTCATGTAGGCAAGGTTAACGGGCAGACACGCATTTGCCCATTCGGGAAGCCCCTATCGGTATTTATGTCAGGTAGCTGCCGCGTTTTTCTCGGCCTGAAGACGTTGGTTGATTTGACGCACCGAAATTAGCGCCCCTAAAAATCCTCGTAACCATTCGAGATCAATCGGTTTATGTAATAACTGAACGCCCTCGGGTAAGCCGCCTTTTGCTTTTACCTGCTCTGGGCGCAGGCCCGTCATGGCGACGACCGCCATGCTTTTAAAACTACCGTGCTCGTTTAGGGTTCTAACGAAATCAAAACCGTTGACACGTGGCATCACCAGATCTGTCAATAAAACTTGCGGATACAGGCTCGGCATATCCAACATGGCCTCGATGGCGGAGGCGTACATCATTACGTCTAGGGGTAAGCCCCAGCGATCAAAATTAGTTTGCAACATCAAACGGGTGGATTCATCATCTTCGACTACGACGACTTTGAGCCGATCCTCTCCAAACATCAATGCATTAGGGTGGAGGTTGTGCCGATGCTGGTACTCTTGTATCGATTTCAAAGAAATGCGACGATGACCGCCATTCGTTCGCCAAGCCCGCAATTCGTTTCTCTCCACCAAGCCTTGAACGGTGCCAATCGATATTCCCAGCATTTTTGATGCATAACTGGTACCGCAAAAACTTTCATAGCCATCTGATCCCATTGCAAATTCCATCAAATACTCCTTCAAAACGCAAAACACTTAAATTAATACATTATTATTAATTTTAATTATAAAAAATGATGAAAGCAACACATAACAATTCTTTAACTTCACTGCAGGGCATCTTGGTAGGCCACTACACCGACGACCGGCGCCCTACCGGTTGCACTGTTGTGCTTTGTCCTGAAGGCGCAGTAGCTGGCGTGGATGTAAGGGGCGCCGCGCCTGGCACCCGCGATACCGAGGCGCTATCTCCGTCCAACACAGTGCAAGTGGTGCATGGAGTTTTGTTGACGGGAGGCAGCGCTTATGGCTTGGATGCGGCAGGTGGCGTGATGCGCTGGCTTGAAGAGCGCGGACATGGCTTTCAATTGGGGCCGGCCATCGTGCCCGTCGTGCCTGCCGCAGTTATCTTTGATTTATGGGTCGACGATTTTTCGGGTGATACACCTACAAAAAGTCTGCGTATTCGACCCGACCTTGAAGCCGGCTACCTTGCCTGCCAATCCGCATCCTCAGAACCAGTGCTGCAAGGCAATGTGGGCGCGGGCGCAGGCGCCACGCTGGGCAAGCTCAACGGCCCAGATTGCGCCATGAAAGGTGGGATTGGAAGCGCCAGTCTGTGCGTCAATGGCGTAACGGTGGCAGCCTTGGTAGTCTGCAATGCACTGGGCGATGTCATAGATCCGCAAACAGGCCAATTGCTGGCCGGCGCCCGCATATCTGCTGATAGCCGGACCCTAATGGACATTCGCCAAGCACAGCTCAATGGCCACGGTATTTCCAAGCCACAAACTGGAAGCAACACCACCATAGGCGTGGTGGCTACAGACGCTGTTCTAAATAAACCGCAAGCCCACCGCTTGGCCCAAGTCGCGCACGATGGTTTGGCACGAAGCATTCGCCCCGTCCACACGCCCATGGACGGCGACACCTTGTTTGCATTAGGAACGGGCACCAGCGGTCAAGCCGCTGACATGATGTTGCTCAGCACCTTAGCCGCAGAGGTCACCGCCATGGCAGTGGTGAATGCGGTGCGTGCGGCCAAAGACTTACGCTTTGGCCAAGGCTGGTGGCCGGCGATTACTTAAGCGCCTTAAATCGCGTTCGCTTGGGCTTGGCACCTTCTTCACCCAAACGTTTCCTCTTGTCGGCTTCGTATTCTTGGTAGTTGCCGTCAAAAAACGTCCATTGCGAGTCGCCTTCGCAGGCCAAGATATGCGTTGCAATACGGTCTAAGAACCAGCGGTCATGGCTAATCACCATAATGCTGCCGGCAAATTCCAGTAACGCGTCTTCCAAGGCACGCAAGGTTTCTACATCTAAGTCGTTGGACGGTTCGTCGAGCAACAACACGTTACCGCCAGCAATGAGTGTTTTGGCTAAATGCAAGCGTCCGCGCTCGCCCCCTGAAAGCGTGCCAACGCGTTTTTGCTGGTCACCACCGTTGAAGTTAAAACGTCCGCAATACGCGCGGCTGGCCATCTCAAACTTACCCACCGTCAAGATATCGTGACCGCCCGAAACGTCTTCCCAGACAGTTTTGTCGTTTGCCAAATCCTCACGTGACTGCTCTACAAAAGCCATCTGCACGGTTTGGCCAATCTTGACTTCGCCGCTGTCGGGCTGTTGCTGACCCGCAATCATGCGAAACAGCGTCGACTTACCGGCGCCGTTCGGTCCGATGATGCCGACGATCGCGCCTGGCGGCACTTTGAAACTCAGGTTATCGATCAACACGCGGTTGCCAAACGACTTGGTGACGTTGATGAACTCAATCACCTCTTGACCCAAACGCTCTGCTACGGGGATAAAAATCTCCTGTGTCTCGTTGCGTTTTTGGTAGTCGAAATCGGACAACTCTTCAAAGCGGGCGATACGCGCCTTGCTCTTGGCTTGACGACCTTTGGGGTTTTGACGGACCCAGTCGAGTTCTTTCTTCAGCGCTTTGGCACGGGCGTCTTCACCTTTTTGCTCTTTCTCGAGGCGGTCTTGCTTTTGCTCTAACCAAGTGCTGTAGTTGCCCTTCCATGGAATACCGTGGCCGCGGTCAAGTTCCAAGATCCACTCGGCGGCGTTGTCCAAGAAGTAGCGGTCATGGGTAATTGCCACCACAGTGCCAGAAAAACGGGCAAGGAATTGCTCTAACCAATCGACCGATTCGGCATCCAAGTGGTTGGTAGGCTCATCCAGCAGCAACATGTCTGGCTTAGAGAGCAACAACTGGCACAAAGCCACGCGCCGCTTTTCGCCACCAGAGAGGTTGCCGATCACGGCTTCCCATGGGGGCAGGCGCAATGCATCTGCGGCGATCTCAAGTTGGTGTTCACTATCGGTACCAGCTGCTCCAATAATGGCTTCGAGTTCGCCCTGTTCAGCAGCGAGTTTGTCAAAATCTGCGTCAGGCTCAGCGTAGGCCGCGTAAATTTCTTCCAAACGGTTTTTTGCGGAAAGCACGTCGCCCATGCCGCCCTCGACAGATTGGCGCACAGTCTCAGCGTCATTGAGTTTGGGCTCTTGCGGCAAATAGCCAATCTTGATGCCTGGCATGGGCGTGGCTTCTCCTTCGATCTCGGTGTCGACACCCGCCATGATCTTGAGCAGGGTGGACTTACCTGAACCGTTCAAACCCAACATACCGATCTTGGCGCCGGGGAAAAAACTCAGGGAAATATCTTTCAAGATATGGCGCTTAGGCGGCACGATCTTGCCGACGCGGTTCATGGTGAAAACGTACTGGGCCATGGGGTATGTTCTTTCGGGAAGCAATGCTTTAAAACAACGATTATCCCCCGCACCCACGATCCATGCCACAATAGCCTTCGTTGCCGCCGCCAGTTGCCGCAACATCAGCACTTCTGCTGGAGCAGGCCCCAAACGTATTTTTAGTTTGTAGGCCATACCGCTCACCTGTAAACATTGCCGACCTTGACTGGGTGGCCCTCGGGCCAAGCGGGTTGGTGCCATGCGCTCGGACAAGAGCGCCCTACCATGAACTTTGAAGAATTGAATTTGGCTCCGGCCATCCTGAAAGCCGTACTCGAACAGGGCTACGAAACTCCCACCCCCATCCAAGCGCAGGCCATACCAGCTGTTTTAGCTGGCCAAGACTTGCTTGCCGGCGCCCAAACCGGCACAGGCAAAACGGCTGCCTTTACCCTGCCCATGTTGCACAAGCTCACCATGAGTCGCAGCACCGAGAACAAATTTGGCGTCTACGGTGTGCGCGCCTTGGTGCTCACCCCTACCCGTGAACTCGCGGCACAAGTTGAAGAGTCGGTGCGCACATATGGCAAATATTTGCAACTGACCTCCGCCGTAATTTTTGGCGGTGTGGGTATGAACCCCCAAATCGCGCGCATCCAAAAGGGCGTCGATATTTTGGTGGCTACCCCGGGTCGTCTTCTCGACTTGCAGCAACAAGGCGAACTTGATCTCTCCACCGTGCAAATGCTGGTGCTGGACGAAGCCGACCGCATGCTCGACATGGGCTTTATCCATGACGTCAAAAAAATCTTGGCATTGGTGCCTAAAGACAAGCAAAGCTTGTTGTTCTCAGCCACCTTCAGCGACGAGATTCGTGAATTGGCCAATGGTTTATTGAAAAACCCACAAAGCATCCAAGTCACCCCTAGCAACACTACGGTGCAAAGCATCAAACAAATCGTGCACCCCGTGGGACGTGGCAAAAAGAAAGCCTTGCTCGCGCACATCATCAACGAACACAACTGGAGCCAAGTGCTGGTGTTCACCCGCACCAAGTTTGGCGCCAACAATGTGGCCGAATATCTCACCAAAAACGGCATCAATGCCATGGCCTTGCACGGCAACAAAAGCCAAACGGCTCGCACCCAAGCCTTGGCTGGTTTCAAGAGTGGCGACATCCGCGCCTTGGTTGCCACGGATATTGCGGCACGCGGTATTGACATCGATGAATTGCCCCATGTCGTGAACTACGAAATCCCAAATATCAGCGAAGACTATGTGCACCGCATTGGCCGCACGGGCCGCGCAGGATCGAGTGGCGAGGCCGTGAGCTTGGTGTCGCTCGATGAAGAAGGCTTCATGAAAGAAATCGAGTACTTCACCAAACAACAAGTACCTGTTGTGCAAGTGGAAGGCTTCGGCCCCGACCCAGATGAAAAAGCCGAGCCGATTGCCATGGGTCGTCAAACCTTATGGGGCGGCTTAGGCCATCCACCAGGACGTGATGTCATGGCTGCAGCAGCCCGCGCTGCGCGTCAAGAAATGATGGAGCGCATTCGTGAATCCAAATCCACCAACGGCGGCGGTGGCCGTGCGCCGCGTCCTAATGGCCATGTAAGCCGGGACCGCAATGGCGAACGCCCCCCACGCCAAGGCGATCGACCAGCGTTTTCTGGCGAAAGACCTCAGCAAGGCGGCGAACGATCTGAGTTTTCAAACGATCGTCCTAGTTTCTCAGGTGAGCGTCCACCCAGAAATGGCAACCGTCCCCAAGGACAGCGCCCACCCAGACAATTTGACAACCGCGGACCTCGCCCAGAAGGCCAACGCCCCCCAAGAGACTTTGAGGCACGTCCTCCCCGAGAACATGACGCGCGTCCTCCCCGTGATCACGAGCCTCGCGCTCCCCGCGGCGATGATGATGATTTCCAACCCCGTGCCAATGCCCACCTAGGCACCCAAAGCGGTGTCAATGCCTTTGGCCACAAAACCCAAGGTGGCGGTCAACGTCAGCCTGATCCCACACGCACCAGCGTCGACATGATGACCGAGCGCAAGCGTGGTGGCGGCGGAGGAGGTGGAGGTGGCGGTTATGGCCGTCGCTCTGGCGGTGGCGGTGGCCGAAGTGGTGGTGGCGGATTTAAACGCTAAAAACTGAACCCAAAAATAGAAAGCCCGCTATTTGAACTGACCCAACTAAGTTGGAAAAGTTCAAATAGCGGGCTTTCTTACTCACAAACTCAAAAATGATTTATTGGCATTCAGGAATCAAAGTTAACAAAGGCCGCTCCTCAAAAAACGCCTTTAAATTTGCCAAGGCCAAATCAGCCATTGCGCGGCGCGTCTCGTGGGTATTGCTCCCGTTGTGCGGCGTCAGAACCACGTTTTGAAGTTTGAAAAATTGCGGGTCAATATTGGGCTCATCCCAAAACACATCCAGGCCAGCGCCAGCAATGCTCTTATCTTTCAATGCTTGGATCAACGCCGTTTGGTCAACCACACTGCCACGCGCAATATTGATGACTATGCCTTTGGGCCCCAGAGCCTTGAGGACTTGGGCATTGATCATATTTTTGGTGTCGTCACCTCCTGGAACGGCCACTACCAAATAGTCTGAGTTGGCAGCCAGCTCGCTTGCCGTAGGGTAGTACCTAAACGGCGCATTGGTTTTAGCGCGACGGCCGGTATATGCAATCGTCATGTCAAAAGCAGCCGCCCGCTTGGCAATGGCTTGACCAATTCGTCCCAACCCCACCACACCTAACCGCGTGCCGGTTACCTTATGCGTCATGGTGAACGGCTCGCTCACCCAGTCACCGTTACGAACAAATTTGTCAGACTGCGGTATGCGCCGGCCTATCGACAGAATCAAACCCATGGCCAAATCTGCCACGTCATCCGTCAACACATCAGGCGTATGCGTGACTTGAATGCCACGTTCTTTAGCTGCGGCCACGTCAATACCGTCGTAACCTACGCCAAAAATAGAAATCATTTTGACGTTGGGAAACATCGCCAGCAACTTACGATCAACTTTGGCCGCACTACCCACGCCCACAAAAGCGGTAACTTTGGTAAATGCCTCAGGGTCGAGGATGTGCGCATGGTCATGCAACACATATTCTTGTTGCAAATCGTTCATCATGAACGTGGGCACCGATGACACCAACATAATGTCTTTGGACATGGCTTAAATCTCCGGGAAATATTGAACCTAGGCGCAACTCTACTCTTACATTCGTTAACATGCCTGTTGCTACCTTATCGGATTCAACAGGAGTTTTTCAACCATGCGTCTTCTTCACACCATGCTGCGCGTCGGCGATCTGCAGCGTTCCATCGATTTCTACACCCACGCTATGGGTATGCAATTGCTTCGCACCACCAAGCGCCCCGAGCAAAAGTACGACCTCGCTTTTGTCGGTTACGCCAGCAATCCTGATCAAGCCGAGATTGAACTCACTTACAACTATGGCGTCACCTCCTACGATATTGGTACGGCTTATGGCCACATTGCCTTGGGCGTATCCGATGCGAAGGCTACTTGCGAAAAAATTCGCCAAGCGGGCGGCAAAATCACCCGAGAAGCTGGCCCCGTCGCCGGTGGCACGGCCGTCATCGCCTTTGTGCAAGACCCAGACGGTTACAAAATTGAGCTGATCGAACGCGATTTTTAAGCGCGCTAGAGGGTATTTCCTTACCAAGTAGCACCTAAAAAAGTTGTCTACTTTAGTGTCTTTCTCTGGCATGTAACCTGCGTTGCACAAGCCCCAAAAAACCATACTTTTCGTCTCAGGAGACCATTTCCCATGCAAACCCATCTCACCGTCAACGGCAAGTCAGTCACTGTCGAGGCGGCACCCAATACTTTGTTGGTGCAAGCCCTGCGTGAACACCTCCACCTCACCGGCACCCATGTAGGGTGCGACACCGCCCAATGCGGTGCTTGCACCGTCATTGTTAATGGCGACGCGGTGAAGTCTTGCAATATGTTGCTGGCCCAAGCGGCTGACGCGCAAATCACCACCATCGAGGGTTTGGCCAAACCCGATGGCACCATGCACCCCATGCAAGCTGCTTTTAAAGAATGCCACGGCTTGCAATGCGGTTTCTGCACCCCTGGCATGGTGTTGAGTGCCGTCGACCTCTGCAAAAAACACCCCAATGCCAGCGAGCAAGAAATTCGTGAACAACTTGAAGGCAATCTGTGCCGTTGCACCGGTTACCAAAACATCGTCAAAGCAGTGCAGCATGGCGCTGCTGCCATGAAGTCCTAAACCAAAAAATATTCAGGAGACAAACCATGGGTGCATCTGACTTTTCCAAACTCCCCCACATTGGGGAATCCTTGCGTCGCAAAGAAGACTACCGCTTCTTAACCGGCGCTGGCCAATACACCGACGACGTGCAAATGGCCAACATGACGCACGCTTACTTTGTGCGTTCACCCCACGCGCATGCGCACATCAAATCGATCGACATAAAAGCTGCTTTGGCGGCTCCGGGCGTGATCGGTATTTTTGATGGCAAAGACGTCGCAGGCGACAGCATCAATGGCTTGCCTTGCGGTTGGTTGATCACCGATACCAGCGGTCAACCCATGAAAGAACCCGCTCACCCCATCTTGGCCCAAGGCAAGGTGCGCTATGTCGGCGACCACGTCGCCATGGTGGTGGCTGAAACACTCGAGCAAGCGCGCAACGCTGCTGAGTTAGTGCATGTGAATTACGACGTGTTGCCAGCGGTCGTGGATGTGCGCGATGCCGCCAAAGCCACTGCTTTGCACGAAGTCGCTCCTGACAACCATTGCTACAAATGGGCGATTGGTGACAAAGCACAAGTAGACGCTGCGTTTGCCAAAGCTGCGCACATCACCAAACTCGACTTGATCAACAACCGTTTGGTGCCCAATCCGATGGAGCCGCGCGCTGCGATTGGTTCTTACAACCGCGCCAGCGAGGAATACACCCTCTATGTCTCTAACCAAAACCCGCACGTTGAACGCCTGCTGATGACAGCCTTCGTGCTGGGCTTACCTGAGCACAAAGTGCGCGTGATCGCACCCGATGTCGGTGGCGGATTCGGCGCCAAGATTTACCTCTACGCTGAAGACGTGTGCCTAACTTGGGCATCTAAAAAACTCAACCGCAACATCCGTTGGACCTGCGACCGTTCTGAAGCATTTCTGTCAGACGCCCACGGCCGCGACCACGCCAGCCACGCAGAAATGGCGCTGGATAAAGACGGGCATTTCTTGGCACTCAAAGTACACACCAACGCCAACTTGGGCGCTTATTTGTCAACCTTCTCCACTTGTGTGCCCACCATTTTGTATGCCACGTTGTTAGCTGGCCAATACAACACGCCGCAGATCTATGTCGAAGTCGATGCATGGTTTACCAACACCGCGCCTGTGGATGCTTACCGTGGCGCTGGTCGCCCTGAAGCCACCTACTTGCTCGAGCGTTTGGTCAGCCGCGCAGCTTGGGAAACAGGCCTTGGCCAAGACGAAATTCGCAAACGCAACTTCATCAAAGCCTTCCCCTACCAAACGCCAGTGGCTTTGCAATACGACACCGGCGACTTCCATGCCTGCATGAACGAATCGCAAAAACTCGCCGATGTGGCTGGCTTTGAAAAGCGCAAAACTGCCAGCGCAGCCAAAGGCTTGTTGCGCGGCATCGGTTACTCGAGCTACATCGAAGCATGCGGCATTGCACCTAGCAATATCGCCGGCGCTTTGGGCGCGCGCGCAGGCTTGTTTGAGTGTGGCGAAATTCGCGTGCATCCCACGGGTAGCGTAACGGTGTTCACTGGCTCACACAGCCATGGACAAGGCCACGAAACCACATTCGCACAAGTGGTTGCAGCGCGTTTGGGCATTCCGGTCGAAAACGTCGACATCGTCCACGGCGACACCGGCCGCGTGCCTTTTGGCATGGGCACCTACGGTTCGCGTTCTATCTCTGTGGGTGGCGCGGCCATCATGAAGGCCTTGGACAAAATCGAATCGAAAGCGAAAAAAATCGCTGCCCATTTGATGGAAGCCGCCGACACCGACATCGAATTCGCCAACGGTGAGTTCTCTGTCAAAGGCACGGACAAAAAAATCCCATTCGGCCAAGTGGCGCTCACCGCCTATGTGCCGCACAACTACCCACTCGACAAACTCGAGCCTGGCTTGAACGAAACCGCGTTCTACGACCCGACCAACTTCACCTTCCCTGCTGGCACTTACATTGCCGAAGTGGAAGTCAACCAAAATACGGGCGAAGTCAAACTAGACCGATTCACAGCGGTGGACGACTTTGGCACCATCATCAACCCGATGATTGTGGAAGGCCAAGTCCATGGTGGTTTAGTGCAAGGCATCGGCCAAGCCATGATGGAGCGTTGCGTGTACGACCGCGAAACCGGCCAGTTGCTCACAGGCTCGTTCATGGACTACGCCATGCCACGTGCAGACGATTTCCCAGAGTTCAAGATTGGCCATGTCTGTACACCTTGCACCCACAATCCTTTGGGCACCAAAGGTTGTGGCGAAGCCGGTGCAATTGGCTCGCCCCCTGCGGTTATCAACGCCGTACTCGATGCATTGGCACCATTGGGCGTCAAAGATTTGGATATGCCAGCCTCTCCCCACCGTGTGTGGGAAGCGATTCAGGCGGCTCACGCTTAAACAAAATTAGAAGGAATCAGATATGTACGCATTTACCTACGAACGCCCCTCCGCCACGGCGGAAGCCGCCAAACTCGTCAAAGCCGGTGGCCAAGCATTGGCGGGTGGTCAAACGATGTTGGCCTCGATGAAGCAACGCCTGATGCAACCAGAACAGTTAGTTGATTTAGGCAAGATTGCCGAACTCAAAGGCATCAAAAAAGACGGCAACAACATCGTCATCGGTGCCATGGTGCGCCACCAAGATGTTGAGAACAATGCTGATGTCAAAAAGCACATCCCTGCACTCGCAGCCCTGGCCGCTGGCATTGGCGACAAGCAAGTGCGTGCCATGGGCACCATGGGTGGATCTGTTGCCAACAACGACCCTGCGGCTTGCTACCCCAGCGCGGTGATGGCCTTGGGTGCCACCGTCCACACCAACCAGCGCACGATTGCGGCTGACAAGTTCTTCCAAGGTATGTATGCCACGGCACTAGAGGCTGGCGAACTCATCACCGCCATCAGCTTTCCAATTCCTAAGCGCGCGGCCTATGCCAAGTTCAAACAGCCTGCCTCGCGCTTTGCCTTGGTCGGTGTATTTGTGGCTGATACCGGTAGCGGTGTGCATGTCGCGGTTACGGGCGCTGGAAACGGCGTGTTTCGCCACGCTGGGCTTGAAGCCGCATTGAGCAAGAGTTTTACCCCGCAAGCAACCGAGGGCGTAAGCATTGACGCCAGCAACCTCAATGGCGACTTGCACGCCTCTGCGGCGTACCGCGCCCACTTGATCAAAGTACAAACCCAACGCGCGGTACAACAGGCTATCGGATGAGCGCAAGCCCTGCGTTAAATTCCATCGACGAAGTGATCCACGCCTTAGCGGGCGTGGGCTACCAAGCAGAACGGCGGCTAGCAACCGCCGTTTTTTTAAGTCTTAGGCTGCAACGTCCTTTGTTGCTAGAAGGTGAGCCTGGCGTCGGTAAAACCGAACTTGCCAAGGCCTTGGCGAAAGTGTTGACGCGTCCCCTCATACGTTTGCAGTGCTACGACGGTATGGAGCAACGCGAAGCCTTGTACGAATGGAACCATGCCGCGCAACTCTTGCACATGCGCGCTGGGCAGTCGCGCACTGATATGGATGCAGTCGAGCAAGAGGTTTACCAAGAAAAATATTTGATCCGTCGTCCTCTCTTGCAAGCCTTGCAAACGCCAGCCCCTGGTGCTGTTTTGTTGATCGACGAGGTGGATCGTGCAGACGAACCTTTTGAAGCTTTTTTGCTGGAATATTTAGGCGAGTACCAAGTCACGATTCCCGAACTTGGTACCCAACGCGCCACGGCTATGCCCGTCACCATTTTGACCAGCAACCGCACGCGTGACTTGCACGACGCGGTGAAACGCCGTTGCCTGTTCCACTGGATGGATTACCCCGAGCGCGAGCGCGAACTCGCCATCGTGCGCGCCCAAGTACCAGAAGCGGGTGAAGCATTGGCCAACCAAATTGCCACCTTTGTGGGTCGCTTGCGCAGCCAACCTTTTGCCAGCGCGTTTCAACGCGGCCCAGGCATTGCAGAAAGTGTGGAATGGGCCAAAGCCTTGGTCTCACTGAACACATTGGAGTTGGACCCCGAAGTCATCCACGACACCGCGGGCATTTTGTTCAAGCAACGCGAAGACGTGGCCGCATTGGCGCCGCTGGTCAACGACTTGTTGACGCCTGAAGAAACCACGTAAACCCCTTTAGAAGTCATGCAACTCGGTGACGTACGCAGCGGCAAGATGGCCGATAACCTCACTGGCTTTGCCCGCGCCTTGCGCCGTGCGGGCGTGCCTGTGGACAGCGCGCGCATGGCTTTGGCCACTACATCGTTGCTTGAAGTGGGCATTGCACGGAAAGACGATGTGCGTCACGCGCTAGAAGCCGTGTTTGTCAGCCGTGCACAAGACCGTGAGGTCTTTGGGCAATTGTTTGACGCGTACTTTCGCAATCCAGAAATTGCGCAGAAGTTGCTCTCGCAAATGTTGCCCAAAGCTGAGGGCGCTATGCCGCCGCCTAAGCGCCGCGCTCGGGTGCAAGAAGCGCTCACCGCTGTGCACAAAGCTGCAGACACCGAGAAGAAAAAAGACATAGAGCTCGACCTAGACGCTGCCATGACAGCGAGCGACAGTGAACGCTTGCGCCATGCCGACTTTCAAAGCTTGAGCGCCAGCGAGTTTCAATTGGTCGAGCGTTTGGCCAAGCAAGTGCCGCTAGATTTACCCACCATCTTTGGTCGCCGAGTGGGCAGCCATCCACGCGGACAAAGACTGGATTGGTCGCGCGCTTTGCGTGACACGCAGCGCTTTGGTGGCGAGTTACTGTATTTACCTAGGTTACGTCGAAAGCCACAGCCCTTGCCTTTGTTGGTCTTGGTCGATGTATCGGGTTCTATGGAACGTTACGCCCGCTTGATGCTCGCCTTTTTGCACCAAGCCACACGCTCATCTCCACGCGCGGTATTTGCCTTTGGCACGCATTTGACCGATTTACGCCCTGCTTTCAAACTGCGAGACAGCGACGAGATGCTTGAACTCGTCAACGCCACGGTCGACGACTTTGCCGGAGGTACCCGTTTGGGAGATGCTTTAGGCGAATTACAACGTGACCATAAACGACTGCTTATCGGGAGGCGCACCGTAGTCATGTTGATCAGCGATGGCCTAGATACAGGGGCGCCCGAGACCCTGAATAAAAATTTGCAATGGCTCAATCTCCACAGCCGGCGTTTGATCTGGCTCAATCCGCTTTTGCGCTTCGACGCGTATGCTCCGTTAGCGCGAGGCGCCGTGGAATTGCACCGCCACGCCGACGCCATGCTGGCGATCCATAATTTGTCCCGACTCGAAGATTTGGCTCAGGGCATTTCGCAACTTTTAAAAAACAGAATGTGAATAAAGAGCGTTTTTGATACTCTCAACACATCCACCCATAAATTACCAAGGACAGACATATGGACATGCAAGGCTCCCGCGTTTTGAACGCCACCCAAGAACAAGCTTGGCAAGCGCTCAACGACCCTGACATTTTGAAAGCCTGTATTCCAGGATGCGATAAATTTGAACTCGTTGAACCCAATGTCTACGCAGTAGGCGTAGCCATCAAGATTGGCCCTGTCGCAGCCAAGTTCACTGGCAAGGTGAGTTTGATGGACATCGTGCCACCCAATTCGTACGCACTGCAATTTGAAGCGCAAGGCGGTATCGCAGGTTTTGGCAAAGGCGAGTCCAAAGTAGAACTCAAACCCGTAGCTGATGGTGTGGAGTTGAACTACACCGTGCATTCACAAGTCGGTGGAAAAATCGCGCAACTTGGGCAGCGCTTGATCGACGGTGTCGCTAAAACATTGGCCGAAGACTTCTTCACCCGATTCGAAGGACAACTTCAAGCTCGCCATGGTGGTGGCGCAGAAGCAAGCACTGCATCCGATGCCAACAACGAAAGCAATGAGGCAACTGGCGCAACACCAACTTGGGTCTGGGCATTCGCCATCGTGATTGCCGCTAGTGCTGTGTGGTTCATCGCCCGTTAATCCATGGATAACTTAGACGTCATGGTATTGCGAAGCTTGCGCGATTGGCGTAAGTCGGGACACCGTGCGTTGTTAGCCACTGTGGTGCGCACCTGGGGTTCATCCCCCCGTCCTGTTGGCTCCATCATGGCGTTGTGCGACAGCGGTAGTGTGGTGGGTTCTGTGTCGGGTGGATGTATTGAAGACGATTTGATTGATCGGTTTACCAAAGCCTATGCTCATGCGGCGCGAGTTGGTAGCAAAGACACATCAACTTCAAGAGGTACAGTATTTACAGACCTCTCGCAAATTCCTTCTGGCCCTCCGCAGCATGTGAAATACGGCATCACTGCTGATGAAGCACACCGTTTCGGTTTGCCATGTGGCGGCACTTTGGAATTGCTGCTTGAGTTCGATCCAGCGCACGAGCAATTAGAAGAACTGGTGCAACGCTTAGAAAAAGGCGAACTGGTACAACGTGTCACTGTATTGGCGACTGGCGAGAGCCATTTGCAAGCCAGTACCTCTCCACAAGACTTGCAAATTGATGCTGAGAAATTGGTCAATACCTTCGGTCCCGAGTACCGCATGTTGTTGATCGGTGCTGGGCAAATGACCGAGTACTTGGCAACTATGGCCATCTTCAATGGCTTTGCAGTGACCGTGTGCGATCCTCGGGAGGAATACCGGGGTGCATGGTCTGTTGCAGGCGTGGCATTGCATTCCGATATGCCCGACGACGTGGTGCGCGCTTTTACACCTGACAGACGCAGTTGCGTCATCGCACTCACCCACGACCCCAAACTCGATGACTTAGCTTTGCTTGAAGCTTTAGAGACCGATGCGTTTTATATAGGCGCAATTGGATCCCGCAGGAACAATACCGCGCGGCATCAACGCATGAAAGAACACTTTGAGCAAACCGATGACAGCCTTGCGCGATTGCGAGGGCCCATCGGAATTTACATTGGTAGTAAAACGCCCGCTGAAATTGCAGTCAGCATCATGGCCGAAGTGCTAGCGGTTAAAAATGCCGTGCCATTACCGCGCGATATGGATGTAGCGCATGCGAAGAACTCTCAGCAGATAGCGCATGACTCTGACGCGATCACCTCTGACGAAATTATGTGTGGCATACCCAACCGTTCTTGACTAGGCTTTTATACACCTAAGCCGTTCATCTGCGCTCTAAAAGTATTCGCTCAGCCTGCACCAACTGCTCTGGCGTATCCACATCCAACACACATCCGATATCGTCAACAGGTACCAAATGCGCTTTGTGTTGCGCAACCACACGTGCAGCACCTTGGTCGCCAGAGACTTTACGCAAGGCCTCTCCACATATCGCTGAAAAACCTACGGGGTGGCCTCGTTGGCTCTCGTACACAGGCACCACCACTTCATGCGAGGCCAACTCTAGGGCTAATGCCAATAAAGTTTTAGGAAGCACCAGTGGCAAGTCAGCAGGCAAGATCAACCAACCATTAGAGTTCTGTGTTGCGGTTACGCCAGTTGCAATGCTGTCTCCCATACCGGCGTTTTCTATATGTGCAACGTCAACCGCACGCACCACATGAAACGGTAACCCAGTGGCTTGCACACTAGCGAGGGTGTGCTCTAAAACGCTACGCCCTTGCAACATAGTGTCTAATTTGTGATGTCCGCCTGATGCCGCTTTGAAACGCTCAGAGCGTCCTGCAGCAAGGACAACCACAGTGGGTAAGCTGTTATCGTTTTTTAAAAATGACATAGCGTGAACTTTAAAGCAGAATTAAAAAAGACCTAACATCACCACCATGCAAGACATTTCCAAACTCCGCAAAAGTTACGAACGCGCTGAACTCAGCGAAACCGACTCTGCTGCAGATCCATTCAAGCAGTTTGAAGGCTGGCTAAAAGAAGCCATCTCTGCTGAAGTACCAGAGCCCAATGCCATGACGCTAGCCACTGTGGGCAGTGATATGCGCCCCAGCTCGCGCATTGTGTTGATAAAAGGCTTAGATGCGCGCGGCATTGTTTGGTTCACCAATTACAACAGCCGTAAAGGCCAGCAATTGGCTGGCAACCCATTTGCTAGTTTGCAGTTCCATTGGGTCGATTTAGAACGCGTGGTGCGCATTGAAGGACGTGTTGAGAAAGTCAGCGACCAAGAAAGCGACGATTACTTCAATAGCCGCCCTCTCGACTCGCGCATTGGCGCGTGGGCCAGTCCGCAAAGCGAGGTCATTGCAGATCGCACAGTTTTAGTGACCAATGCGGTGAAATACGGTGCACAATTTTTATTACAACCACCACGACCACCGCACTGGGGTGGTTATCGGCTAGTACCAGACCAATGGGAGTTTTGGCAAGGACGTAAAAGCCGTTTGCATGACCGGTTGCGGTATCGGTTGGGCAAAGCTTCCGATGGTTCCAACTTGATATGCTGGGCCAGAGAGCGCTTAGCGCCTTAAGGTTAGAAACTAGCCTGCAATCCCACCTTCACACTACGCCCTGCCAATGGTGGCGCACTGCTGCCCATGCTTTGGGTCAATACTGATGTAGAGGAATAAGCCAATTTGTTGCTCAAGTTATCTAGCTTGGTAAAAAACATCCAATGTGTCGGTCCGCTATGCGTGTGGTAATTCAACCCCGCATTCCATGTGGTGTAACTGGCAGTGGTGACTGGCGTCACGTTGCTGTAGGTGGGCATTCTGTTTTGTGCGCCAGCATGGAGAAAGCCAAAACGTGCGCCCCATGCATTTTTTGACCATAAAGCATCTGCGCCTAAGCGCATAGGTGCAATGCGAGGCAGAGGTCGGCCGTTGGTCAAGTCGTCGGCGCGCACCATGTCGCCCCGCAATTCCAAATCCACTGCACCATGTTGTGCATCGTTTGAAAGCAACGCTTGCTGGCCACCGACCATGCGCAGTTTGGCGTTGGACTCCATACCGATAAATCTGGCACGTACACCTTGGAAGTTATAGACGGGCAAATCTGAAGAGGTGCCCGTTGCACCCGCAGACGTTTTATAACTTCCCGAAGACTGCAAAGAAATGAAGTTAGCAAACTCAGAGGTAAACGCAGTCACTCCAAATTTATGTAATCCGTTTTTCCACTCGCCACCCAAATCGAGTTGAGTAGCTTTCTCTAAAGCCATGGTGGAGGAGCCAATTTCGTAAGCTCCTGTTGCCGCGTGAGGACCATAAGCAAACAACTCATAGTCTTTGGGTGCGCGTTGGCTGGTGCTGATGTTGCTTGTCAATTGCCAACCGTTTTGCGTTTCACCTAAACGGTAGTTACGCGTTACGCCTAATGCAAAGCTTGTGGGGTTGAAGGTAATTGTTTGGGCTGCGTTTTCGTTATTCGGACCAATGCTCTCAAGTGACTGGACGCTCACAAACTCAGAGCGCGCGCCTGCTGTCCACTGGCCCCATGGTGTTTTTAAGGCTTGGTAAGTAAAAAGTGCCGTGCTTTGGGTGCGGCTTGTGGGCACAAATTTCTCGCTCCCCACCGCATGCAAGTTGTTGCGTTCACGTTGCAGGCCCACTGTGCCCTCTAGTTCCAAACTATTGGCTAAAGCCACGCTACGTTGCCTCGCTTCCAAGCGCATATCTACGCCACCGTTATCAAACTGCGTGCCCGCCACATTGCTGGTGTATTCGGTATGCGAATACTGTGTGTAACCGCCTTGAAACTTCACGTCTTGAAACCAACCACCCACATCACGCAGCTTGCCCTCTAAGGCATGGTGGCGCCGCACCATGCCAATGGTGACCGCTTGTTCGGCCACCGTTCCATAGGTGCTGTTGTATTCACTGGTAGATAACCCTAAGTAACCGCGGTCAAATAGCAAGGTGCCACCTACTGCACCGCCATTGCTATTACTTGCAGAGTTACACACACGCTTTGGAGTGGTGGTTACACCGTTAGCGGTGCATGACAGCGCTTTGGGAACACTCAAGATTTGCGTGTTTCTATCAAACGCATCTACATGCAGCGCATATTTGTCAGTACCTGTTTCCACCATGGCACCTGTACTGCGTTCATTGGCAGCACCGCCTGCACGCACCTCGGCTTTACCCATCACGCCACCTTGTGCATCAAACGCACGTTCTCGCGCAATGCGGTTGTCAATCACATTCACCACGCCACCCATAGCACTTCCGCCGTAGAGCAAGGTGGCAGGGCCACGCAAAACTTCGATACGTTCTGTGGTGAGGGGATCGATCGGTACCGCATGGTCAAAGCTCAAACCTGAGACATCCATATTCGCGCCGCTGTTTTGCAATATGCGAATGCGGTCGCCGTCCATGCCACGTATGACGGGTCTTCCTACATTGGGGCCAAAAGAACTGTTGGCGATGCCAGGTAAGTTATCTAAGGTTTCACCTAATGTTGAACCTTGGCGTTGCGCGAGCGCTGCACCCGAGAGTTGTTGGGCGGGCACCAACAAAGCGGAATTTTCTATTGATCGGGCGGTGATAGTGATGTCGTCTAAACGCGTGGTGTGTGGATCTTCGACACTTTGCGCTATCGCAGAAAGATGGGATACACATAAAAAGCAAACCGCATAGGCAAGCCCGCGATGAAAATCTTGAAACTTCATAAAACCATCCTGTTCACAAAGAAATGACAGCGCTAGGGGGCCAGGCCCTCAACGCAAACTTAAAAGTCAAATCAATGCAAAACCAGGCGGGCCTCGTGCCGCGTAAAACCGCTCTACCAGCGCAAAGCGCTCGAGCAATACAGCGCCCATCCATATTGCGGGCGGGGAAATATAACTATCTATGAACAAAGCGTGCTGCAAGACATCAGGACAAGCTTGGTCAAACAACTGGCAGTCCGTCAAACTTTTATGCTCTCCCCATAAGCCAGTAAAAAATTTAGATACTTCAGATGAATCTTTCAAAGAATTCGATTGGGTATGAAGTCCACCGTTTTGTTCTAACTGTGGCTGTGTAACGCCTTGCGCCACACTTTCCTGGTGGACGATACGGTGCACAGCTGTCAAAGTTTGCAGACTGACCAGGGCAAGTAGCACGCATATCAACCAACGACGCAGTCCGCTTGAATGCAGCATCATGCGCGCACTTTGTTTGAAAAAGTCTGCAAAAACTTCTTCACCTTCGGCGCCACCACAAACGCGCAGTAGCCTTGGTTGGGATGGTTTTCGAAATAGTCTTGGTGGTAATCCTCTGCGGCACTGTAGTTGTCCAGCATCTCGATCTCGGTCACTACTTTGCCATGCATCGCTTTGTTGACTTGCTCTATGACGCTTTGGGCTACTTCACGGTCATCGACGACGCTTAGGTAAATGCCACTGCGGTACTGAGTGCCTACGTCATTGCCTTGGCGGTTCAAGGTGGTGGGGTCGTGGATCACGAAAAAAATCTCTAGCAATTCACGCAAGGTAGTTACTTGGGGGTCGTAGCGCAATTGCACCACTTCCACATGCCCCGTATTGCCATCGCAAACTTGTTCGTAGGTGGGGTTTTTTACATGGCCGTTGCAATAACCTGATTCCACGTCTAGAACACCTTCAACTCGGACAAACACAGCCTCAGTGCACCAAAAGCAACCACCACCCAAAGTTACAACTGGGTAGGCATCTAAATTCTCGGTTGAGGGGTGTTTTTCAGACATAAAGTTTGATTTTAGGCTTTTCACTACATTGGCTGACACTGGTGACTTGCTATGCCCCAAAACATCAGGGGAACAGGCCAATCGGCTATATTACTAACCAGTCAGTCATTAATTTAAATCAGTGTCTTCCGCATCTCCATCGCTCGTTATTGATCCCCACCACAAACGTGAGCGCCGCAAGCAAGCCCGCCCTGGCGAATTATTGCAAGCCGCGCTATCTTTGTTTGTGGAAAAAGGCTTTGCCGCCACCCGCGTAGAAGAAGTGGCCGCATTGGCTGGTGTGTCCAAGGGCACTTTGTTTTTGTATTTCGAAACCAAAGAAGACCTGCTCAAAGCCGTTATTCGCGAAAACATTGCCAATTTATTCCCAGCTTGGAACGAAGAGTTCAACACGTTCAAAGGCAGCAGCAGCGAGATGTTGCGCTATGCCATGCGTTCTTGGTGGGAGCGAATTGGCAACACGCCTGCGAGCGGCATTCCAAAATTGGTCATGGGCGAAGCACAAAACTTTCCTGAGATTGCTAACTTCTACCACGCTGAGGTCATTGAGCCTGGTATCGGGCTGATCCGTCGCATCTTGCAACGCGGCATTGACTGCGGTGAATTTCGCAAAATCGACCTTGATCAAGCAGTGCACACGGTGTATGCACCGATGATTTTCTTAATGATGTGGAAAAACTCAATGGGTCTCTGCACCGCAGGTACCCCCATCCACCCCGAACGTTTTATCGATATGCAAGTGGACGTTTTGCTCCACGGCATGACTATTTAAAGCAGTGATATGCAAATCAGCTCCCTCAAATTGACCCCAAAACGCATCGTCATAGCACTCGTTGTGATTGCATTAGCTGGAGGTGTCTGGCGTGCACTGTCTGCCAAAAAGACCCAGCAACTTGCTGCTACTGATGCAGCGCAAACACAAGGACAAATCGAGTTCTCACAGAACGATGTCTTTACCGCCGAGGTGAGAGAAATAACCCAAGGCTTAGGGGTCTCTGGCACGGTCAAGGCCTTGAACTACGCGGTTATCAAAGCGCGTGTTGCTGGCGAAGTGAAAGAAATCACAGTGCGTGAAGGTGACGCTGTCACGGCTGGGCAAGTTTTGGCGCGTATTGATCCTGTGGAGTACCAGCGTCGCTTTGAACAAGCGCAAGAACAAGCTAGCGCAGCTAAGTCACAAATGGAAATCGCCCAACGCCAGTGGGACACCAACAAAGCTTTAGTCGACCAAGGCTTTATTTCTAAAACTGCGTTAGACAACTCATTGGCCTCTTTTCAAGGAGCAGTCGCTAGCCATAAAGCGGCCATTGCTGGTGCAGATGTGGCACGTAAATCTTTAGACGATTCGGTCTTGCGTGCGCCTTTTTCTGGTGTCATTGCTGTGCGCGCGGCCCAACGTGGTGAACGTGTTGGCATTGATGCAAGAGTTTTAGAGTTGGTAGATTTGCGCCAACTTGAAGTAGAAGCGCCACTCAGTCCCAGCGATTCATTGGACGTCAAGATGGGGCAAACAGCCCGACTTCAAATAGAAGACCGCGCAGATCTGATAACAGCGCATGTGACCCGTATGAGCCCAAGCGCACAGGCTGGCAGTCGCAGTGTTTTTGTATACCTCACCTTAGATCAACCTGCAGGATTGCGCCATGGTTTATTCGCCAAAGGCACTTTGGGGCTTATGAATTCACAAGTGTTGGCAGTTCCCCTGACAGCGGTGCGCACCGATCACCCTAGCCCTTATGTGCAGGTGGTTGAAAAAGTTGGCGAAGCAATGCAAGTGCGGCATCAAACCGTAGAGATGGGTATCCGAGGAAATGATGCATCCGGCAAAGACCCACAAGATTGGGTGGCGGTAAAAGGCCTTCCTGTAGGTAGCGTTGTTTTAAAAGGCCAAGTAGGCGCCATGCGTGAAGGCATGGTGGTTCGGTTCACGACAGCGAAGCCAACACCATCAACCCCTGCGACAGCAGTCGCTGCGCCTTCAGCTTCAGCTTCAGCTTCGCGCTAAATCAGTTTAATACGCACCATGTGGTTCACCAAAGTTAGCCTGAAAAATCCAGTCTTTGCGACGATGGTGATGCTTGCATTTGTAGTGCTGGGTTTGTTCTCGTACCAACGGCTGAAGATTGACCAATTTCCTAATATTGATTTGCCAGTGGTGGTCATTAGCACTGAATATCCAGGTGCTTCACCAGAAATTATCGAGAGCGAAGTTACCAAAAAAGTAGAAGAGGCCGTCAATTCCATTGCTGGCATCAACGCGCTCACCTCGCGCAGCTATGAAGGCATGTCGGTAGTAGTGGTTGAGTTTGAACTCACTATTGATGGACGCAAAGGTGCGGATGATGTGCGCGAGAAAGTCGCGCTGATGCGGCCTACTTTGCGCGATGACGTGAAAGACCCGCGCATCTTGCGTTTTGATCCTGCTAGTCGTGCAATTTGGTCTTTGGCAGTTTTACCGGGCACTTCATCCATGTCTGCCGTAGAACTCACTAACTGGACCGACCAAGTTCTGAAAAAACGCCTGCAAAACGTATCCGGCGTAGGTGCGGTGAATGTGGTGGGTGGCACCCTGCGCGAGATCAATATTTATCTCAACCCGCAAGCCATGGAATCGTTGGGCGTGTCTGCTGAGCAAATCTCCAATGCGCTAGCCACCGAAGCAAATGACATGCCCGTGGGTTCTTTACGCTCTCTGCAACAAGACAGAGTGATCCAGGTCGAAGGTCGCATGCTGCGACCAGAAATGTTTGGACAGATCATTGTGGCCAGACGCGCCACCACCCCGATTCGACTCAGCCAAGTGGCAACCATCCGAGACGGTGCACAAGAAGTTGAGAACTTAGCGCTTTACAACGGCCAACGCACGCTTTTGATATCGATTCAAAAAGCCTTGGACGAAAACACCATCGAAGTGGTGGACAACCTCAACAAAGCCGTAGCAGCTTTGAAAGCTGAATTACCCAAAGGGGTTGTTCTAGAGAATGTACAAGACGGCTCTCGTCCCATTCGCGTGGGTGTTGAAAACGTTCGACATACTTTGGTGGAAGGCGCATTGCTGACTGTCTTGATCGTATTTTTATTTTTGAACTCTTGGCGATCCACGGTGATCACAGGGTTGACATTGCCCATCGCCATCATCGGCACATTTTTGTTCATGTACATGTTT
>Ga0209400_1000741_pt1 | contig 28353 bp, 30 predicted proteins | sample M_130807_EF_Meta_FD_187313 | JGI IMG/M metagenome (GOLD analysis project Ga0209400, IMG submission 187313) | Freshwater microbial communities from Lake Montjoie, Canada to study carbon cycling - M_130807_EF_MetaG (SPAdes) (version 2) | ecosystem: Environmental > Aquatic > Freshwater > Lake... | reverse complement strand
AGAAGGATGTCGCAGATACATTGAAGATAAAAAAATGAATCCACGTGATTTTCGTCCGCTAGTCTTATACGTCAAAGGAGATATGACTTTACCTTTGTATGAACAAGAATCTGAACGATTCAGACTTTTGGAAGGAACTGAACCTGGCAAAACTAAGTATCTTGAACAATTTTCTGGATTGAAAATGTTTGACGCATCATCATGTCAATTCGCAATTCATTATGCTTGTGAATCTGAAGAAGTGTTTCGTGTATTTGTAAAAAATGTTGTACGACATTCTCGTAAGTTTATTGGAACATGTTTAGATGGAAAAGCAGTATACGGACTTCTTGCTGGAAAGAAATCACACAGATTCACGAATGGTCGTGAAATTGGTGGTGAATATCAAAAAGAGTATTCTGATGAAGAAATGTGGTCAGACAGATTTGGATTAGGTATGAATGTATCTATGGAATCATTTCCTACTCAAAAAGAATATCTAGTTCCATTTGATAAAGTTGTTTCAATCTTTGAAGAAGAAGGATGGACGCTATCCGAATCTAAGTTGTTTAAAGATTTGTACAAAGATGGGTTGAATGTACAGCAACAAGAATTCTCATTTCTCAATCGTACATTTATCTTTGAAAAGAAAGCGAAAGAACCCGAAAAGGAGCCTGAGACTGAGCCTGAGACAGAGAAGAAGGAGACTGAAAAAAAGAAAAAGCGTAAACTGAAAAAAGTTGTTGACGGAGAACCGCCAGTCTTATTTCATGGATCAGGTGAAGATAAAGGTCCGTATAAATATCTAGATAATCAAGCAGAATATCCTATTCAAGTTGAATCTAAACAATATCCTACTGTTGAACATTACTTTCAATCCATGAAAGCACAAGAGTTTGGTGATCAAGAAATTCTAGACAAGATCGCAAAAACTCCTTCAGGTAAAGCTGTTAAAGCTCTAGGTAAGAAAGTTAAAAATTTCATCAAAGAACAGTGGGATGCGCGCAGAATAGAAATTATGGCACGTGGAGTCAGAGCTAAATTTGTACAGCATCCAGAACTGCAGAAACAATTACTGGAAACAGGTGATAAACAAATTGGTGAAGCTGATGCTCGTGATTCATTTTGGGGTATTGGAACTTCTGAAGCAACAGAACTATCCAAAGATCCTTCCAAATGGAAAGGACAAAATCAACTAGGAAAAATCTTGATGAACTTGCGATCAGAGTTTAGCTCTAGTAAATAGGTATTTAGCTCCAGTAAATAATTTCAGAAGTTGTTGGATTATACGCCATGTTAAAAAACCCAGAAGGTAATGAACCATTCACAATAGTTCTAATCGGGTTCACATAAAAAGAATTAGTCTGTGCAGGAACACCATTAACAGCAGATCCAGAAGCATTGAGGATAATCGTATTAGCAGGTTGTGTGTTGCCTCCTGCATTCTGTCCGATAGCTACTGAGTTTTGTCCTTGTCTGTAATTTCCAGCGCCATCACCAATAGCTATCCCATAATTACCTTGTCTGCTTGCAGCACAGTTGGAACCAATAGCTACTGCCCCAATCCCTTGTTGAGAATCACCTGCACCACCACCAATAGCAACTGAATTAGTTCCTTGACTAACTTTTCCCGCTAAAACACCAATAGCTACTGAATTGTTTCCTTGTCCTGTTGTATCGACACCAAGAGAGACTGAATTTGTTAATGGATTAGTTTTTGCGGTGACGTAGGGAAGATTGTTCCATCCTGTAGCACCGGTACCAATCTTCATTTTTCCAGTATCTAGTTCAAATCCGGGTTCGCCTGGTGCTAATGTAGGATTTGTAGTAGTCCAATTTGAGGCTGTACCGCGTTTGAACTCCAACGTCACATATTGACTCATTTAGTACTTTGTTTATAGAATTCTTCATAAGAGACGGGCGTAACTGCAGGAAGATTATTGACAACTGGATCTACAAATCTGCGAAACAGTTTTTGGCCTACTTGTACAGATGCTTCATCTTCTGTTAGTTCACCTTTCTCAATCTTGCGTCGCATACTCAACATATAGAAAAATGTGTCATCTAATTTGCCTTCCATATGAAGTTTGAAAATAGAAGGATATTCTTTGTACAAGACTTGATTCTCTTCCATAATTTTTTGCTGATATTCAGGTTGATCTTTAATTCGTTTATGACGACGAAAGGATTCGTCCATATTACGAACTAAGGCTTGGATCTGTGTTGCGTTCATTTAATTCTAAGATATACATTAAGATGGCCTTATCTCCCGCTCCATTACATGCAGATGCAAATGGTCGACTAGTAGCTTCTGGCTTACCTGGATTACATCCTGGATTTAGATCGAATGTACAAGGTGGTTTGCTTGAACACGGGGCTGCAAAGACTGCTGCTGCTATTAAAACTCAAGCAGGACATGCTAAAGCGGCAGGAGTAACTATGCGTGGTGGTGGATACGTCGAAGTTCCCCATTCATCAACTATCCAAGGCGGAACAATTCCAGGAGTAAATCCTCATCAAAATATGGCAGATCTTTTGAAAGCAAATGCTGGTCTGCGTACAGGTGCTGTCTACGATGGTCTAGCAGGTACAACACCTCATCGTGTTTCCATCGGTGGAAGAAAACGTAGATCTAGAACAAATGGACGCCACAATAGGAATCATAAGCGGGGTAATCGCAAGTCTCGTTCTCGCTCTCGTTCTCGTCATAGGACTAAGCGCAGATCGCATTGAAATGTTTAGAACTACAGGATTTACTTATTTTGTATACTGGGTAGCTTTATTAACTTGTTTAACCGTAGGACAATTTGTTTGCTCATATTACATTCTGATCAGATGGTCAGAAATGCCTCAGCAAACAGATGGTGCTCGAATTACTTAACAATACGGAGACACATCAAAATAGAATTCGCCAGGTGTACACACAATCTTCTTCTTTTTTCTGGAATATAACAAGTTGAAGTCTGTTTCGTTATTGTACAGATAGACTTCATCCAAATTCTTTAATTTCATATACGCTTCTGCTTTCGTAGCAAAAAAAGCGTGTAAATCCCGAGAAACTTCTTCGGGAGTTACCTGTTCACGCTGAGAAATTCTTTTTAGTGCTGTAGACAGTGTTGTATACGGAATTGATACAACTGTTCTGAATCCTCCTGCTTTCATTGCTGACAGCAAAGACATCACAACTTTTAAACCTCCACATGTTGCCACGTAGACAAATGATTTCTTTTTCTGGATGGATTCTTTGACAAGTTCTATTGCTTTTTGAGACTTAATTAAATGAGTTTCTCCTTCTTGAAGATCAGGATCTATGAGAGCATACTTTCCACGAATTCCTGCTAACTTAAGCATTTCAGAAATATGGCTAGATTTCCCCGTTCCAGGTGGTCCGCAAACAAGAAACCCGAACATTACTTTAACTTGAGAGTTTTTTGAAGAATTGATTTCAAAACTTCTGTAAATTCCAGACAATCTTCATGTGATACAACTCCTGTCAAGATCATCTTTCCAGTACGGAAAATCTTAGCAGTCCACTTACGATCTATAAACTGGATTTTGACACCAGGATAAACATCAGGATCATATGATGCGACAATATTCTGATTCAGAAGTCCGCGAATATTATTTGTCAAAGATTCACGAGCTACTGTAGACTTTGGAGAAAGTTCAGTAACATAGTTCATCAAAACAACACGACGTCTTGAAACCTCCCATGTTTCAGCTGGTTCTATCAAAGAATTTTTGATAGCCCAAATTTTTGACATCAGATAGTTCAGCGTACTTGAGTCATATCTTGGATCAAGAACACCGGTCATATGAAACACTCCATTCTGAAAGATTTTTGTGGTAATTTCTTTTCGCGGAAGTTCTCCATCTCCATCATTCAAAGAAACAACTGTAATTGAATTACGACCAAATCCTGTCGTATTTTCTTTTGCTTTTGATCTGCGTTTCACCTTATCACGCAAAGAAGTTCCACGAGTAAGAACACCTTTCTTTTCAATCTTGATAATATTTGAATCAAGGTCCAGTTGTTCCAGAAGAATTCCCGTGTTCAGCTTGACATTCAGATTGTACAAGATTACCATCGTTGATAACTTTGGCTGGTCCATTTTTTGCTGATTCCAGATAAACCAGTTTGATTTCGTTTTTCCACGAGAAAGACAAACTTTCAGGAAACATAGATACCATATAAACATCAAATTTTCGAATGAATCGGCGTATACGAGCATCGTGTTTAGGATCAAGCATCCACCCAGGTTCCAAATAACCTAGAAAAACTTTTTTATCTGAATGATGATCCATTATTCGATCACATTCATCAGCAAGAATATCTGAATTAATTGTTGACAGATCAATATCTATCAGAGAACGTATCTCATCAAAATTCTTTAAAAAAAAGTACACAAAGAGCATTACTCTATGTGTACAGTCCAGCTTAAATCTCACATCAGCACAAGCGTAAGCAAGGGCATCATGAGTAAGAACAGTGACGGCCACGGATTGTGCATCACAGGCTCTGTGTCAAGGGGCCTTTTTGTACTGTCGTCGTCGTCCGGGTCACCGCCCCCAATGGTTGTCAGCTGAACATAGCTCGCTGCCATCCCTGGGGTAATCTGTATCGCTGTAGCCAGCACTAGGCATAATGCTAAAAGCGCAAAGATTCTCCTCATTTTCATGGTTTTGAGAGCACTTCAGTGTAAAAAAACATTCCGTTTTTACTTTCGTGAACAGGCAAGAAATACCAGAATCAAGAAAATCATGACGATGTTTCCAATTGTCATTTCCATTTCTTTGCTGGTGTAGCACTTAACATGTTCTGTCTTGTAATCAAGACCAACAGTACAAAACCCTGTTTCACTCCGAAGTCCTATCAACTCAGAGAAAATCTGCTCAGAAATCCTGGTTGCAGTCTCATTAGTGGGCATTCTTTTTCTTTACGAATTTTAGTTGAAAAGTATTCGTTTTTACTTAAAGAAACTTGTCTGTAGAACCAATAAGATGTTTTCTCTGAAAAATTATCGCGGAAGTTGTTGGGTAAATGCGTGTTTACAAGGTTTGTTCAGAATTCCTGAAGTACAACAACGTTTTACAGATGAAAAAGCAGATCCCGCAAATCCTCTAGAAACTTCTCTACAAAAAATATGGAATTCTAAAGGTACTCAAGGACTCAAAGAATTTTTTGATTCTGTGAAAAATGTTTCTTTACCTACAGGACGTGGAACTGCAGACTCTCATGAATTACTCATCTACATTCTTGATAAACTTCCATGGCTAGAAGACTTGTGCAAGTTTGCTGTTGTTGATAAAATTTCCTGTACAAAGTGTGATTATACATCAGAGTGTAAAGATACAAAGATTGAACTTTCCCTGTTTCCTGATGGAATTGGAAAGACTGTTTCTGAATGTATTGCTAGAGAAGTTCAAGAAACTATTCCCGAAGGATCAAAATGTGAAAAGTGCTCCGAATCTTATCGCAAACAACTTCTTCTAGGATCATTTCCTAAAGTTCTTTTATTGCACGTTTACACAGAAGCTCAAAAAAGAACAGAGTACTGTAGCAATCTCATAGTTAATGGAAGAAAGTATATTTTGCTGAGCGTATTATCTTACAACGGAGCACATTGGTGGGCGTACGGACGAGATGGACAAGGTAAAGCTTGGTGGACACTTGATGATACTCGCGTAACCGAACATAAACCTAATGAATTTCCACTATCTCATACAATGAGAATGTTGATTTATTATCAGATTCAAGAATAAAGATGGACTTACCAGTCATACTTTCTGTCTCTGTAGTTGCGCTTGTAGTCGTAGGTATTCTGGCTTGGTTTATGTCAGGAACAATTCTATCTCTGGTTATTATTCTTATGGTAGCAGCGCTAATAGCATATCTGCTATCAGTCTTTGGAGTCCTAGATATTAAGACAGATAATGGTCTTGATATTCAATTTCATGAAAATGGTCCATCTCCAGCTCCTCCAGAGAAACATCCGGCAACTATTGAAACAAAAGAAGTGTTCTACGTTTCAGGGAATAATTGGACGTATGCTGAAGCTCCGGCAGTATGTTCAGCAATGGGTTCTGAATTAGCATCTTATGACCAACTTCAGGATGCTTTTATGAAAGGTGCTGAATGGTGTGGATATGGATGGTCGCAAGGAGGAATGGCGTTGTATCCTACGCAACAATCTACATGGAATGCTTTACAGCAAGAAGTAGATCAAACGAAGAAAACAGCATGTGGTCATCCTGGTGTCAATGGTGGATATTTTGATCCTAACTTAAAATTCGGAGTCAACTGTTTTGGCCCTAAACCTCCTAATCGTGGAACTACTTTTCCGGCTCCTTTACCTGGAACAGATCCTAAGGCTTTTGATGCTATGGTAGCCCGTTTCAAGAGATCATTGTCTTCCATGTTGCTATCTCCTTTTAATCGTACAGAATGGTCTGGTGCTCTTGTACCAGCTTCTACTGCAAAGACTGTACAGAGTGATATTACGTACGGAGAGAATGTAGTTGGACAAGCAGGGATGACAGCTTATAATGATGTTGGAGCTCTAGGTAAAAGATTGACTAATATATAAATGTGGAGTTACGCTCTGAGTACACCAATTAAGAAAGGAGTTTGGAATCCGCCTCCTGAAGAAAAGATTGCTGTACCACCTTCAGCTTCTGAACAAACACAGAATCATCGTACACTGAATTGGTTGATCTCTAAAAATCCAAATCACGGTATCTTTCCTGTAGCCAGTCAATCGGGTAGACAGGGAGGAAAAGTATTCTATCCACAATACAAATGATCGAACTTGCTTTACTTCTGAGTCTTGGAGCTGTCGGATATATGCTGGCAACTCAGGAACCCAGAGAAGAATTTACTTTGCAACCTAGATCAACTTCTCAACATTCGGATGTTGTTCTACATAAGCAAGGAAAAGGACATTCCAATCAAGTTCCCTTTTTTGGAGCTCGTGTAACACAGTCTATGTATTCAGGTGCTACAGATCAGATTCTTGATAATCATGTTGGTGCTGGTAAAGAATATTTCCAGAAACGTGAGACTCAGTCTTTTTTTGATGTAAAGACAGGAACTGGAAATCCTTTTGGACAACAAGTAGAATCTGATTTTATTCAGTCACGTATGGATGCGGGAACACAGATGCGTAACACGTTTCCTATTGATCAGACACAAGTAGCACCTGGATTGAACGCTGGATACACAAATTTAGGATCTGGAGGTTATCAGCAGGATGCTGGACGTGAATATGCTTTGCCACCAACTACTGATGAACTTCGTATTGCTACTCGTCCTAAAGTAACCTTTTCTACTGAACCGGTTCCTGGTGCTGCTGCAGTAACTAAGCCAGGTATTCAGGCACCTGTGAATAAGAACAGACCTGATAAGTTTGCTGTTCTAGGTTTGGAACGTGCCAATACTGCAGTTGGTCAACAAGTAGCAAATGCAATGTATCCCGAAGTTCCTATGAAAGATCAGGCACGTGATTCTACAACTGTACAATATTATGGATCAGGAAATGGTGCTGGAGGTGTCTGGTCAACCTATTTACGCGCATTTACGGAACCCTTTCAAGAATTCATGAAATTAACTGCTGATGGACGCCCCGGTCCTGCTGGACCTTTAGGATCTGGCAATTCAATTGGAGCTCACCAGATTTCTGTACATACTCGCAGAGATGAGTCTATTCTTTCTGACGCTACACGATTCAATGTACCAACTAGTTTTGTAACATCAGGTTCTGAACATCTAGGTTCTTATCGTTACAATGAACCATTACAGCAAGATGTACATTTGGAACGTACAAGCCCTTATGTAATCGAAGCTCATCAGAATAATCCTTATTCCAAACCTTTGAACTCTATTTAAAACGGAATCTTTTTTTATAGAAAGACGGTTCTCAGAAAAGGCCAACAGCAATCAACTATGAGCGCGCTTAACACGCGGGCGGAGTTTGAGGCAGAGCTGGCAAGAGCAGAGCGCAAGGCGAAGGATGAGGTTCTCAGTGAAATGGGGCCATCTCCTTACGACGCGTGCACTGAGGCGATAGAGGACTACAACCTTGAGTTGAATAACAGGTGTAGGTACGCCGTGCATACCGCGCAGGAGCCCATTTGGGCTGCGTGGTGGGAGTCCCCCGAGGGGAAAGAGGAGAAGCGCTTGGCTAAGGAGGCAGAGCGCTCGCGCATTGAAGAGAAAAATGCCCTCCACAGGGAAAAGGAGGCAAGGCGCTTGGCGTATGTCAAGACACAGGGGTTTGACACTGTCACCGCCTACATTGACTACGTCAACTCAACGTGGATTTACTGCCGTGATTATCCGTGGGTTTCCTGGCTGACGTGCGTGCGCCGCGTAAGACTTCCTAGCGACTGGTAAAACAAAGAAAACAAAAGGGTTAAAAGCCCATTTTTATTTAGAGATTGATCTATTCAAACATCTAATGGACATTATTCGTGAAACGTTGACTTACAAAAAAAATACTCTTCACGTGTGTTTATCTGAATTAACACGTCAAGAGCAGTATGAATTTGTACGTTTGTTACTAGCTACTCGAACTTCAGGAGTTACATTATGCGATTGTCAACCGAATCAATACATTCTACGAGTCTTGGCACGCTTAGGCATTCCACGTACACGATGTCTGCGCGTTTCATGATTACCGCCTTTCATCTTACTTTGTACTAGTCCTAATTGCTGATTTAAAAAATTAATTGTACTAACACCTTTATTCGCAAGTTTATTCGTCGTATCTATATTAAATTTGGTATAAACACTTTGATATGTGAAAGTTCCATCCTTATATTTTTCAATATCATATAAAGATCTTAAAGTAGCTATATCTCCGGCAATAGTAACGACCTTTTTTGTTATTAGAGACTCCGCGATAGTTTGTATTAACAATACCAACGCATTAAAATTTTTAAAATCGGCTTCCGATAACTCTCTCATAGATTTCTTGTTGGTTTCAAGATTCATGACATTATATGTTTTATTAAATCCACTTATATCATCTTGAAGTGTACTAATCCACCCTTCTGAATTAAGCGGATTTGTAAAACCTCTTGACTTAATAGCTCGTAGTAGGGGCATGTTTAATGGACCTCCGGTTGTAGGTGGTGGTGGCGGTACAGCAGGTTTAGGTGGTACGACAGGATCATATTCTTCACCAAATTTTGTACGATAAAGTGTCTTTAATTCAGCAATTTTTTCCTGTAAGAATATTTTGTCAAGATCTGTAGTTTTCGGGTCAGATAAAGCCTTGGTAGCTTTTTCAATAAAACCATTAGACATAGTTTTGTAGTCGCCCTTATTAGTTTGAGTTTTAATAGTGTCAACGGCTGTTTGAATTTGTTTTTGTAAATCGGCAGGACCGGATCGTGAAGCAGGATCGGGACCGGGAATATCAGACAGTGGTAAGATTAATCCTCCAACGTCTTTCGCAAAAAAATAATCTTTATAAAAATCGCCATTTTCGTCCCTTATTGAAGAATAATGGTTACCACTTGCGTGAATAAAAATAACTTTGGTATCATCTTTTATATCGGTCTGTTTCATTGGTTTAATTGCTTGAATTCCAGGAACTCCTCTTCGTTGATTAACTTGATCAAATGTAATAACAATTACATTAAATAATCTAGAATAATCAGATATTTCATTATCAGTTAACCAATCTGTTCCTCCGGCTGAGTTGTACAAAGCTTTATTTCTTGCTAAGTCTGTTTTTGCAAATTCAAGGCGGAATGCTATTGCGACATTATTTTTATCTGCATTATTTTCTATCCTTCCATATGTCGGAGATAAAGATTGTAAGAATGCATGTGTTAAACAATTTCCGTCGCCGTTTGTATCAACAACTTCCCACTTCTCAAATACTCCTTGGCTGTTTTCTTTAAAAAAAGATTTTAGATTGTATTTTTTATCTGCAGTCTCATATTTCGGAGCACCTAACAATTTTATATTGTTTGTAGCAACATATTGTTGAATAAATCGATCGGGTTCTTGCAGATGTCTGATATCGAAAGTATCCGGACCTTTAATTTTTGGTTTCTCGATAAATGATTCTATAAGTAATGATGTGTCATTGATTGTAACATCGTACTCAGTTCCATCTGGTGATTCTGCAGTAAATTTTACAATACAATCATCACCTGTTTGTTTTTCGTTGGTTTTTCTTGTATATTTAATTTTATTCCATAAAAATTCTTTATCTGTATTCATAAGGCATATTTCTTTTTTATCTGTTTCTGTTCCAGCATCTGCAATAGCTAGTGGGCTAGGTTTAGTTTTTACATTTACTGTAAAAATTTCCAAAGGATTAGTACCTAATGCTCTACCAATATTGTACGTGTAATCTGTATCGGGTGTTAATCCAGTTATAATATAAGGACTGGTTATAGATAACTTAGAGACCGTATCAACAAACGTAGCTCCTGTATTATCTGTCCAAGAAAGTGTTGCTGTAGTATCTGTTGTTTCCGCAGTAATAACGAGTGGAGAAGGATTACTGCTACGAGCAGTTTTTACCTTTATATCAGATTTCACAGTCTGGGTGCCCAATGTTCCAATAATGTTATATGTGTATTCTGTATTGGACGTTAATCCAACAATTGTATGGGGACTCGTTACTTTCGTTACTTTCGTTCCATCATCTAAAGTAAACTCTGCCCCATCAGCACCAGTCCAAGAAAGTGTAATTGATGTATCCGTTACAGGACCTGGTGTAATAACAATTGGTGTAAGTGGTGTACCGGTAGGACCTGGAACAGGTGGCGTACCAGTTCCCATTATGAGACATTTTTCAAGAAGTGGTAGTATTTTAAATTCTGGGTTTTCTTCATCAAACTGTTTGTATTCATCAGGTGTACAAACAAATTTAGTATAATCTAGTTTTACAGCATTCATCTTTGTTGTTGCCTCATTGACCTTTGTTTCGATAAATGTCGTATACTCTGCTGTTCCTGTACTACCTTTAATAACTTCTGTAGCTAAAGTCGCAGAATCAAACCCAACATTAACACCTGTTCCTGTAAAAAAATGAGCATTAATTGCTTGATCGCCAATACTAAAAATTTTTACTCCAGAAGATGGTTCACCTACGGCTGTTGTTGTTTTTAATGTAATTGGAAATAAACTTAATTCTCCCACTTCAATAGATAAGTTTGGCCCAACTTCATTTGAATCAAGTCCCAAAAACGCACTGACAACTCTAACAATATAAATAAAAGTACCTTTTAATGGATCACTATCATCTCTGCTTAGTAGACTATCATCAAGTTTAATTGTATTTCGAGGACCACCTAAAGTTTTTTGTTGAGTTTCAAACTCTTCTTTAGAAATATTAATACCCAAGTATAGATAGTTATCTTGTTCTCTAAAAAACCGAAACCTGTTTTGTTTTTTTATTGTAGCAGGTGGTTCTTTTCCGGTATCTGTTAATACATCTAGTTTTTTATCAAAAAACATATTAATTGCCATACCGTATTGCATTTCAACAGCCGGTACTGTAGTAGTCTTAAAATCATTTCCTCCAAACTTTAGTGTAAGATCAGTTCCACCTGTTGATAATAATAAAAATTTATATGTAATAGGTGGGAGTTCATTTTTAGAAGTTACATTTTCAACTATTATGGTATTTTTGCCAATTTTGCTAATAGTTACCCCAAATAATATTTTCACAGAAGCTTCTTTTTTCAGCCATTCATAAAATACATTTTGAAGTACTCGTGTTCGTACAGAGTAAGCCATATTGGCAGTCATATTGCCAATGTAACAATAATTTTTATATAACAAATTTGGTCTGAATCGTTTACATCCATATTTCATTAGGTTAGTTTTAACTTCGTCAGGAAAAGTATCAAACCATTTTTGTTCGATCAATAATTGTTGGTCACGTGAATTAAATTCATATGGACCTGTGTTTTCTGATGTAAACCATCCAGCAGGGGACAGTTTTCTCTTTTCAATTAAAGTAATGTTTTTAAATCCAGATTTTACTAGTAGATAACACATGTACAACCCAACCGGTCCTGCTCCAACAGTTACAATTGGATCTTCTTTATTGAATGTTTGTTTTCCAAAGCTTAATGGTCTAGTAATATTCTGTTCAACTAGTTTTCGTTCAACGCGTCTCTTGAAGTTTTCTTGTAATTTTTGTAGTTTTTGAAGTTCAGATTGAAACAGTTGTATATTGACTTTTGGGATATCTTCTAAAAAGGCTTGCCATGTAGCAGATCTACCTTCTAAGATAGCACGAGATGTGGTATCCAGAGCATCAATTTCTGCTTTTAATTTCGCTGGATCTTTTGATGAAACAAATTCAATTGCTGTTCGAATATTTGCCGAAGCTCCTGTAACTCCTGATGTAAATGACGTAAGAAATTCTTTTGTTTTATCTTTAACACTTGCAGGTAACTTTTCCACATTTGCTAGAAATAATAGAGCACGATCAACATCTTCTCCATTATAGACAGTAACACCTGCTTTAGTTCCAAAAAAGTTATTATAAACATCTAAACGAACTAAAAATTTGGCTCCTTCGGTATCTGATGACATTTGAATTACAGTATTGTACACTTTCTTGAAATCTGATTCAAAATTACGGTATCCTTTTACATTCGAATCTTTCAATAGTTTGACAAATCTATCATATTCATTATATTTTACCAATTCCTGTTTCTGTGATACAGACCTTCCTTCAATTTCAGCAATCTTATCATTCAATTTTTCTTCCAATTTTACAAGATTATTTTCATCTATCGGGGTTATTAGACCGTAAGTTTTACCTGTTAAATTTGACAGGTCTTGGCTAGTTTTCCAAGTATCATCCAAATCATCAACATGTTCGGATATATAAGCATTAAGTTCTTCTTTTTTGTATTTAATTTGTTCTTGAATATCTCTGTATTCTCCCAACAATCTATTCAGAGCTTCACCTGTAGGTATTACAGATGGAATGACTTTTTTAGCAAGTGTAGTAGGAACCTTGTACGCAGAAAGCTCTTCTAGTAATAAAACTTTTGATGCTTCTAATTCTTTAATCTCTTTATCAATTTCACGTAATTCTTGTCTTAATTTTGTATACAATTCCGTCGCTTCATCAGCTTCTAACTTTGCCGAATCAATTGTTTCTTGGGCATCTGTTAAATTTTTAGAATATTCATCGCGTTTATCCAGCAAAGTCTTTAGTTTATCGAGAGGATCTTTAGCATTGGATTTTCCTGTAGAGGCAATTCTATTCCACCAAGATTTAATACCTTCGTATACTTTCGGAGGCCCAGGTTTTTCTTCTTTTGGCAATAAGTCCTTTTTTGTATTTCTTCTATTTGCTTCCACAAGCAAGTTGTCATAAATATTTTTTTTCCACGCATCGTGTGCTGTTCTGTAGTCCGCTTTATCAGAATAATCTCCTTCTTTAGGTTCTGGATCGGCTGGAAATTTTGTAAGAAGAAGATTGTACAATGAATCACCCGAAGATTCTCTTTCTGGACTCTGAATTTTCTTAATCTCTTTTTCATAATAACTTAAATATTGTTGATCTGAGTATTTTTTATTATCCGCATCACGGTAATTTTTAACACGTTTATCATACTTAGTTTTCAATTCAGCTTTTTCAGTTTCTTTCATAAATTTACTAGTTTTTAATTCTCTCAATTTCTTTTCAACATCAACTAATTCCTGTTGAATTTGTTGAGGAGTTTTTGATCCAGTAGCTGTAGCAAGAAGATTTCCAGCAGTTGATCCAGGTTGTACACCTAAAGCTTGCATTAAAGAAGATCCTGAATTCAATGGAGCCCATGTAGGACGTCCGTAACCACCACGTTGTCCACCTTGTAATTTTTTGAGTTCTCTGAGTTCATTTGCTTCTTCAGAAGTTAATGACTGTCCTTGAATCGGATGCATAGAATCTCTGTCTTCAAGATATGCTTGTCTTGCAATTTGTTCCGGCGTTTTAACCATGGGTTGTTCCACAGGTTGTTCCACAGGTTGCTCAACGGGTTTCTCAACGGGTTGCTCAACGGGTTCCACAGGTACTGGTTCCACAGGTACTGGTTCCACAGGTACTGGTTCCACGGGTTCCGCAGGTACGGGTTTTGGTACAGCTACAGGTTCTGGATTATTATCTTTCTGTACAAAATCAGAAACACTTTCTGTGACTTGTTGCGTTGCAGCAGAAACTTGTTGCGTTGCAGCAGAAACTTGCTCAGTAACAGCAGAAACAGAATCATCTACAGTTTTTTCTAGTTCAGATGGGCCGGTAGATCCTCTTAGGTAGAGACCTAAGCCCCCGGCAGCCATACTCCCGAGCAATACGGTTGCTGGGATCATTTTATTCACTTACTACATAGCAAGATGTTTAATTTAGTTGAAGAAACGTCTCAACTACGTCTAGAAAATAATTTAATTAGATCTGGACAGATCAGAGATTCGTGGTTTTCTCTAGGGTTTAACTTAGTATCTTTAGTTCTAGTTGTGGGCAGTTTTTTCTTTTTTCTATATTATTCATATAATCCAAATCCGCCTCCAGCACCTGAGTTTATTGATTATAAGGCTACACCATGGATGAACGCTGTAAAAAATGTACCTTCAGGAGTACAATATGGACAACTTCCTCAAACTGAAACTGGAAGTAGTGTACAGGGGTTTGAGCATCGAACAAGCACGTCAGCGTTTTAATGAATTAAAAGCTGGTCCACAACCTACAATTAAACCTAAGCGAAAACTAAAGAAGTAATGTCTGCATCAGCATATATCAATCAACGCAGAGTTATTACACTCGCAAAAGCCTCTAAGGTTCAGTATACAAATCATCAAGTATCAGTAGATTTAATTCAGGGTGTGATTCCTTGTATTCCTGTTCTGAACCAACTAGCATACATTCCTAATCCACCTTGTGGTTGTCCACCTCCTATACCGATAACACTCATTGATGGTGGATTTCCAGGAGATAACTATCCTGTATTGGATGGAGGAATTCCAGGCTCTCATGGACGCATAATAGATTGTGGGGTAATCTAATAAATGTTATCCCTTATGTGGGTATTCGGGGGATTTATTGTTGGGTTATTTGTTGTATCTATTTTTGATCCGCCATTCAGAGTTGTACCAGCATTACCAACACCGGGTGTGTCTACATTCAGAACTCAAAAAGGTGGTTGTGTACGTATAGTATCTGAAGAAACAGAATGTACTTCGAATGCTATTTCTTTAGGTGTAATAAATGATTCGAAACATCTTGCATAATCCAAGATCTGAATTTTTCTTTTCTTTTTTGGTCGGCATCGGTTTGTCAGTAATGTTATTTCATCGTCCTATTCGATGGCAGAAAATGTTAGCTATGAGCCCGCAAGATATCGAAGGACATGTAGTCAAAGCCGATGGACGTTGCGTAACTTATCGCGTGGAGGATACAGCATGTGATTTATCTCCTTCTAAATAAATGGACTCTACGGATTTATCGGACCTTATTGGAAATGCTCCTGTACAACAATTTGCTCCGATGACAACTGGCGGAGGTGATCCGTTTAGTACGCCAATTCCCCAGCAAACTAAACCCGCTCCTGACTTCACTCCCCAATTCAACATTTTGCGATATTCTGTTCGAGGTCTCTTAGGATACATTTCCTATTTCTTGGCCGCGTTCACTATTTCAATGTCAACTCCAAGAACGTTACTTCTTCAACATATTCCTAACACGTATACATCAGGTGGCGTAGTTTCTTATACTGGCGCGGCAGTTCTTGGTCTGGCCGCAGTTGTTTTATCCTACATATTCACAGCTGTTTTTCACACTATATTCTAAATGGCAGTTCCGTATGATCAATTAGTACAAGGCAGTCAATATACTGCTAGAAGTGCTAATGGTAGTTTTAATGGCAATGTAACACTTGTTTTAAAAAATGATGATACATCAACATGGAATAAAATTAAGAAAATGGTATCATTTACCGTGGTTGGCGATCCGGTTGGAGCATATGGAATGCAGAAACGGTATGGAGGAGAATATGGAGTAGAATATGAATTTTATCCATTACAGGCTTCGGCAACAGCTGTTGGACAAGTATATGGTGCAATGACAGGTCAATCGGGAAGTCCCGGACGCGGGCCAGCTGACTTAGTACGTGGATATGCTGGATTTGGAAGACGTAAGACTACAAAGCGTAAGACTACAAAGCGTAAGCATCGTAGAAGAAAAAGTAGGAAGACAAATTAAATGAATGTAATCAAACTATTTAACTGTAATTCAAGAGGGGCTTTAGTAGATCCTCCTGCATTATTTCATCCTACAATTATTGTTGGACCTGGTTCTATGTTAACACCATACTTTGTAGAAAAAAATAACATAACTCATGTAATCAATTGTGCATTTCCTGAAAATTCTCCGCAATGGTTTCAAGAGCAATTCCCGAATAAATATACGTGTTTGAAAGCAGTAGATTCTGAAACTGTCAGTATTATTGATTGGTATCCTCAATTTAAAGATACGATGGATTCTTATTTGCGAGATCCTTTTTCAAAGAGAATATTCGTTCATTGTCAGATGGGAATAAATCGCAGTGGATTCCTGGCGTTGACATACGTATGTCAAAATTTTGGATTTCAATTAAGAGACACTATTCTGTGTACACTGAGACAGAGACCATGTTTATACCAGAATACCAAATTCCTCAAAGATGTTTCCGAGTTCTTAAATAATGGATAACTCTGTATGGTCTTCAGTAGCAGGTGGTACTGGAACATCTATAATGGGACCGTCGTACAGTTATGTAGATAACATTCAAAGTCCTTCAGCTTTAGGTGTTGGTTCAGATGGTTCAATGTCTCAAATCGCAAGAAATATTGATGGAATTGTAACTTATGTTCAATATCTGATCAGTGGTCCTGCAATGGGAAATCGGTTCTTTGTAAAGACCGGTGGAACATGTACAGCTCCCGATGGATCTTCTCAATCACGATCAAATTATGTAAATAATGTTACTGATGCGGCAGAAGCTTTACCTGAATCGATGCGTCGTGATCTTGGTGGATTAGCATCAGATTTTAATGGTCTGATTCCCGGAATGATTCAAGATGTTGAAGGTCTGAATCCAGTATCTCTATTCAATTCTTTGTCAGCAGACTCAGTGCCTACATGCGAATGTTACTCATGTCCTGTAAGTTCTGGTGTATCTAACGGATTTTTGAACACAACTCTATCTCCAGATTACGATCCAGACTTATGTCAAAAAGTTGATCCTTCTGTATGCAAAAATGTAGAATCGTTCGAAGATGAATCAGCAACCCCAATAATTGTTGCGGTAGGAATCTTGTTGTTGCTTCAAGCTATTTAATGAATACTTTTTTAGATAGATAAAATGAGCGATACGTTTCGTGTTAAACGTTCTCGTGAAGTTAAGCAAGATAGTTTGGGAGGAACATTGGATTCTGTACATCAATCAATGTTGTCTTCTTTAAAAGATTCAGAAACAGATAAAAAGTCTCTAGAACAACAGTTGAGAATCTTGGAATCTTCTACATCAACAGATACTTTGGAATGTGTCCGAAATTATACTGAAATTCAAAAATTAAAAGAAAAACTTTTAGACGAATCTGTTTCAACATATTTTTCAAAGAATACAGATATCTTCTTAAAATATTACGATCAAACAGAAACACATTCAGCTCCCACAACAAATGAATCAAATACTTTTATGAAATATGTAATTCAACAAACTTCAGGTGGACCTACACGCAAACAAGTATTTGATGAATATCTATCCAGAATGAAATTGTTTACAGGATCTGAAAAAGTCTGTATGGAATCTGAACATTGTACATCTTGTAACATAGCTCGTGAAGAGAATTTATCTGAAGGAATTCTAGTTTGTCCAGGCTGTGGATCTGAAGAATATATGATGGTTGTTTCAGATTTCACTGGATTTAAAGATCCTCCAAAAGAAAGAAATAATTATGCGTACAAAAAAATTAATCATCTGAATGAAATTCTGAATCAATTCCAAGCAAAAGAATCTACCATAATTCCTGAAGACTTGATGAATGAAGTTGTCCTGGAAATCAGGAAACGCCGTATTAAAAACGTAGCTGATCTTTGCGAAAAAGATATACGTGAAATCTTGAAAAAATTGAATCGCAGTAAGTACTATGAGCACGCAGCGCATATTTTGAGTCGATTAAATGGGAACCCTCCTCCTACAATAACTCCCGAGATTGAAGAGAAAATACGTACCATGTTTAATGAAATACAGGCCCCATTTCTTCTTTATTGTCCTAATGATCGTACTAATTTCTTATCTTATTCCTACATCTTATACAAGTTTTTCGAGTTACTAGAACTTGACGAATATAAAGTATACTTTCCTTTGTTAAAATCTCGTGATCGTCTGATTTCTCATGACCAAATCTGGGAAAAAATCTGTGAATACCTCCATTGGGAATTCATCAGATCAGTTTAGACCGTCCAAAAGGAATCATCTGAGATAAAGTCCTTGAACTCAGCTGGCCAACCATACTTCTTCAAGTTCTGGTTTGCTTCTGTGGTTGCCATTTTCTTTATGGCCTCGTCATCTACCCGCCGTTGTCTCCTTTCAACAATCATTTGCGGGTCGTGCCTATCAATGTAGTCCGCACACCTCCTAAGCAAGACAGAATCGTCGTAAAACTTGCCAAGACCAGTATTACAGCCAATACACAAGTACTTGCGAGTCTTGCCAGTATAATGACAATGGTCTAGCTGTGGTGTATAGGTAAATGTCTCACGGCAGATAGGACACTTGTCCCTACCAACAATGGGCCTTGGCCCTGCCTCGTGGCGGTTTTTTGCCCTCAAATTAGGAAATATCTTCACCCGTGATTTTTTTGACACTGCAGTATACACCATTTATGGGGATTTAACATCTACATTTTTACAAAATAATAATCCATTTTAATCAACTTCTTTCATCGTATAAAATTCTTCTGGCTGTGGTTTTGCTGGTTCCAGTTGTTTCAATCTCTGAATAAGTTGTCCAGAGCCATTTGTTTAGCACGTTGTGATCTAGGGTCCATTTATAGTAAAAAAAAGATTATTTAGATGTGGCGATTGATGTAGCCTGAGAGCATATTGTGTACACTATCAGAAACAGGATCCATTTCCACATTTCTTTTTCATAATCTTTGATGAGTAAGAACTTTCCGTTTTCAGTAGAACCTACAGTATCTGCTGTAGGGACTGTGAATCGGATCATGTACGGCATCATAACCAAAATAAAGATGAGTACATCCAAGTACTCTCCAACTTTGATACTTTTCCATCTTGAGGAAGTCCTCAAGACTTCTTCCGGTTCTACGTGCTAGCCAGTTCAAGGCTTCTTCATGAGTAAGTCTCTTGGTTTGGCAACCAAGTCTCTTTGCAGCAACACGAGCATTCGGAGACGGCCACACAGGGTGGTTGTACAACTTGCGTAACTCTTTTGCGTCCATCTTTTGTATGAAAAAACTTTCTTGTAAAAGTTTCCGTTTTCTTGTCGAAAGACATAGTTTCACAGAGCATACCCGTTAATGTGCGTTTGCGCATAACAATCTTTTGCCCAATGCGAATCACGTCCACATCTACGACAAGCATCCGAATCTTTAGCCGGACACTTTTTCTCGTGAACCATACAGCCAAAACGTGTAGTGAACTCGCGATCACAATATTCACATTCCCACACAAGTTCCTCTTCGACTTTAGCTTTACACCTGTTTGCAAAGTGACCAGCAAGGCCACACTTAAAACACTTGTTGGCATTTCCAACAAACTCGTTCTCCAATACTGAAATTGTACTGTCATCCAGAACAACTTGAGAATATGAACCTCCGCGAACATTTTCGACTCCATATTTTTTCATGTAGTCCTTTGTGACGTTATTTTCATCATGTGGCGAAGTTATTGGTTTTGATTCTACTAGAGAAACTGGTGAATATTTAGATGTCCACGCAGATCCAGATCCTCCCAAATGTTGTTGGTACCGTTTCATGATATCAGCACTTTTTCCAACGTACCACTTGCCTTTCTCAAGCTTGAGAACATAAAGTGACTCCATTCTTTTCCATAAAAAAAGGAATCTTCTAAAGTTTCCGTTTTCTTGTCGACACTTAAGACCAGTCAATGACTATAAACTCTTGCATGGTCTCCACTCCCTTCGAATATACGCCAGTTGGCAGAATTCCAACTCCAACGTTTGAATCTGGAAACAAGGTTCGAAGTCTGGCCATAATATCTGACAGGTTGTCCGTTACCCTAAACTTCCCGTTTAAAACCGGGATTTGGACACGGGGTTGTATGTTAGATGTAGCAGCCCGCTTGACCTGCTCGTAAACCTGCGCCACGTAGAATTCCACATCTGCAATGCGCTTCTTCTCAGCAACCTGAGCACTAAAGCCTTGTAGGTTGGCACGAGTCAAAGGCTCCATTCTTTTACTGGAAAAAAGATTCTGATAAAAGAATCCGTTTCTTGCCCAATTATAGCATCTCAATCTCTTCTTTTGTTAGTTCAAGATATTTGTAGAGACATTCGTCAGTAATTTCAGGCAAGTCTTTTGTAGAAACTTTTCGAACATCAATGATGTAATCAAAGGCTCCTTTATCTAGAAAATGTTGTCCATAACGCGTATTGTTACATACTAAACTTGATAATTTCGTCTTAAATAGTTCAAGGAGTCTTTCTAAGTTATCTCCGACAATATAAAATTTATGATTTCCAGTCATCCCAAGATTACCTTCATCAATCATACATCCAGCAAATCCTGACTTGTTTGCGATAATTAGTTTTCGCGTTTTAGTATCAGGATGTTTCTCCTTCATTTTCTTCACGAAATATCCGTCTTTTACACGGTATGTATCAACAGCTAACATATCGTCTTCTGAAACATTTAATGGCATTTTAAAAGCGTTTCCTTCACTCTTGACAGTTGTCGTATTAATTTTAAGTTTCAATTCGGGATTATCTTCTATCTTTTGGGCAATTTTTGCAAAGATAGAATGATATGCCAATGGAATAGAATATTTCGGATTTAGATATAGTTTATCAGTTGTTGTTAGATTCTGTCGTTTCATAGTTGAATTAACTTCTGTCATATTTTTTGTATTTTCGATATTATGCAATACATATATAGAAAGCGGAATATCTGCAGAAATCGTTGACTTGGACTTACCATCATCCCACAACATTAACCATACAATATGTTTATTTAGAAGAGTATCATGTTGCGAATGACTCGTTTTTAACCAACTAAGTGGATGAATAAACGCTAGATAACCGCCATCTTTAAGAATAGCAAATGCCTGTTCAACAAACTTAGGCCAAATTGTCTCGTTTTTCTCCCCAAGTTTTGCGCCAGTTGATGAACGAATTCCGCCAGAATTATATGGCGGATTTCCAATGATAATATCAAATTTCTCAATGCTCCATTTACCAACATCTAGTTTTAAAGTGTCACCTTCATGAATATTAGCATTATCGCCAAATACAGTCTTGCAGATAAACACATTCTTGATATTCATTTCACTCATGTACAACATATTTTCTATAATGTGTGTTTTGCGTTCATAATAATCAGGAATAACAGATTCTAGTCCATCCATTAGACGATAATATACGCAGACCATAAAATTTCCAATACCAACGGTAGGATCGAACCATTTAAGTTTTGGATTTGACCAAACATCTGTAGGCAACTTATTCATCATTTCTTCAACTAGTTCAAGTGGAGTGAATACTTCTCCGTTCTTTTCTTTTTCAACCGCCTTTGGTTTTAGCATAGAATTGATCATAATTAATAATGATTTTTTATCGTCAAGAAGACATGTCATTTGTTCCTTTAGTATCTCAATTGAAGAATTAATCTGTGTTCGTTTCTCATTTGAATAGTACTCTTTTACTAGATAAATTAATAGATCTATAAATCCATCTGTGTTTTGAATACCCCACCATGTTGTGCACTGTGTAAGAAAGATACTGCGAATATGTGGATCTGCATTCAATGATAAGAGAATACTTATAATATCATTCTCTTTGGTCGAATGGGTCAACAGTCCTGCAAGATATGGTATGGAAGTTACCAACTCTTTACCATAATCTATTTCAACCTCTGTTTTATCTTCAACACTATCCGAGCCAGATTCAGATCTAGCGTCAGGAATTACATCTTCTGTATTTACTTGGACTTCTTCGCGCAGAGTTTTACTTGTGGTTTTTCCGACAGTTTTCATATAACTTTTAATTTTTTTGAGATCTACATCTTTAATTTCAATTGAACCAATACTAGCAAGGCGAGAAGCTACAAGATCTAACTTGTTAAAATTAGACTTGTTCCAAATATCCATAAATAGTTCTGTCTTATCAGAAAATTCCATATCATCGTCACAGATATCAATTACATTCAAAGCACGTTCAATTGTAGAACGTACACTCCCATGATATCTACTGCTGTACAAAATACTTTTAAGAACTCTTTTTTGGTTCAAATCAATAACAAATCCATAATTCTTATTCTTCTTGTCTTCTGTCATTGATCGCATAAGCATTTGACGAATTTGATCCATTGATTCAACATTATTCAACAGGAATACCAAATCTGCTCTAGGCAGACTGACACCCATTGAACACATAACACCAAGTAGAATAATCAGTCCATCTTTTCCATTACCTTTTGCAGATGTTTCAAGATCGAATATATATTTTTCAAGATCTTTGTCCGATTTATTATGTTTGGAATTTAGAATTTCAACGGAATAATTACGACCGAACTTTTGTTCTTCGATACATTTTTTCATCTGTTCGGAACATTCCATTAACCCGCCAGAAGTACATGGTAGAAACCACAAATGTGTAAACGGAGTGCGTGTTTGCTTAGTCTTTAGTTGTTTTAGAATACCATGAAACTGTGTACCATTTCCAAAATAATAATTCAGAAGATGTTTAACTTCCATTTCATTATTAAACCGACCATCTGTCACTCGAAGTAATTCAGAAACATCAAATGAATACGAATCATCTTGATTAAGATGTTTGAATTCAGAAACAAATTTTGCAGTATGTTTTAATCCTAAGTAGGATAAATTTGGCATATATCTGTACTCTTCTTGAATATCATGTGATTCTAAACACTTCTCTCCAAACTTTTTAGTAAGTTCGTTCACATTTTTTTCTTTACAAAATCGTTCATCTTCCAGTTCCCAGATAAACATCTGAGAATCTGGTATATTCCATTCTGAACGAGGTTTTTCGTATGTTGCAGTTAAAAGAATAAGCTCTGTATCAGATTTTTTATATGTCGAAATGATATCTTTTGACAGAACTGTCGTTCCTCCATGATGACTTTCATCCCAGAAAATCGCATTAAAATGAACCTTATTCAATTCTTCTACGACTTTATTCTGAAGAATTTGTTTTGATGCGATAATAATCATTGGTTTCCCTGAACTGGTAATTTTCTTATCTTTCTGATAATGAATAACGTCATAATTATCAAATTCAATAATTTCTTCGAACATCTTTATCAATGCGGAAATTGATTCATTGGGAATTGGAGTTATAACAAGCGTACAATTGAATGATTTAGCAAGTATGTATCCTGCCATAATATATGATTTACCACTTCTACATTTCAGCCCCCATAGAATTGGGAGTTTACGATCCATACGAAGTGTTTTTTCGATACATAATTCTTGATGATAAAACAATTTAATAGACTTTTTTACTTTGCCAAAATAGCAGGTATCAAGTCTTTCAAAATTGTAATCATATTTGCTAAGAATTTCTTTGACCGAATCAATTGACTTTTCAAGATCATTCAGATCATAAACAGCATCAATTTCATACAGATGGTTTGTAGTTGCACGGTCATATTTAAGTTTAAATTGTTCTTTTGATTTCGTAAAGATAATACATCTAATTTTTTCTGATTGATATTTTAGTTTCAATGTTGAAAGATTAGTTAGATCCCAATCATCCAAGACCTTTGTTGAATCATCATCAAATAACTTAGACGAAGAAATATAGAGATGATCTCCGGATCTGAATGTAATATCACTAAATCCGGAAGCACCGCCATTAATTTTTTTGCAGATAAAGTCTTTATTGAAATCTTCAAGCGTGAATAAATGTTCATTCGGATTTGATTTAATATGACTGTCAATAACTATATTTGGAATACAGTTAAATTTAGCAACAATGTGCCACAGTGCTTCAAATACAATACCTTTCTTCCCTTGATCGGCACAACTGTCGATAATAGATACAAACGTATCCGTACGCAGTTTTCCGATCAATTCTTTAAAGGTCATAGTTAGCTTTCGTGCCATCTTTCCACAATTACAAAAAACCACTTATTACCACATAAGTCCGTTTTCTGTGAATGAAAAAGTTATTGGTCAATAACTATTTATCAATTTTACTGCGAAGTTCTTCGATTATTTTCTGAAGTTCTAGTATTTTTTCTTCCAGTTCGCGAACAATTGGTGGCAAAACATCTTTTACCATTTCATTGTACGCCAGTGTTGCCCCAACCCCTGCGGGATGTTGCCCTGTCCTAGTTTGTTTTAAGTTAAACTTAGCAAGAGCCGTAGACATTCTTTATTTTTTAATTAAAAAAGATTCCTTGAAAAGAATTCGTTTTTACTTGCGAAGTTCGTTCATACGTCGGGTCACAGCTTCTTCAAACCGTTGTTTCTTCTTACGTTCTTTCTCTTGTTGTAGACGATAGTGCGCTGCAAGTTCAACAAGTTCACGTTCCATTTCACGTTTTTTTAGAATTTTAGTTGATGGTTCATAAACACCATTGTTTAACCACCCAATGTATTTTCCCTGCAAGGTAAATACCCTGTTATCAGAAAGCAGATATTCTCTACCGTGCTTTTCAATAACATCAAACTCTCCTTCCCCAAGATCAGCTTCATTCTGTACAAATATCTTAGGTGCCTTTTTAGCTTTTAGTGTGTCCATTCTTTATTTTTAACGAAAAAAAGATTCTTTCGAAAGTTTCCGTTTTCTTACACATATCCATGTATGATCCATACAGCAGTATTGTACTTGCGGTACCGCATGGTAATTTTGTACTCAATCTTTAGAGCATCTAAGATGTCTTGTATAGTATGGGTTGAATACACGGAAACAATCAGACGGGGCAATTCCAGATCTCTCAAATAGAGAGACTGAACATTAAATTGGTTCAAACAATCATTCCACTCAATCTGCTCAGCAAACTCTATCTCATAAGTTGTATATCAGCCCATTCTTTTTTAGGAAAAAAAGATTCCTTGAAAAGAATTCGTTTTCCGTCAAAAACAGATTTATAATGATATAACTTTAGAATCCGTAATAAGCTGTAATGGTATGTTCTATTTGTAAACAAACTGGACATAATACACGTACATGCAAGCAGAAAGTATCACTAGTTTTAGAACCAAAAAATGGCACTAAAACTGATGTAAATGTAATCCCACGAGTAAAAGTAGACATGCCAATACAAACAGAAGATACTGGAAAAATATTTGAAATGGCAATATGTTTAGCGTATGGAATCCCATATAATGGGAAATACAAGTATAGTATGGAACTTCCAGAAAAACTAAAAGTACGTCTTTCTAAACTTATTGATCTATTTCCAATGTGTCGGCATACTGCAAAAAATGGTGCCAGATATGATTATACTTCTCTGTCAGATGACACAAAACATCTGTCAGCAAAATCAACTAAAAAAGGTATTGGGAAAGTTGCTCCACAGGTTGTAGGGCAATCCCAACCTAAAAAATTTTGTGAAAGTATAGGGATTGAATATACGACGATTTCTAAATTGAAAAGGTATATTCAATCTGATATACTAAAAATTATTCCTGTTCTGGTAAATTATACATTTGATTGTCCCAATATTTATTATAATCAAGAGAAAAACACAATTCGATTTATTATATTAAATACTCCTATTGAATGGAATAAATATGAGTTCAAATGGACGTGTGATTGGACCACGTGGAACAATTCATCTACTTTAAAAATTATATTTGACAAAAAAGAGTATCCGTTACTTGAATTTCAGTTTCATACAAAAAGTAGAACAAATATGGCAATTCGCTGGTACTATGAAAACTTCTTAACTGTATTCAAAGAGAACCTAAGCACTATTGACTTTTAGGACTTATTCAGACAGAATAGATACTCCTTAATATTAACATCCTTGTTATATTCAAATGATTTAAATCGTTTGTAATCTCGTTCAATCACCGAAGCAGTGCCATACTTTTTCATAATATTTAACATCTTCTCTTTTGAAACTATACTTTCACTATTATAGGAAAGAAACACCCATTTTGTTTTTAATTCACGAAATAGTAAATCAAATGCTTTTTCAACACTGTCACCTCTTTTACAAAATGGAGATATGAAACAATCGGTTGGAATACCTGTTTTACCCTTCAATGGTAATTCAGTTAATAACTTTTCAGGAGTTTTTGCGATGATATTCAAAGGGAAATAATTTTTAGAGTATTGTCTTTCGTTGTATGGTGGATCTAAATATACTAAATCGGATTCAAATGAACTTAGAAAGTCTGCATTTAGAACATCTGAACTATAAGTATTTGAACCAACAACTGGTACTAATGTACTATTATGAATAGGTAATAGTGTAAGAGTTTTAACAGCCTTTGTTTTAAAATTTTTCAGAAAACACCCGTACACCGCAGGAACATTACTGACAGCATCGGCACTTAGAAGTATAGATGCAAGAATAAACTTATATTCATCTTCTGAAATAGTATCCTTTATAATTTCTAGCTTATTGCGGATATAATCAATTCGTTTAGCATTTTCAATCGTAAAGAATTTACGTTCAGTTGAACCTTGTGGGCTATAATGTGTTGTAATAAATCCATCTGTAGTTGAATGTTTATTTTCTCGAAGTTCCGTTTGAAACTCGTCTATAATTTTTTTACATTTCTCTGTGTATATTGAACGTGTAAAAGCGTGTGTTATGATAGAACTATATAACTCCGCATCATTTGAAATAACTCTTGCCAAATTTTTCCGAAAATGATATGAAACAATACCTGTTCCAGCAAACAAGTCTCCAATTATCTTATTAGCAAAAGAAGTCCAACCTGTTTTTTCCTTAATATTATTTGTAATCCACTCCAATAACTGAAATTTTGAACCAATATAATTCAGACGATAAAATTTTTCTGGCAATACTTCGGTAGTTAAATTTGTAATAGGTTTATCTTTATCAGTTAATAGTAGTACAATTTCTTCCTTCTTTTTTCCACTGTAACCTTTAATGTTTTTTTCTTTACAAACTGCAATCAATTCTTCGCGTGTTTTTTTTGAATAGTCCATCGTTATGATAACAGCAGTTTCCTTGTCTGTATTCGTTTTTGATAGTGCTTCTTTTACTTTTTGCTCTACAAGTGCTTCAATCGTATTATCTTTCTTACATGGGCGCTTACGATTTTGATGATCTTCTAGATGACCTTTCTGAGCAAAAGTTTTTTGACAGGTTTCGCAACTATACTTTGCCATTCTTGTCTTATACTATATACGCACAGAATCTTTAAACTTCTTAACGAAATTTAACGAATTCGTTTATAAGAAAAATACGATGGCGTCCTTTCGATCCGTTTTCTGTTAATGAAAAAGTAGCTCGTCCTTAAAAAACTTTTGATAAAAGTACTTGAGCATCTATCCATTTTATAGAAGTGTGAAATACGTATAATTTTTCACAGTTTTAATTATTTCTCTTCCTATAAATAAGAATGTCTTTAGCAGATTATTATGTTTGTTTAAAATGTGATTACAAAACCAAAATAGCGAGAGAATATGATTATCATTGTAAGACAGCAGAACACTTAAAAAAATATGAACATTTGTTGTGTCGTACTTGCGAAATTCAATGTTTTACAAAAGTTAAGTTTGAAGCGCATTTAGAAACGTCTAAACATAAACGCCTTTCTAATATAATTATGAACTGCGAACTATGCGGTTACATAACAACGAGTAAACAACTCATGGATCAACATAATTCTTCAAAAAAACATTTGAATGCCGTAAATGGAGTAAAACCTCCGATCTATGAATGTCTCGAATGCAACCTTCGTACCAAATATAAATCAGTATATGAACAACACATGAATACCAAAAAACATAGAGTTGGGTTTGATGATCAAACATACGAATGTACAACGTGTGACTACAAATGCGGGATTAAACAACTAATTGATCAGCATAATGCTACTAAAAAACACATGAATGCTGTAGCCGGTGTAGTTAAACCAGAATACGAATGTATACCGTGTAACTTCAAAAGCAAATTTAAGTCTAAATTAGATGAACATCTAGAACGAAAAAGTC